>Ga0206809_1162_pt1 | contig 9606 bp, 9 predicted proteins | sample Alteio_BWOrgCont_55_FD_152903 | JGI IMG/M metagenome (GOLD analysis project Ga0206809, IMG submission 152903) | Enriched cells from forest soil in Barre Woods Harvard Forest LTER site, Petersham, Massachusetts, United States -... | ecosystem: Environmental > Terrestrial > Soil > Temperate forest > O... | reverse complement strand
GCCGACTTGATTCACACGAACATCGTGCAGACCTACCACCTCGGGGTCATCGGCGGCCAGTATTACATGGTCATGGAGTATGTGAATGGCAAAAACCTCGAAGACTTTATTGTGAAACATCTGGAGACAAAGCAGAAAATCCCCGTCACGCTGGCGGTGTTCATCGTCTCTCGTGTGTGCCGCGGCCTAGCTTATGCGCACCAGAAACGCGACGTTCAAGGCCGGCTGCTGGGCATCGTACACCGCGATGTTAATCCGAAAAACATCATGCTGGCCAGCGAGGGCGACGTGAAGCTCACCGACTTCGGCATCGCGAAGGCGCTCGACCTCATGTATAATGAAGAAGGCGAAGTTATCGCGGGCAAGGATGAATATCTTTCCCCGGAGCAGGCCAAATGCGAAGTGACCGACGGGCGCGCGGATTTGTTCTGCTGCGGCGTGGTCCTGGCGGAAATGCTCTGCATGCGGAATATCTTCGAGGGTGAAACGCCGGAAGCCACGCGCGAAAACATCCTGAAGATGCCCTTGCCGGATTTTACCAAGGCGCGGGAAGGCGTGGACCCCAAGCTGAACACCATCCTGCACAAAGCTCTGGCCCACGCGCGCGAAGAGCGCTACCAAAGCGCCGCCGAGTTGCTCGACGTCCTCGAGCGCTACCTTTACAGCGACGGTTACGGCCCAACCAACGAAAAGCTCGCCGAATATGTACGCGATCTTTACGGACCCCATGGCACCACCGCCAGCCACCGCTGGATGCATAAAAATACGAAATAGTCCGCCAGCCCGCGGCGGAGCGGGAAGGTTATCATGGCGCATCAAGGCCTCCATCAATTTCAAAAGCTCACCCAAAGCCAGGTTCTGGCGCCGCAACTGCGCCAGTCGCTCAAAATTTTGCAAGCCTCGGCGCTGGAGCTGCGCCACACGATTTTGGAAGAGTTGCAGAACAATCCGCTGCTGGATGAAGAAACCCCCACCTCGGGCGTTTCCATCGAGCAACAAAAGGAAGACGGCGACAACGACAACAATGGTGAGAACGACACCACACCCGACGCCAAGGAGGAAATGCGCTTCCAGAATGATTTTGAAATCCTGCGCCAACTGGATCAGGACTGGCGCGACCATTTCCAGCAATCGGGCAGCCAAAACACCCACACCCGCGAAGACGCCGAACGCCGCCAGCATTTTTTTGATTCACTGGTCAGCGAGACTTCCTTGCAGGAACATCTTTTGGGGCAGGCTGATTTAGCCGATAGTGAACCGCAAGTACTCGAAGCATTGCGCTTCCTCGTCGGCAGCATCAACGACCAGGGGTTCCTCACCGCCAGCGTTCCCGACATTGCGCTCATGGCCAACCTGCCGTTGAAAACCGTGCAGGACGCCGCGGAAATGCTCAAGACCTTCGACCCGCCGGGCATCGGCGCGGCCAACGTGCAGGAATCGCTGATTCAGCAATTAAAAATGCGTGGTCATGGCGACCACCTGGCGTCCATCGTCCTGCGCAACCATTACCCGTTGCTTTTGCGTCGGCGCATTCCGGAAATCGCGCGCAAAGTCGGCACAAGCTTTGAGGACGTGCAAGACGCCCTGGAGGAAATTGCCACACTGGACCCCGCGCCGGGCCGCCGCTTCGGCGAAGACTCCAACCGCGTCGTCGAACCGGACGTGCGTGTCGAACGCGATGGCGACCGCTGGGTTATCAACCTCAACCGCGACTACATTCCCCGGCTGCGCCTGAGCGCGACGTATAAGGAACTACTCGCGAAAAACAACCTGTCGCCGAAGGAGAAGGAATACATCTCTGAGAAAATGCGCTCGGGCAAGTTCCTCATCAGCTCCATTGAGCAGCGCCAGCAGACCATTGAGCGCATCACCCGCGAAATTCTGACTCAGCAAAAAGACTTTTTTGAACACGGCGTCTCCAAGCTGCGCCCGTTGACAATGAACCAGGTTGCACAGTCCGTTGGCGTGCATGAGACGACTGTCTCGCGCGCCATCGCCAACAAATACATCGCGACGCCATGGGGCGTGTTCGAATTCAAGTTTTTCTTCACTCCCGGCTACACGGCGAACGGCGAATCCGTTTCGAACACGAGCATCAAGGATCGCATCGCGCAAATCGTGAGCGAGGAAAACCCGGCCAAACCCTTCAGCGACCAGGACATCGTCGCCATTCTCGGCGAAAAAAGCGTGCAGATCGCCCGTCGCACCGTGGCAAAATACCGCGAGGAACTTGGGATTTTGCCGACGAATTTAAGGCGAAGATATGCGTAACCGACAACCTACCGGTTGTAAGACACTTCTTCGACCCATTCGAAACTACGGCTGTCGAGCAGGGAAGGTGGCATCTTGTGCAGTTGGATCGTGAGTGAGTCGCCATCAATTTCTCCATCCAAAACCAAATGATCGGAGCCAGTCCATTTGTAAGTGAGTGCAAATAGTTTGGGTTTGGCGTCACTTTGCCGAGTCAGCTTGAGCTGGTGTCTGGTGGGGTCGGTTTCCAAATTATACCACATTCTTTTATCATCCATGGTGCGCACGACCAGTTGGGGCGGCATCTTCAAACTGATCAACCGCCACCAGACGCCAAAGCGCGGCATCCGTGACCAGCAACGGCACTGGCTGCCCGTTTCGACTGAAGCCTTCGACTTTGTATATGCCTTCCAAAGCCAAGGCGGGTTTTTCCGCAGTGGCAACGTATTGGTTTAGAGCCGGCAGAACGCTTAAAAGTAGGATTCTACCAATAATGCATACCTTCAAGATCAAGCACAAGTGCGGGATCCATTGAGCTATCGCGGGACGGAAGCCTGCTCGCAGCCGCGTCCCGATGAATGGCAAGGACTTACCCAAATTGAGCACGGACTCGACCATGTCCCCCAAGTTGCCTGACAACACGGGCCGATTGAACAGGAACAAATTCATCAACCGCTGCCAATCCGGCCAAACCAAAATTATGGCCATGAGCAACAAATGAGCTGAGTAAAGTTTCGCCGCGACATCAAAGGCGAAGTCCATCACCACCACATTCAGCATTACCGCCGCGATCACCAGTGCACCCAATGTCGTCGTGCGTCGAAAGAGCATCAGGACGCCACCGACTGCCTCCAGCGTTCCAGCGAAAAAACTGTAGGCTGCCGAATTACCCATGAAAGTCCACATCAGCCTCATTGGTGATGACTCGCCATAGGTTTCCATTTGAACTGAATACGTCGGAGACGGCATTTGGAGGTGAAAAATCTTGTTGCAGCCGTAGATGAGCATCGTAACAGCAAACACATACCGCACGCCGACCCGCAACAAATCCAGTATGATGCCATCGCGTTTGCGTTCCCGATCGAAACACCCCCACACCAGCCCACCGAAAATCGCCGCCGCCAGAAAGCACGCCATCAGCACATAATCGAATGTTCTGTCGCCGCTGCCAGTGATCTGGTTGGAAAATTCGTAAGCAATACCAAAAACATGTTTGCCCACCCAATACACTGTGGGTGCCCAGATTTCCGCCCAGAACCAATTGAGCCAATTCGGCATAGGCAACATCCATGACACCCAGGCCAAAGACTCATAATTATACAACAGCAAGTATAACACTCCTGCCCGAAAAGCAAAGCGTCGGAAGAAACTTTGGCGAGCAAACATCGTCACGAGGGGTATCAGAATCGAACCTGGACTGCACAATATCCGCTACCCACATTCGTAAACAACCACGTCCGACAAGGCAATGGTTTATCCAACTCATACAAAGTGTAGCTGTAAAATGTCGGAGTTAAGCATTGAACGCGGTTCATAAAAATTGAATGTTGGAGGTTCGATGTTCGACGCGAAAAATTCATGGCTGTTGCTTGATGCCAGCGGCGTGACGGTGCGCGTGGGTGTCTGGCAGAATTCGCGCTGGCTGGGCTGGAGCAAAAGTGAAGCTGGGGCGCTGGAAGGACTCTTTACCGGCACCAACACAGTTCTAGCGGAGGCTGGCCTGAAATGGGAGGAAATCGGCGGTTATCTTTATGTCGAAGGGCCCGGCTCAGTACTCGGGCTGCGGCTGGCGGCAATGGCCATTCGCGCCTGGCAGGTGGATGATGCCGCGCGCGCGAATGGAAAATGCCGCCCGGTGTGGTCGTGCGGCAGCTTGCACTTGGCAGCGGCATTGATATTGGCTGACGGGGCGAGACCACCCTTCACTGTTTTTACTGATGCGCGGCAGGGCTTTTGGCAAATCATGGAGGTAAAAACCAATGACCCGGCAGAGTTGTCCACGCTTACTCCTCAAGAAGTCAACGAGGCAGAATTGCCCACGGGGCAGCTATTTCACCTTCCCGCGCGCAAGGCCTGGCATCGCGCGCCGGAACAAGCGCGACCGCTGCCCTCCTCGCTACGCGAGCATCCCGAAGTTCTCATGCTTCCCCTATTGTTCCGTGCCGTGGAAACGGCCACGCCCTACGCAGGCCACGCACCGGAATATAAAAAATGGGCGGGAGCGAAATGACTATTCCCCATGCCCGCCGCCGGAAGCTTCACCGGGCGGCACCGGTTCCTTTGTGCCGAGTTTGTCGAACACCACATTGACGAGTACCGCGCACAAGCAGCCAAGCACAACGGCCACGACCCGGTAAACCGCTCCCTCAAAAGTATTGTCCGGCATGGCGAGGGTGACGATGGCCACGGCGGCGTAACCCGCGCGCAGGCCGTCGTCGAGTTTCGTATGGTGGCAAATCATGCCCACCGCCATGATACCGAGGACCAAGTCAACCAACTGAATACCAATAAGTGCATGCAAGGCGCTGCCGACAACTGCCGCGATGAGATTGGCCACCACGCGCACGACCGACGCGCGCAGCGAGGGATGCAGTGATGGCTGAATGACAATGAGCGCTGACACTGCGGCCCAGACTGGCCACGGCAGATTGAATAGCTCGCAAAGCAAAATTGCGAGGGTCGCGGCCACGGCCGCCTTGCAGGTATAGATGAAGGCGGCAAGGGTGCTCATGGTATTAAGCCCCTGGCTCATACGCCTCCGTCACCAGGTGAAAATTTCTGGATTGGCCTTCAAGTCAGGACTAAAGGGAAACCGGCCGCCGGGAAGATCTTGGAGTTGTCCCTTGTCGAGTTTGTAGTAATGAAAATGCGAGGGCGGGGTGATGGAGATTCCCTTGGCATATTCGTAGATGTAATCGTATTTGTCGTCCGAACCCGCGTAATACCATTTGTTGTAAATCTCGGCCTGGTTCTGCTCATTGGCGCGGCGCTTGGCATTGACGTCGTCCACGGTGGCATAGTGGTATTCGGTCAGGCTCGAGCTGACACAACCACATAACAGGAGAAAAAAAAGAAGGGAGGAAATTCGTTTCATGGGAAGAGGACTCAAGTGTGACGCCCTCTCTTGGACAGGGAAAGGCAAAAACGCCCGTTAACTCAACGGAAAACCATTTCCAAAAGGGCTTGCGGGGGCAAGAATCGGGCATTATTTTACAAGTTCAGACGGCTATTGTTAGCCCGATGGCCTTCCACTGCGGATTTTTATGAGCAACCCCTGGCAATTACCCCGCCGGAAGTTTTTGCGCGGCCTTGGCACAGTCATGGCCCTGCCGTTGTTTGAGTCGTTGCTCCCCACCACGCGTTTGTTCGGCGCTTCCACCACAGGGGCCAAAGCCTTCCCTACACGCATGGCATTTATTTACATCCCCAACGGCGCGAACATGGATTATTGGACGCCGCAGTCGATTGGTCCAAATTTTGAACTTCCCTACACTTTGCAGCCGCTGGCCGCCTTTAAAAACGACATCACGGTAATCAGCAGCCTCAATAACAACAGCGCCAATGAATTGGGCGACGGTGGTGGCGGCCATGCCCGGGCTTCGGCCAGCTTCCTCACCGGCGTCCACCCCCGGAAGACCAACGGCGCGGACATCAAAGCCGGCATCTCGGTGGACCAGATTGCCGCCGATCGCATCGGCGACCAGACGAAATTGCCCTCACTCGAACTGAGCTGCGACCATGGCCAGCGCGCCGGCTCGTGCGACTCCGGTTACAGCTGCGCATATCAATTTAATATTTCCTGGAAATCGGACTCCATGCCGATGAACCCGGAAGTGGATCCGCGCCAGGCGTTCGAGCGCCTTTTTGGCGGGGCAGACGACGCTTCCACCAAGGAAGCCCGCGCCAAACGCCAACTTTACAACAAAAGCGTGGTGGACTTTGTGCTCGATGACGCCAACCAGCTCAGCCGCAGCCTCGGCAGCAATGACCAGCGCAAGCTCGACGAATACATTTCCGCCGTGCGCGATCTAGAGCGCCGCATCGAATCCAGCGAGAAATTCACCATTGAGCTCCCGCCGGAGCAGCGCCAGCTCAAGATGCTCTCCGATTACAATTTCGAGGATCATGCGCACCTGATGATGGACATCATGGCGCTCGCCTTCCAAACGGACGCCACGCGCGTCTCAACCTTCATCCTCGGCCACGACGGTAGCAACCGCCCCTATCCCAAGGCCACCGCCCAAGGTTATGAGAACGGCATTTCCGAAGGCCACCACGACCTTTCGCACCACGGCAACAATCCGGAAAAACTGACCAAGCTGGCGATCATCAACCGTTACCACATGAAGCAATATGCCTACTTCCTTGAAAAACTCAAGTCGGTGAAAGAAGGCGACGGCACCTTGCTTGATAATTCGATGGTACTCTATGGCGGTGGTTTGAGCGACGGCAACCACCACACCCCGGAAAACCTGCCCATGGTGCTCGCGGGCCGAGGCGGTGGCGCCATTGCCGCCGGACAGCATATCCACATGGGCGAGCTCACCCCCATCACCAACCTCTACCGCTCGATGCTGGACGTGATGGGCGCGCCCACCGAAAAAATCGGTGATAGCAACGGCAAGTTGGATGTGGCCTTCACCAAGGCATGAGCCTTTCACTTTAATATCGCGCCGTCTTGTGGGATTTTTATGAAAAACCGATTTGCTGCCCTCGCTTGTCTATTTACTGCACTGTCATTGCGCGCCTTGGCTGCCGACGCGCCGGCCACCCCGGCCCAATCAGGTGATTTGCCGACGGACTGGATTGACCCTGATACCGGCCACCGCGTCATCCGCCTTTCGCGCGAAGACGAGACCCAAAGTCTCTATTTCCATCAAAACACCTACACCCCGGATGGCACCCGCGTGGTGGTGACGGTGCCCAACGGCATTTCAACCATCAACCTGAAGACCCACGAAATCAAAAAAGTCGTCTCCGGTTCCACGCCGACCATGCGAATTGACACGCATGACAACACTCCGCCCGAACAGCGCATCGCCCACATCGTCATGGGCCGTAAAACGCCCACGGTGTATTATACCCGCGGTTCGGATGTAATGGCCACCAACCTCGACACCGGCGAAACGCGCAAACTCTGCGTACTGCCACCTGAATTGTTTTATGGCTCGGGCTTCACCGTAAACGCGGACGAAACATTGCTGGCCGGCACGGGTGACGCCTCGCCCGGGGAACTCGGCGCCATCGGCCCGGCCTGGACTGGCAACCAGGCCATTGGGCAGCGCCTCGCCGCCATCGTCCCCATGGTGCTCTACACCATCAACATCAAAACCGGGGAACTCAAAAAATTCTTCCGCGCCGAAACCGACTGGCTCAATCACATCCAATTTTCGCCCACCGACCCGAATCTGCTGATGTATTGTCACGAGGGCCCATGGTCGCAAGTGGACCGCATCTGGCACATCCGCGTCGCGGGCGACATTTACACCGTGCAGGCGGGCGACACGCTGGAAAAAATTGCCGCTGCGCATGGCACCTACCCCGCAATGATTAAATTTACCGCCAAGCTCGCTTCCGATGTGGTGACGCCCGGCCAAAAAATCCAGCTGCCGCCCGACCCACCCCGCCTGGTCCACCAACGCACCATGCAAAACGAAATCGCCGGCCACGAATTCTGGGGCGCGGACGGCAAATATGCCTGGTATGATTTGCAGACGCCCCAAAGCACCCAGTTCTGGGTCGGGGGCATGGAATTGGCCACTGGCCAGCACATTCGTTATTCACTCCTGAAAAACCAATGGTCCGTGCATTTCAATGTTTCGCCTGATGGCAAATTGTTTGCCGGTGACGGCGGCGGGCCCAACAGCGTGGCCCGGGGCGACAATGGCCAGTGGATTTATTTGTTCACGCCTGACCCCTCCACGGCCACGACCATGAAAGTCGGCGATGAAGACGTTAAAACCATGACGTTCAAGGCCGAGCGCCTCGTCAACCTCGCCAAGCATGATTACGGCCTCGAACCCAATGTCAGTTTCACACCCGACATGAAGTGGATTGTCTTCCGCTCGAACATGCTCGGTGCGGAACATGGCTCGCAGGTTTTTGCCGTGGAAATTGCAAAAGCAACCAAGTAACCAATAATTCCCCATCATGGCCTGGGTTTCCGGCTCAGGATCGCCGTTCTGTGACGCAAAGTGATGGCCGGGAAGGCAAAAGCCCCGCTTGCCATGCGGGACGTTTTAGGCTATATGTTTCGCTATCAAACTGCCCTGTTTGCCTAGCTCGCCGGCTCTTATTATTATAATTATTGCTGCTTGATGCCTTCAGCAGCCTTGCCCAAAACACTTAACGCTCATTAAAATGAAAATTCCGCAACGCGCACGGGGATTTACCCTGGTGGAAATCATGATTGTGGTAGTGATCATCGGCCTGCTGGCAGCCATGGCCATTCCCACCTTTGCCCCTGTGCGGCTGCATTCGCGCCAGAAAACGGTCTTTAACAATTTGCGTCAGATCTCCAGTGCCGCCCAGCAGTATATGACGCAATATGGCGTCACCCAGGTCGGCTACACGGACTTGGTGGGTACAACTACGGACAACTACTTGCGCAATGTTGCTCCCTGCGCGGGTGAAGATTACAGCTCAATGGTGATTAACCAGTCCACCACCCAATTGACCATCTCCGCGGATACCTTTGGCACCGTGACGTTTAACCAGTAAGGCGGCGGAATATAAAGGTGTTTTTGCGTTCGCGCTGGCACTGCGAGCTGGCGGGCATTACAAGGAAAGCTGATTTTCCCTGGCGATGCCCGACTCACCTTCAAGTACTTTGCCCCGCGTGGCCGTCACCGGCTTGGGTGGCTATGCCCGCCACCATCATCTGACGCTGCAACGACTCGAAAAGGCCGGCCATTGCCGCGTGTTGGCCACGTGCTATCCATCGCTAGAGAAAATGTTGCCGCAAAGCGCGGACTTAAATTTGGCTGAGCGCGGGATTAAAATTTTTCCGAGCTTTGAGACGATGATTGAAGACATGGCTGGTGCCGTTGACTTTGTCACCATCCCAACGCCGATTCACCTTCATGCGCCGATGCACCGTGCGTGCGTTGAACGCGGTCTGCCGGTCTACCTCGAAAAACCGCCGACGCTCTGGTGGCAGGAATTGGAGGCGATGATTGCGGTGGATGCCCGTGCGCGTTTGGCCACGGAGGTCGGTTTTAATTTTATCACCGAACCGGCCAGGAATGCATTGAAGGCCCGGTTGCTGGCGGGTGAATTTGGGAAACTGCAGGGGGCTGCGTTTCTCGGTCTGTGGCCGCGGCCAGTGGCGTATTTTAAGCGCAATGACTGGGCGGG
>Ga0206809_1161_pt1 | contig 9653 bp, 7 predicted proteins | sample Alteio_BWOrgCont_55_FD_152903 | JGI IMG/M metagenome (GOLD analysis project Ga0206809, IMG submission 152903) | Enriched cells from forest soil in Barre Woods Harvard Forest LTER site, Petersham, Massachusetts, United States -... | ecosystem: Environmental > Terrestrial > Soil > Temperate forest > O... | reverse complement strand
GGTTAGTTCGTTAAATTATGAGTGAAGAAAAAATTAAAGAACAATCCGTTGAGCACTTTCTTGATCTGGTAAAACGATCAAGGCGCGGAAAGTTTAAGATTTATATTGGTATGAGCGCTGGTGTAGGTAAAACTTACCGGATGTTGCAGGAAGCACATGCTCTGCAACGTAATGGCATTGATGTGCAGATAGGCTATATCGAAACTCATAATCGTGCGGAAACTCATGCTTTGCTGGATGGGCTGAAACTTATCCCACGCAGAAAAATATTCTACAAAGGCAAAGAGCTGGAGGAGATGGACCCTCAGCAGATCATGAACCGTCACCCCGAGGTGGTTATTGTTGATGAACTGGCACATAGTAACATCGAGGGCAGTAAGAACAGTAAACGTTGGCAGGATGTATTGGATATTTTAGAATCGGGTATCAGTGTAATTTCCGCGGTAAATATCCAGCATTTAGAAAGCCTGAATGAAGAGATCGAATCCATTACAGGTATCGCCATTACAGAACGTATACCTGATAAGGTGCTTGAACTTGCCGACGAGATAGTAAATATCGACTTAACTGCTGATGAATTGATCGATCGGCTAAAGGATGGCAAAATCTACGAAAAAACGAAAGTAGAACGTGCGCTTCAGAATTTTTTTAGAAGCGATAAGATATTGCAGTTGCGGGAGATAGCACTCAAAGAAGTGGCACATCATTTGGAGCGTAAGATAGATATTGAGATCCCTAAACAAATAAAATTAAGGCCGGAAAGATTTCTAGCCTGTATATCATCTAACGCTGAAACGTCCAAGATCGTGATACGCAAAACTGCCCGACTGGCATCCTATTTTCATGCACCCTGGATAGTGCTTTATGTACAAAGCAGCAGCGAAAGTTTGGACAGGATAAAGCTGGATAAGCAAAGGCATTTGATAAACAATTTTAAGCTGGCCACCGAACTGGGCGCAGAACTATTGAAAGTAAAGAGCGATAAGATAACCGCTTCTATTATGAAGGTTGCCGCCGAAAGGGAAATAACTACCATTTGTATTGGCAAACCACATTTAAACCTGTTCCAGGTAATTTTGAGAACAACCGTATTTAACCAGCTGCTTAAAAATTTAGCAGCTACAGAAACTGATTTAGTGATACTATCATGAAAGTAAAAAATAAACTCCGTTTAGGCTTCGGCTTTTTGTTTATTGTGGTGCTGTTTTTTGGCGCTGTGTCTTTATTCTACATCAATCAAATAGCTAATAGCGCTAAGGTTATTTTAAAAGATAACTACGAATCCCTTAATTATAGCAGGGAGATGCGAACCGTTTTGGATGATCAGGAACTTCCGCTTAGTGCTGCATCTGCGAATAGCTTTAATAAGCAATTAGTACTCGAAGAACATAATATTACTGAGCCGGGAGAGGGAGAAATGGCAAGCAACTTGCGTAAGGCTTTTACAGCGTTGCAAAATACTACAGATGCTGCCACGCTTAAACAAACCGAAAAAAGTATCAGAAAATATCTTCGGGATATAGAGGTGGTAAATATGCACGCCATCGTTATTAAAAATGAAAAGGCCCACAAGAATGTTGAGGATGCGGTAGTATTTTTAGGTTTAGCGGGGGCGTTTACTTTCCTGGTTCTGTTCAGCTTTAGCGTGAATTTCCCAGGAATTATATCTAACCCTTTAAATGCGCTTTTAGAGGGTATAAGAGAGATCAGTCAAAAAAATTATGGGCAGCGCATCCATTTTGATAAGAGTGATGAATTTGCCGAAGTTGCCAATGCCTTTAATGATATGGCATCAAAGCTAAACGAATGGGAGAACAGCAATTTGTCGAAAATAATGTCGGAAAAATCGCGTATTGAAACCATTATTGAGCAAATGCACGATGCTATTATCGGGGTTAATGAAAAACACGAAATACTCTTCATCAACACAACGGCAAAATCTATTTTGAATTTGGGAGAGGATAAGTTGACCGGAAAATTGGTTGGGGAAGTGAGTAAAAATAATGATCTGTTTAAATCCATTATCAATGGCGAAAAAGCAGATAGGGCATTTAAAATTTTTGCCGAGGGTAAAGATTCATACTTCCAGCTAGAAACCCGTGAAATATTAGTGCCGAACCTATCGCCTACCGAAGGCCCCGTAAACATTGCTAAAAAATCGGTTGGTATAGTATATATCCTCCGTAATATAACTGAATTTAAAGAGCGTGATGAAGCTAAAAGTAATTTTATAGCCACTATATCGCATGAGCTTAAAACTCCTATATCAGCCATTAAAATGAGTGCAGGACTATTGGCAGATAGCCGCGTGGGTGCATTAAATTCTGAACAGAATCAATTGGTAAAACACATCAGCGGCGATGCCGAACGTTTGCTTAAAATAACATACGAATTATTGGATTTGTCGCAGGTAGAAACAGGCAACATCCAGTTAAATTTTGTACCGGCCAAACCTGAAAAAATAATTGATTATGCGATAAAAGCCATAAAGTTTGAGGCTGACCAAAAAGGTATCGTCATAGAGCAGAGTGTAGCTGCCCATATTCCGGATGTTAATGCCGATGTGGAAAAAACTGCATGGGTAATGATCAACTTTTTATCAAATGCCTTACGTTACAGTCCGCTTAAATCAAAAATAGCGGTTGATGTAAGTAAGAAAGCCAATATGATAGAATTCTCTGTAAAAGATTTGGGTAAAGGCATCGATGATCAATACAAGTCTCGTTTATTCGACAGGTATTTCCAGGTACCAACCGACGGTCAAAATAAATCCGGTTCGGGATTGGGCCTAGCTATATCAAAAGAATTTATAGCTGCCCAAGGTGGCGAAATTGGTGTGGAAAGTGAAGTTGGTGTAGGTAGCCGGTTTTATTTTACCTTGCCGGCAGTAGCTTAAAGTGCTACAATTAAATTCGTGGTATTATACGGGATGCTCTTTTTAATAAAAAAGGGCATCCTTGCTAACTGGCTTTGCAGATAAATATTTATTGGTTGTTTATCGTAATATATCATGCGATATTTCTTTGATAAATATACTTGGTGTTTAAATAAAATTTATCTTTATCAAAGCTGAAACAATGCCTGTTAACACAAGCAAGTTTCAATAGCTAGTATTTAATACCTAAAACCAATATCATGAGTAATTATGCAGATAAGTCATCTGAAAATAGAGGCAATGCTATTGCTAATCAAGTTCTCCGAAAACTTAGCAATGAACCTGTAACTAAACTCGCTGATAGCCAAGTTGAAACCATTGCACAAAGAAAGTCCAGAAGCATTAAAAATTTTGGTCCACAGGTGCAGCAATTAAATGGTAATCCGGAAATAGCTCATAATAACGGGCCATTACAAAAAAAAGAACCGGAAAAAGAATTACCAGTACAAGCAAAATTTGAACTTCCATTTTCTTTACCTCAGCAACCAACAATATTACAACGTTTCTCTTTGCCGGTAATCAATAAAGCCAAAGCAGCATCACCAATACAGAAATTTGCATCACCCGGTCAACCCGCACAAAAAGTAGAAAATAATACAAGTTTACCTGAAAACTTAAACGCTGGAGTTGAAAGCCTCTCCGGTTTTAGCATGAGCAATGCTAATATACAATCAGCGAACAATGGTATAGCTACCAGCGGAGTAGCGCAACTGATGAAATTTAGCCGCTTTCAAGGCTTCTCTAAACTGGTAAATTGGTTTCAAAACTCCGAGGAAGATGAGTTGGAGGCTAAAGAAAAGAAACTGGAAGAATTTGTGGATTCGATGCAACCTTACAAGGATACCCCGGCGGGTGCTGAAATATCAGTTATTAATTCCAGTTTGAAAGAGATTAAGGACTCGACTGTAACGGCTGTTAATTACGCTACTGTTTTGAGTAGGTTGAATAAGCTCATTAATCGGTTAAATGAAATATCTAATCGAATTACTAAGTCTGTGATTAGTTACGAAAGTAATCATCAAGCCGCAAGCGCTGATATGGTAGAAGAAGATGAGGGCGGCCCAAAATCTTCGGAGCTTGTTTATTATATCAATGAAACTTATGCGCTCCTACCTGGTTTTTATAATACCCCTGATAATAAGGAAACCATAAAAGAGGCCATTTTAGGTGAACTGAAGGACTATAAGTTGTCGGAAAAAAACATAACAAGCAATCACATTGCGTTCGCCCAAAAGCGTGTAAGCTTGCTTAGGAAAAACCTAAAGAAAATGAGTGACCGCATTATAACAGATTGGACTGCTATTAGCGCTTCGCTAAATTTAACCGGAAAATTAAAGTTTATCCATCTCACAGGTTCTGACTATCATAATGATGGGCAAAGCGTAAGTATAATTGAATCAACAGATGGGCAAAAAGCGGTTTATAAACCCCGGTCTGTTGTTCCTGATATGAGGCTTGAAGGTGCGGTGGATAGTTTCCATTCCGGACTAAATGACTTAGGGTTGGGTATTAGCACCGCCAAATTTGTATCAAAAGCTGATGCAAAAAGTGGTGAACAATACGGTTATATGGAATTTAAGCAAAAACAATCTGTATTATCCGAAGAAGAAGCGAAAAATTATTATTTGAAAATGGGGCGTATGGTGGTTTCAACCAAATTACTTGGTGTTACAGATCTTCATCAGGAGAATATTTTAACCGGCGCAGGTGGAGACCCCATCATAATAGATGCTGAAACTTCTTTTTTACCGGAAATAATGATGGCAGACGTTTGGAATGCTACATTAATAACCGCTACATTAAATTCTTTCGAGAAAAACAATAAGCTTACCCCCAATCATTTTTATACCCCGGCAGAGCTAATAGAATGGCAAAGCAATGTAAATAATGAAGGGCCAACACCCAATTATGCGTTTATAGAGAGAAAGAGACAAGCGTCTTATAAACAAGGGGGGGCATATAATGCAGATTTTATACAAGGTGCAACTGAGGCTATAAATATTGTAAGAAATAATAAAGCCACAATAATTAAAAGTATAACCGACATGGTAGCCGGAATTACCAATATTAGGATTGTTCCGGTAGAAACTAAGGAATTGACCGGTGCGCTTACTGCTTACTCGAAAGGCGCTACGATCGCTGAAAAAGTTTTAAATGCCTTGCCTGGTGATGTTGCAGGCTCTCTTACTAATTTGGGTTATGTGATGCAAGCCGGACACACCGGCGTAATTAGGGCAGGGATGAAAAAAGATTTCGATAACACGGATATTCCGATATTTCATTTCACCCCTGCCACAAATGCAGTCACTTACCATGGTGTTGCAATAGCAATACATCGTCCGGGAATTAATGTAGCTATTGCTGCAAATGTAGACCGAATTAGTAAAGCAACTATTGAGGAAGTGATGAAAAGCCTCAATGACGCTTAACTCATTTAATAGTATCCTGAACTAATAAGCGCTATATTCTTAATCAAACTCCAACGCCACTTTTATTTTGAAGCGATCATTTCAGCAAGAAACTGATTCAATTTCTCAATATTTTGTTTTAATCCTTCATCTGCTTTAAATGTTTTTACTACTTGTATAAATTCCTCCTTGCTTTCAAAAACCATATACCATTTTAGGTGGGTTTGCTCACCTTGGGCGTCAAACTCTATAGTTGAAGTAAAGTAGGGAGCAGAAACATGCTGATAAACAATTTTTTTGTGAAGCACGATCTCTTTGAATATACTTTGGTTGTCGTAATCTGTACCATCTGGTCCGTGCATAACCAGGTTCCATTCACCACCTGGTTTCATATCCATGGTGGTAATAGTATTAGTAAATCCATTTGGCCCCCACCATTTGGCAATGTGTTCAGGCTTTGTCCACGCTTCCCATACTAAATCTATTGGAGCATTAAGTACTCTTGTAATTAAAAGCTCACGATCTTTAATGTCATTTTCCATGTTTTCTTTCTTTTTTAAGTTGATATAAATAGGTTTCTAAATTATCCAGTTTACTTTCCCAATGCTGGCGGTACTGATCTATCCAGGTGGATACTTCGCCTAATTGGTCAAGTTTAGCTTCGCAATATCTTTCCCGTCCCTGCTTATTAATTTTCAGAAGTTCACACTCAACTAAAATCTTAATATGTAAGGATATAGCCTGCCTGCTAACATCAAAGCTATCAGCTATTGCATTTACATTTAGCGGTTGATCAGCAACCATGTTAATGATCTGACGGCGGGTAGGGTCGGCAATAGCCTGAAATACATCTCTTCTTATCATGTTGCGCAAGTGTTTGCTTGCAAATATAAATGCAAGTATTCGCTTGCGCAATTTTTTCTTGAAATTTATTTTAAATAAAATGTTAGTCCATTCTTCCACAACCGTACATCTGCCTGATGTGGGGAAATTTGGGAACTTGTAGTTGCAGATTACAAGCTAGATATTTCCTGGACAGGGCCTACGAACAAAGGGTAAAGAGATGGGTAAATGTTCATTTTATAAAATGATATTTTGATAGTATTTTTTTAGAATAATATTAATTACTTTTATTTAGTAATTCCTAAAACCTTAAAAATCAATAAAATGAAAAAGACTTATTTCTTATCACTTGTGGTTGCGTTCGGGATTTTAAGCTCATGTTGCCAAAAAGCACCGGCGCCATCAAAGTCCGACGAAGAATCTTTGCTAGCCATTCTTTACCAACAAAAAGCCGGTGAATATCGAGCGCTTTGCCTTCAGGCTTATCGACTTGCCAAAATGCAAGTTGATTCAGCCCTAAACAAAAATCCAACAGAGACAAATTATGCTGTAATAACCGATTTGGATGAAACCGTGCTTGACAACAGTGCGCAGGAAGGCTGGATATATGAGCAGGACACCACCGCATCATTTCAATCACTCGAAACCTGGTGGTTAAAAGGTAAAGCAAAGGCTGTACCGGGAAGCGTTGAGTTTTTTCAATATCTGAAAAAAAGAAAAGTAGATATTTATTACATATCAAATAGATCAGCCTCCCTTCAATATATCAAAGCTACTATGGTTAATATGGATACTTTAAAATACCCTTACACAGATTTTCCCGCTGACACTACGCATTTTCTCTTTGAGCAAGGCAGTGTAGCCTCAAAGGAACCTCGCAGGTTAAAGGTTATTGATACGCTTAAGAAGAATGTAATAGTTTATTTGGGCGATAATCTGATTGACCTGGATAAAGCTTTTGATAAATCCGCAGACGGCTACCAGAATTCTGAGCAACGCTTACGCAAAGTTGATAGTCTGAAAAGTACTTGGGGCGTAAAATATATAGTATTTCCCAATGCAATTTATGGCGATTGGGAATCAGCATTTTACAGTAAATACCTTATTGATCATAAAGGCGCAAACCTTACACAGGAACAAAAAAACAAGATTCGGAAAAAACTGCTTAATAGTAGTTACTGATTTTTAGTTTTTTTTAAGCCTCCTGCACTTCTTTTTGGAATTTAAGCTAGGTGAATGAGGTATTTCCTATTTAAAATCTAATTTAAACCTGTTTATCTTATGGCAACGCCTGTCTTTTTTATCCATGAATCATTCATAAAATGAATTACGGTTTAAATGTAGAAACATTGAGCCAGTTTAAAGGCTTGAAAACCGGATCGTAGCTAATTGGTATTTAGGTGATTTTTATTAAAAAAGAGATGTTCATAATTGAACATCTCCTTTTTGTTTTATTTAAGTGTAATTGTTTACCACTAATTGTCCTTTATCCTTAAGTAACGTTGTAATGTAGCATAGCCTATGGTTGCTGGTATATTAACACCTCCGGGGATAACAATGCAGCGGAACTGGTGTGCATTTGAAATACTGCCATATGCATTCAGACTGCTCACCAGGCGGATCTCAAGGTTGCCCGGTGTGGCAAATGCCGACCATGTATCTATATTAGCGGTACTACCATCCAAATAAGTAATAGAGATAGGTAATTCTGATACCTGGTTGGTAGGCCATATGCTTGAAACATAGCCGTTTAATTTTCCATAAGTGATCACGGTACCATTGTCGAGTATTGACTGTGTAATGGCAGGGATAGCTTCATTAGCTGAAAAACCGTACACTCCGAAAACTGTATCCTTTTGGTAAGAAGGAGGGGTAAACCAATCGGTGTACATAACATTGGCAGTACCCGGAGGGCCCTGTAACGATACAGGAGTTCCCCACCCGGATGAAACTTTAGGGCCGTACAAAAGATAGCTGGCATCATCAAGATAATAATCACCCAAGCTGCCCAATGAGGTTGCAGGCGCGCCAACCCCGCTCAGCGTTTTACTGCCTGCTGCGCCGGTTGCACCTGTAGCACCAACTAGTGAAAAACCAGTACCCCAGCCCGAGGTGGTTTTAGGGCCATACAACAATCCGGTTGAAGTGTTTAGGTAAAAATCGCCGTTAGCGCCCGTCGTTGTCTGCGGTACAGTGGTGCCGCTGTAAATCACGCTTCCGTTTTGTCCGTTAGCGCCGGCAGGTCCTGCCGGACCAACCAAACCCTGGGCGCCCGTAGCCCCAGTTGAACCTTGCGGCCCAACCGCGCCGCCTTTACCGCATGCTGCTACAAACAGCATAACTGCTGCAAGAAGCAGCAGTAGTAGATAATTAATTTTTTTCATGAAATTAAGTTTTAAATAGCCTGTTAAAAAATATTTACAAGAGAGATTGGGCCGATAAACTGTACTAAGCTGCATCTCTCATCAGATACAAAACTGAACAACAGGCCGGGAAAAATAATCAGGACATTTACGCGATTTACAGCGTAATAATACGTGGTACTATTCGCGTATTTCCGTCCCCGAAGGGCCCCCGCGAGTTGGATAGAAGCGGAGCCGGAGAAGGATTTGTATTGCCATTATATAAATTATTAAGTATCGTATTGTAAGCCATAGGGCACACCATTCCATATTCACCATGTATGCAGCAAAAAGCGCTATCTGGATAAAAAGTTAGGGGAGGTCACTGAAAAATAAACTCTCTTGGCCGCTTGTACGCCTTACTTTTTATTCCGGCAATGACTATATTTGAGGATGTAGTGAATTTGGAGTTAGATACAGGGTACAACATTCATAAAATCGCACACCCCCTGTAACGTTTCCGTACGGTATTTATAAAGTTAAACTTGTAAGTTGTTTATTATTAGTTAGTTAATTATATGGCATAGATTTTAAATAGTATGTTAACATTCACATTAAAATGGCACAACCATGTTAAAAACGTATTTTAAACTTGCTTACAGAAATATAATTAGGGACAAAGCCTATTCCATTATTAATATAACAGGATTAGCCATAGGACTGGCCTCAAGTATCCTGATTTTGCTTTGGGTGCAAAATGAATTAAGTTATGACAAGTTCCATAAAAATGCCAATCAGATATATCGTATAAGCTGTAATCTGGTTGATTCTAAAACTGTGGGAGCCCCGGCAGGTATGCCGGCGGGATTGGAAGCAGAAATGCCGGTTATTAAAAACACGGTTCGTATACAACCCAGCAATACTACTCTGCTGGAAGCAGGCAGCAAAAAATTTGAAGAAGAGCGTGTGTTTTATGCAGATCCAAGTTTCATGGATGTGTTTTCATTTCCGTTGGTTAAAGGTGACCGTGCCACGGCATTAAAACAGGTAGATGGTGTTTTAATAACGCAGGAAATGGCAACAAAATACTTCGGAAACGAAGACCCTATTGGCAAGGTAATAAGA
>Ga0206809_1160_pt1 | contig 9665 bp, 4 predicted proteins | sample Alteio_BWOrgCont_55_FD_152903 | JGI IMG/M metagenome (GOLD analysis project Ga0206809, IMG submission 152903) | Enriched cells from forest soil in Barre Woods Harvard Forest LTER site, Petersham, Massachusetts, United States -... | ecosystem: Environmental > Terrestrial > Soil > Temperate forest > O... | reverse complement strand
TTTCGTTTTTTTTATCGTCAGTATAAATAAAATTCAACATTAATTTAAATAAGCCTTTGCCTCTATAGTTAGGATGAACGAGCGAGTTGCCCGATTGATAAGAAGAAAATTCTTTGCCTTGATATATGTAAGGCCAATAAAAGAAAGATTGAAACCCAATAACTTTATCCGTATCTAAAGCTACAATACGAATACATTTTCCCTCCTGAAAAAAATGTTCGTAAAATTTAGAAAAGAAAACCTCAAATCCTGCTTTATCAATTTTATACTCATTTTCAAACAAGGTTGCAACCTGAGGTTTCATCCATTCTTCGTAGTATCCTATTCTTATGTCACTTTGCATATATTTGAATTAACTCTACCTTTGTAGTTTACAAATATACAATGCCCGACAAAACAATTGTAGTTTTATATCAAGAAATGGCGGGTTACTTTTTAACCTGCCTTGAAGCTTTAGCTGATACATATAGTGTAAATATAGTTTTAGTAACATTTCCGGCAAAAGCTGAGGCTCCATTTAAGTTTAATTACAATCATCCTAAAATAAAAAATAGTAGTAGGGTAGATGTAAATTATGATAAGCTATGTAGGCTTATTGATGATGTTAAACCACAGTCAATTTATTTTTCCGGATGGTCGGATAAAGATTATAACAAGGTTGCTAAAAAGTATTTTGGAAAAATAAATACTATTGTGGGTTTTGATAATAAATGGGAAAATACGTTTAAACAAAATTTAGCCGGATGGCTTAGCCCTTTTTTAATTAAAAATAAATTTAATAAGTGTTTTGTTCCCGGCGACCTTCAAAAAAAATTTGCTATTAAACTGGGGTTTAAAGAAGCTGATATTCAGCTGGGGGCTTATTCTGCAGATGTTGATTTGTTTTCAAATTACCATAAGAAATGTAAAGATAATAAGAAACAAAACTTCCCTAAACGATTTATTTTTGTAGGACGTTATTATGACTTTAAAGGTGTAGATAAACTTTGGCAAGCCTTTATTGAATTACAAAATGAAAACCCAAATGAATGGGAGTTATGGTGTTTGGGTACAGGTAATTTACAGCCGGTACAACATCCTAAAATAAAGCATTGCGGTTTTGTTCAACCTGAAAATTTTTTAACCTATGCGCAACAAACAGGTGTTTTTGTTATGCCATCTTTGTTTGAACCCTGGGGTGTAGTACTACATGAGTTTGCCGCCATGGGCTTTCCCTTATTGGCATCCGATAGAGTAGGCGCAATGGAGTGTTTTTTAGAAGATAATAAAAATGGATTTGTTTTCAAAGCGGGCGATGTAAATTCTTTAAAAGAAAAAATGAAAGAGATGATGCAATTGCCAACAGAACAATTAAATTTGATGGGAGAACATAGTTATAAGCTCGCACAAAATATAACACCAAAAATATGGGCGGATAACTTAATGAAATTAATATGACTAAAATTTTAGTAACCGGTGGTGCCGGAAATGTTGGTAGTGCTTTGGTTGAAAAACTATTTCATAACAAAGAAAATTTTGTGGTGGTGGTTGATAATCTTTCAACCGGAGCTTTAGATAAACTGCCCGAACAGCACTCGCATGCTTATACGTTTATAAAAGGCGATACAAATAATTACAGAGATATTTCTGAAATTATGCTTACTTATAAATTTGATTATGTATTTCATTTAGCTGCTGTTGTTGGTGTACAGCGCACGCAGGAAAATCCGGTTAGTGTGTTAAATGACATTGATGGAATTAAAAATATTTTAAATCTTTCTAAAAACACGTCAGTTAAACGCGTATTTTTTTCATCTTCTTCAGAAGTTTATGGAGAGCCTGTTTCATTGCCACAACACGAACACACCACGCCGCTTAACTCGCGCGTACCGTACGCCGTTGTAAAAAATGTTGGAGAAAGTTTTTGCAAAAGCTACCAGCAAGAGTATAATTTAGATTACACTATTTTCAGATTTTTTAATACATATGGGCCAAGCCAAAGTACTGATTTTGTATTGCCACGTTTTATAGCCGCAGCATTAAAAAACCAGGATATATCAATTTATGGTGATGGAATGCAGACGCGTACTTTTACCTATATAGATGATAACATTGATACCTGTTTAGCCTGTCTTTATAAAAACGAAATTGTAAACGATGTAATTAATATTGGTAACGATAAAATAATTACCGTATTAGATTTAGCTAAAACCATTATAGACATTACAAAATCAAAATCAAAAATCATTCACCTTCCACCACTTAAAGATGGCGATATGACTCGTCGTCAGCCCGATAATCAAAAAATGCTACAACTATTAAATCGTAATTTAATTTCATTAGAAGAAGGAATTAAATTGATGTTAAACGATAAACGCTTTTTAAATTCCATAGGTCTATAATGTGTGGCATTGCGGGTATAATTTCTTCTAACGTAGCAAAAAATAAAGCCCTTGCTGCCTTGCAGCGAATGAATAATGCTATTGCGCATCGAGGACCCGATGCTGAAGGAATTTGGAGTGATGAGTATGCTTACTTGGGGCATCGCAGATTATCTATTATTGATTTATCGGATAGTGGAACGCAACCTTTGCATTCGTATGATAACCGCTATGTAATAATTTACAATGGCGAACTATATAATTACAAAGAACTTAGGTTGCAATTACAACGAGCCATACAGGGCACGCAAGAACAACCGTATTTTTTTAAAACCCAAACCGATACCGAAGTTGTTTTAGCAGCCTACATGAGGTGGGGGGCAGATTGCCTGCAGCATTTTAATGGTATGTTTGCTTTTGCTATTTATGATAAGCAAGAAAAAAATATTTTTATTGCCCGCGATAGAATGGGTATAAAGCCCTTGTATTACGCGTTTCAAAATAACACATTGGTTTTTGCATCAGAGCTAAGAGCTGTTTTACAATCTAACCTAATAGATAAAAAAATTAACCAGGATGCTTTGGTAGATTACCTGCAGTACCAAACCGTACATGCGCCAAATACAATTGTAAACGAGGTAAAAATGTTGTTGCCGGGGCACTTTCTTACACTTGAAAATAATGAGGTAAAAACTCAAGCATACTGGCAGCTCGAAAAAAATATAAACTATGCGAGCATAGGAAAATCGTACGAAGATATTTGTAAAGATGTTCGCACACTTTTTTATGAGGCGGTTGAACGTCGTTTAGTGGCTGATGTTCCTTTTGGAGCTTTTTTATCAGGTGGAATAGACTCCAGTGCTATAGTTGGTGCTATGTCTAAAATATCATCGCAGCAAGTAAAAACTTTTTCGGTGGTGTTTAATGAAAGCGAATTTTCTGAGGCTCATTATGCACGCATAGTATCCGAAAAATTTAAAACCGACCATCATGAAATAAAATTAAACCCGCAATATTTTTTACAGCAACTGCCCGAAGCACTTAATGCAATGGACCACCCAAGTGGTGATGGACCAAATACCTACATTGTATCTAAAGCTACTAAAAATGCAGGCATTACTATGGCTTTATCTGGTTTGGGAAGCGATGAGATTTTTTGTGGATATGAGATTTTTAAACGCAGCTATAAGTTAGAACAACAATGGTGGCTTAACTTTGTTCCTCGTTTATTAAGGGTTTCAGGGGCAGCAGCTTTAACATCATTCAATAAAAATGTAGCCTCGCAAAAATTGGCACAAATACTTTCTAAACCACAAGTTAGTTTTAATTACGCTTATCCTTTATCACGACAAGTGTTGTTAGATAAACAAGTTAAACAGCTTTTGCAACGAAATGATTTACCTATGAATTCGGTTTATCGTTTTTTACGTTTGCTTGCTTTTGATGATAAAAACCACCGTTTAAGCAAATACTCTATTGCCGAAATTTCTACCTATATGCAAAATGTTTTATTGCGCGATGCCGACCAAATGAGCATGGCATCAGCACTTGAGGTACGTGTACCATTTTTAGATTATAAATTAGTGGAGTATGTTTTAGGAGTTACTGATAAAAACAAGTACCCTCATACACCTAAAAAATTATTAACAGATTCTTTGCAAGATTTGTTACCTTCCGAAATAATGAATCGTAAAAAAATGGGTTTTGTTTTACCTTGGCAGCTTTGGATGAAGAATGAATTAAAACAGTTTTGCGAAGAAAATTTAGCTCTGTTAGAGGGTGTTGGTTTTAACCAAAATGCGGTAAATAATCTTTGGAAATCTTTTTTAAAAGGCGACCCACAAATTACCTGGAGCCGCATTTGGCCTTTGGTTACGTTGGGTAATTGGCAAAAAAATATAAAATAGTCATTCATTTTAACCTTATCGTCTAAAACTGGAGTGTTTTTAACATGGATGGCTTGCTTTTTTATTCTTAATAGTTTAAGTTTGGAATTCTTTAACTTAACAAAAATTAGCATGAAATCAAAAATATATGGTCTTTTTATTTTTGTCAGCTTGTTCGTAAGCAATGTGCTTGCTCAAAACAATAAAACGAAAGGACTTGTAAAGCAAGGTGATAACAGGATTATAAAAGAAAAATGCTATTTACCCAACGATATTACAGAAAAACAACGCCAGCAAAGTGCCAAACAAGTAATAACCCAACAACAACAACAAGTATTCCGCCTAAACAATCCACCTCAAACCCTTGCTTCAACTTGTAATAACATTGACTTTGAAGATAATGATTTTACCAACTGGGTTGGTTACGAAGGTTATAATGAGGGTACAAACACCCCCCTTACAACCGTTGTAGGACCCCTTAGTCCACCACCTACTAACGCAAATAGTGCTGAAACCAGTTGCAAGTATTTTGCTATAATAAATAATGGTAGTACCGACCCCAATACGGGTATAGTACTTACATCACCTTTAGGTGGTAACTGTGCCCGCATGGGTGGTGAAAACAGAAACCTTGGCGATGCTGATGCTACTCCTACTTGCGGTGGAAATGGTGGAGGCATTTTTACGTATACTGTCCCTACTCAATGCGAAGCAGATTATTTTACATTGAGTAGTCCCACAACCGTAAATATTGGAGACCAATTAACTTTAGGAGGCTCAGCTGGCGAGATATTGGAAACTACATTTACTGTTACGACACAAAACTCGGCTTTTCAATACGCTTATTTGTTTGCGTATACGGATAATGGGAAGCACGATACAACTCAACAACCATATTTTAAAGTGCGGGTTTTAGACAACACCGGACAAGAAATTAGTTGTTTGAATTACTTTCAGCAAGGTTTAGGAAATTCATGTGGTACTACACATGCCCCTCCTGGTTATACAGGTAGCCTTGCAACAGGCTTTTTCTATACTACTACGTGGCTAACTAGTTCATTAAATCTGTTACCTTATATGGGGCAAGCAGTAACTGTTATCTTTACTGTGGCGGGCTGTACCGTAGGTGGGCATTTTGGTTATGCCTATGTAGATTGTGCTTGTGCGCCACAGCAAATAATCATTCCAAACACAACTTGTGTAGGCGGAAGTACATCCTTAATAGCTCCTCCGCTTGGAGGTGCCAACTATCAATGGACTACGCCTAACGGCAACATTGTTAGCGGCGCCGCAACTAATACAGTTGTTGTAAATCAATCAGGCACCTATTCTGTAACAATAACACCTACAAAAACTAGCATTGATGCTGCCGGAAACGTTGTAACAGCAACACTAACCACTTGCTCCTATCAGTTAGATACCACCATAACACTTTATCCCAACCCAATAATAACAGTTAACAGCCCTACAACCTGTGCGGGTAATGCGGTTGTTTTAAATGCCAGTAGTAGTACTGGTACTGCTGGAACACTTGCATATGTATGGAACCCATTAACTAATTTATCTAATATGCAGGATAGTACGGTTACTGCCACGGTCAATTCAAACACCAGTTATGTCGTCACTGGAACAAGTGTGCACGGTTGTACAGCTACAGCAACATCCACTATCACCGCATCAGGGGCTCCGCCACCTACATTTAGTGCTCCACCTGTTTGTTTTGGAGCTACAACAATTATTAATAATACTACCGGTGGTGCCGGAACTTTTAATTGGGATTTTGGTGATGGTTCTCCTGTTGTTGTTAACCAAAATTCTCCCACACATACATATACTAATGCCGGGACTTTCGTTGTTAGTTCAACAGTTACATTAACAGGTTGTGTTGGTACGGGCACAGCCAATGTGGTAGTTAACCCTATACCTACAGCAAGTATTAGTGCCCTCCCTGTTTGTGTAGGTGCAACAACTGCATTTACCAGTACTATAACTAACGGTAGCACTTATACATGGGATTATGGAGACCCCGTAGGAGGTTCTGTTGCGGGAAGTGCAACTCCAACGCACTTATATGCAGCAGCAAATACGTATGCTGTTACTATGACGGTTACGTCGATAGCACCTACAAGTTGTACGGTAACAGCAACAACAAATGTTATTGTAAGTGTTGTACCAACAGCTTCGTTTTCTGTAGCACCGGTTTGTCAGGGTACAGCTTCTTTTTTTGATGCTACTGCTTCAACACCATCTGTTGGTGCTACCTATAATTGGAGTTTTGGTGGTGCAGCACCTAATACAGCTTCTGTACCTACACAAACAGTTAATAATACATATTCGGCAGCAGGTTCATTCCCGGTAACATTACTTATAACAGTTGGTAGCTGTACTGCTACAACTACTGGTACTGCAACAGTCAATCCGTTCCCTGTTTTAGGCTTCACGGCAGATCACCCTTGTGATGGGACAGCTATGAATATTACAAACACAACCACTAATCAGGCAGCAATTTCGAATTGGAGTTGGGATTTTGGAGATGGTACAACACCAAGTACTGCTACAACCCCACCGGCCCACACTTATACGGCTCCAGCAGGATTTTCAGCAGCAGGTTGCTATTCAGTAGTTCTTACAGCAACTGCCACAACAGGTTGTTCAGGTTCACACGATACTACTGTTTATATACATAATAATCCTTTTGCTTATTTTAATGGTTTTTATGCATGCTACGGCACACCTTCAGATTTTGTAGATAGTTCTTTTGTTCAAAACCCAGCCTGTTTAAATGATCAAATAATATCGTGGAATTATGATTTTGGAGATGGTACAATTACTCCATATACCATAGCTAGTTTACCAGATACAATTAAACATATATACGCAGTTTGCGGACCTTATAATATAACCGCAACAGTTACTACCAATAATGGTTGTACAAATGTAAACACCCTACCTAACGATACGGTATATTGCCTGCCAACTGTTGTTGGACCCGTTGATTTTACGGTTTGCCCAGGTGCGGCTACGCCAACACAAACCTTTACTACTACTTGTACAAATGGTGGCGATGCGTTTTCTGCATGGTGGCAGTATTCAGATGTAACCGGAGCACCTGCTTCTTATTTATTTAATCCTAATAGCCTGAATTTTAATGTGGTACCTACATATACTGCAGTTGCATCAAATCCACTTTGTTCCGTTATTAAAGATACTGTTTTTGCTGTTGCAATATCAGGCTTTGGTTGCTTTGGGAATGAAACTTATTATATTGCCAATGTGTGGCCAACACCAACCGTTACGCCGGTTAGTAGTGTTACAGTTTGTGCAAATGTCACTGTTTCGGCAATTAACTTTACGGGTTGCCCAGGTACTGCTGCTGCAGAAACATTTAGCTGGACAACCACCGGAGATAATGTTGGTATAGCAACTGCCAGTCCCGGTATTGTAATAAATTCTTTCCCTGGTACAAATACTACAACCGCAGTTGCTGTTGGAACAGTAAGTGTAACACCTTTAGCTAATGGTTGCTCAGGTCCAAGTACAACTTTTAGTATTACGGTAGATCCTATACCGGTTATGACGGTGAGTTCACCAAACCCTTATTGCCCAAATGTTTTAGTATCTTCAACTGATTATAACATTGGTATGACTCCTGCAAATGACCCTTCGGGGAATCCTGCTACCTATACCTGGACTGCTACAAACAATGCAGGTACTGGTATGCCGGTAGGAGGTATAGGAGCTGCTCCAAGTACTCCTTATAACGCTCCCGCAAATCCAAGTCAGGTTAATCAGGTTAGTATTATTACATATACACCTTCTTTAGATGGTTGTATTGGTTTACCGGTTACTGAAACTGTTACCATTAAACCTACACCAACTATGGTAGCTATGGCAGATCAATATTGGTGCCCTGGTGTAATGACTAATAGTGTGGCTTTGGCAACGGTGCCTACATCAACAGCTTCAACTTTTTCATGGTCATCTAATGCACCTCCTATTGGAGCTTCAGGAATAACTAATCCAATTCCTGCATTTGGCCCAACGCAAAACCCGGGGTTAACAACTTTAGGTATAGCTGTTACAGTAACCCCTACATTAAATGGTTGTGTGGGTCCTCCAAGTGGTTTTGGTATTTTTGTTTATCCAAACCCCATACCTAAGTTTAGTTTTACTCACCAAATATGTGATGGTAATCCTATAAATTTAACTGACCTTTCCACACCCAATACAGGTTCTATTACGGTGAATCAATGGGCATGGGATATGAATAGTGATGGAAGTGTAGATGCAAGTACAAAAAATCCAAACTATACCTATCCAGCTGGCACTATAGGTTCAATTCCGGTAACATTAACTGTAAGCACAAGTTCTGCACCTTCATGTACAGCGCAGGTAACCGAAAATGTTTATATAAATCCTGACCCGGTACCAAATTTTTCGGGAAACAATTTAAAATCTTGCCCAAATTTGTATACTACTTTTACCAACTTAACACCTGTAATAGTTCCTGCTGTTAACACAACATACTCTTGGACTTTTGGTAATGGAAATCATTTAACAACTACATCATTAGCATCGCCACTTACGCAAACTTATACAAATACATCTCCAACTACACCGCTGTATTATTCAGTTACATTAACAGCGTTAACTGATAGTAGTTGTAAGGGTGCACTAACTAAAACAAATTATTTAGAAGTATATCCTCACCCAATTGCTAACTTTAATTGGGGACCTTCAGATGCTGATATAGATAACTCTACCATTATTTTTACAAATGCGTCAGAAGGAGCAAGTGCTTATGTGCCTGAAACTTTTGGTCCTAATGGTGTTCAGTATTATTTAGGAGATATATATGCTACAAATGCTAACTTTAATAATCACTATGGAACTAACGTGCCGGGAGATCAGTTTTCGCACACGTATGAACATTATGATACAGCTACCTATTACGTTACACAATGGGTAATTAATAAGTATGGTTGTATAGATACGATAACAAAACCGGTACACATTGGACCTAACTTTACATTCTATATCCCTAATGCATTTTCACCTAATGGAGATGGCATTAATGAAGGCTTTAAAGGCTTAGGTGTTGGTATCGATAATTCTACCTACAACTTATGGGTGTTTGATAGATGGGGTTTGATGATATTTTATGCTAATGACATTGATAAAACATGGGATGGTCACATGAGAGATGATGACACCAGACCTACTTTACAAGAGGATGTTTATGTATGGAAGGTTAAATTTCATGACTTTACAGGTAAACTACACGAATATCATGGTACTGTTACGCTGTTAAGGTAAACCTGTTTTAATCTTACTAAAAGCGAGGCTCGGCGAACAACCGAGCCTTGTTCGTTTTATTTAGTACCTTTGCAGCTTAATATACATAAATGACCCCACAAAC
>Ga0206809_1158_pt1 | contig 9802 bp, 6 predicted proteins | sample Alteio_BWOrgCont_55_FD_152903 | JGI IMG/M metagenome (GOLD analysis project Ga0206809, IMG submission 152903) | Enriched cells from forest soil in Barre Woods Harvard Forest LTER site, Petersham, Massachusetts, United States -... | ecosystem: Environmental > Terrestrial > Soil > Temperate forest > O... | reverse complement strand
GGTGCCGACAAGATGCTTGACTATGTTGGTAACGGTGCTAACGAAGTTACTCTTGCACTTAATGAGCAACCATTCTTTGAGGCAACACCACTTACCCTTTATGATGGCAATTTACCCGTTGGTGGAGGAATGTACCTGTTAAACAAATATGAAGGTGTTGAACTTAATCAAAAACTCTGGCTTTGCTCTGTAACAGAGCATGTCTTCGGTCACTTGCCACAAGTCATACATTTTAAAAGGGTATAGTAATACAAAGCGGGATAGTTTAAAAGCTATCCTGCTTAATTAGGATTTCTCCAGCACCAACACTACGGGTTAATTGATTTGGAAGATATTATAACATAAGCCCACACTTGGCTTTACCCTCAGGAGTTGCTTAAGAGAGCAAAGCCAAGTTACGCTTATGCCTATCTCGCGCAGAGGCCTTTCACGCACAGGTCCATAGGTGTTCAAACCTTATAAGCTACAACTAACAACACACGCCAGGCTTCATTACGTTCAATAAGCTTATCAGCACATTGAACTCCATTGCTTAGGCCATTACTCAGCTGGGACATTTTTTCTTTATAAGCTATACTATAAACCCATTCACAAGAAAATGTCCCACTAACCCACCACTAAGCAGCCTGTCATGGTTGTTGTGGTAGCAAAGGCGGTTTTCACATTCGCTTTCTCTGCACTTCTAAACAATCACTCATTCAATCACTGTCGTTCATTCACTCGCATCATTATTTAGAAGTTCAAGCGCTCATCATGATTTTACTCACCTACGCCTCGAAAAACGCTTCAGGCTTGTCACAGCTTTTGAATGCCCCTGCTTTACCCAACAAATCAAAATCACTGCCAAGCCTTTGTGAAGCATTCTGAGCAGCCGTCTTACGACTGCCTCTGATCAGACGTTTTTCTCTGTTCGTAGGCGGTTCGTAGAATTGGGAACATCAGATACACCCAGTTCATTTTTTATAAGCCTAAACTTTTAAAAAATCGAGCAGCAATGACTTCAAAAAATCATTTCCCTAGATATCTATTTGCTACACTTTATTAACAGGGGGATATAAAACCTCTTTTTGTTTAGAAGTGTAGCAACTATAAGCAATATGTATGAAGTTATAGGAGTATACAGCTACATCAATTGAACCTTATTGCACTGCAACAGGAATATTATTTATTGTTGTTGTGGATTAAATATTATTCTCTAAATTTAGGTCATATAATTAACACAACCTTACCATATGCACAATCTACTCCTTAATCGTGGAATACTACCTCTGAAAAGATGCGTTTATAGTTATCTCGATAAACCTGCGTTGATCTAACATTTATAACCATTCCATAAAGCGCCTTTATACAAAGCATGTCTATGACCGTGCTTTGTTCAGAGATTACTTTACCAATCATAATAATATTCAATTATACGATGAAAAAAATCTACTTCTTAATCTTATCATTTGTTTTAACAGCTAATTTTTCCTTTGCCCAATGGACAACCAGCGGATCTACTATCTATAATAGTAATACTGGTTACGTTGGAATCGGAACCTCTTTCCATCTGCAAAGCAGTCTATATACTCTGGCTGGTGTAGATAATTTAAGTACCACACCATTTCCGGCTGGAATTAACCTTGTAGGACTAACAAGTGGCGACTTAATGCTTCGGTCTTACTGGGGTGTTTCCGTTGACCTTAATGATGGATCACAGGGGGATAATGCTAATGGGACTTATACGCGGATACCACATACCACATCTTTTACCATAAACTCGCGTACGAGCTCAACTACTTTTAATACGTTGTTTGCAGTAAGAAATAATGGTACCGTACTGATTGGAGAGACATCACCGAAAAATACAGCATATCTTTTGGATGTTAACGGTAGTGTATGGGCCACTGCGATAACCGTTAATACCACTGGGGCTGACTTCGTTTTTGCGCCATCTTATAAATTATTGCCCCTTCCAGAGTTAAATAATTTCATCCAAAAGAATCATCACCTACCTGAAATAGCATCTGCTAAAGATATGCAGGCAAATGGTTTGAATGTCGGGGATAACCAGATCAAGTTGCTACAAAAAGTAGAAGAATTGACTTTGTACTTGATTGAAAAAGACCAACAGGTTAAATCTCAGCAACAAGAAATCGATAATCAAAAATCTATTGTTGGTCAGCAAGCCCAAGAGTTAAAGGCATTACAAGAGCAGTTAGGCCAATTAAAAGCTCAATTAAGCAATATCCTTAAATAACAAAAGAATTAAATGAAAAAACTACTTCTCACCTTATTATTGGCAACGGCTTGTCTTGTTACTAATGGTCAAAATACCTTTCCTAGTTCAGGCAACGTCGGTATTGGCACAACGAGTCCATCTACAGCTCTTGATGTAGTTGGGGATATTAGTATAAGAGGTTTTATTGCCAGCACGACCAGATCAAATTATCTTTCATTTACAGGTGGAGGGAGTATTCAGGGTGCAATTTACCTTGGAAGTGACAATAAATTACATATAAATGGGTATGCCAATGGTGCACAATTTGATCAGTCATTAGCAACAACAGGCATAACGCCTATTGGCGGGGGCAGCAAGATAGATGTATATTATGGGGATTTAAATCTAGCAGAACAAGCAGGTATTCCAACATATCTTCGCTCAACAAACCAGGACTTGAAATTACAATCGGGTTCAACTTATAATTTGATCCTTAATTCCACCTCGGGGAATGTACTGATTGGAAAAACCTCCCAAACTAATACCGCATATTTACTAGATGTGAATGGACCTGTAAGAGCCAATGCGATAACCGTTAATGCTACAGGCGCTGACTTTGTTTTTGCGCCTTCTTATAAATTATTAACCCTTCCAGAGTTAAACAATTTCATCCAAAAGAATCATCACCTGCCTGAAATCGCTTCAGCTAAAGAAATGCAGGCAAATGGTGTTAATCTTGGAGACAACCAAATAAAGTTATTGCAGAAAGTCGAGGAACTAACTTTGTATTTGATCGGTAAGGATAAACAACTAAATGAACAAAACGCCACAATTAATAAACAGCAAAGCCAGATTGATTTGCTAAATACCAAACTATCTCAGGCAGATATGAATTCCAAAACCCAATCAGAACAACTGAAGTCTCAACAAGAGCAATTAGATCAATTAAAAACGCAATTAAGCAGTCTTCTTAAGCAGCAAAAGAATTAAATGAAAAGCATGAAACTAACCGCATCTTAAAACCAATAAAGTAGTATAATAAACCAATAAACAGGTTCACTATTAATAAATCAACTATAAATAATGCTTCCTGAAAGTAATTATTTGTCGGTACCCTAAGCCTAATTTAATGAACAATTATATAATAAGTCTCAACAAAATCAAAGCAACCATATTCTGTATTCTTTTAGCATTTACGTCAGGTATAGTAGAAGCGCAAACGCCGGCGGTAAATTTACCAACGATCAGTCCACCTTCAGTAAATGCAAGTGCCCTGGGGGCTTACGGGGAGTACCCGGTTTCCTATTCAAATGGCACGCCGGATATTTCCGTTCCGCTATATGAATTGAAGACATCAAGGTTTAGTATTCCAATTAGCTTAAGCTATCACGCCAATGGGATAAAAGTCGATGAGTTTGCCACCAATGTGGGTTTGGGCTGGAGCCTAAACGCCGGTGGAGTGATTACCCGGCAAATCAATGACGTACCTGATTTTGATCAATATGGATTTAGCAACATTATGGTGCCTAGTCAATTTGACATCAACTTGGATGATGTCAACTATTACGCAGGAAAAATATCCAAGAGTGTGACCAGCCAATTTATTGAAAAATGGGATAGTCAACCAGACGATTTTTTCTTCAATTTTGTCAATAAAAGCGGAGCATTTAAGTTAAAGAATACACTGGGTCCTGGTGCCCCACCTGCATTTACAACTATTCCTTTTACCCCAATAAAAATAGCCTATACACCGCAGGTGATCGTCAATTCTGTCTCGCAGGCGGATGATTTTAAAATCACAGATACCAACGGAGATACTTATTACTTTGGCCGATCAATAAAGACCAATAGCCAGGCAACCGAAACATCAGATGCGGTTCCTTCTTCCGGTATAGATCTCGGGCAGAAAGTAACTGCCTGGTATTTAACTGAAATGGTTTCCGCCGACCGTACAGATACGGTTTATTTTAAATATACACAGCCTTTTGCCTCGATAGTTACCTATGCCTCTAATATTTTAAATTACACATGGACCAATAGCGGCCAATCTAATGGCGCAGGACGGTCTAGCAGCAGCACGACTGCCAATTCCACATCAAACATCTATTTAACCGAAATTGATTCTAAGAATGGTAAGGTTGTTTTAAGTTACAGTAGCCGACTAGATAATGGCAATAACAGGCTAAGTAAGATTACTATTTTTCGTTTAAACGGGGGAACCTATCAGGAAGTAAAGGGAATCAATTTCTATCAGACTTACTTTACTGCCGAACAAGCCCCATCCCAAATTATAACAGACAGCATAAGTGCCCAATGCAAAAGGTTAAGGCTCGACAGTCTGATAGAAGAAGGGTCAGCAGCGGGTGTAACTAAACCTCCCTATGTGTTTACTTATTACGGACTTGCCGGTACGAATTATGCCGTGCCTTACATGGGATCATATCAGCAGGACCTTTGGGGGTATTATAATAAGGGCACAGCAAATTACGGCGATTTTCCTCCTAATCTGCTGTTTCCTAGCACCAGCTATAGCGGCGCAAACCGGGTACCAGATTCCGCAAATATGATAGCCGGAACTATTCACAGCATTCAATACCCTACGGGTGGTAAGACGGTATTTCAATTTGAACCCAACCAAATCATGCGGCATTACAACGTAATGGACAGTACCTTTTATAGCCAGTCCTATCAAATCTCTAATTTTGGTCTAGCGGTAGGAAGCACAGCAGGCACCGATCTTACATTTACAGCAACCAGTACTGTCAGTGCTAACTTCTTGTTTTCTGTTTACAGCATGTGTTCGACATCGGGTAGTAATTGTGTTTCGGCTCAACCCGCAGTTCATGTATATGACTTAAATCAGTCTGCCTCTACCGATCTGCTTACGGGAACAAGTCCGGGGGGGATTTCGTCATACCCTTATAATTACAAACAAATTATCCGTCTAACACAGGGCCATCAATATCGGATGGTATTTCCAACGCCTGGGATGCTGACTAATAATAGTCAAACTATTGAATACCGTTTGCAGGCAAGTTTAGGCTACGATACGCTTACGAGCGTTCATCAAGTTGCCGATAGCGCGATCGTTTTGACAGGAGGGCTCCGGATCAAAAGGATAATTAACAGCGACTCTGTGAATAATGTTTTACTGACCAAAAGGTTTAATTACACGGGGGGGTATTTTATATCAAATGCTTTTTCCGGCGATTTCACCCAAGTTGGAAACGGATATAACTTTACTAAAAAGCAAGCTTTCCCCGGTTCCTGGAGTCTTTATGGACCTAGTTTGGTAAATTATGTCCAAACCATTACGGAAAACTTCACGGTGCCTATGGCCGGATCTTCTAATGGCAGTTTAGCTTACTCTGAGGTGGAAGAATACCAGGATGACGCAAATGGCAATCCATTGGGTAAGACCGTATATGATTTCAATACGGCGACGGACGACGATGACGATTTATTCTCTTACACCAAAACCAATCGTTCGTGGAGAAGGAGTCAATTGGCTGAACAGAGATTTTACAGCCTATCGTCCGGTAATTATACACTTGTCAAGGATACAAAGAATACTTATACTGACCTTTTCCCCGCTTCGCAGGATACCATCAATACGCTTATCGCTCATCGTATTTATAATTTAGATGATTTTGAGCCGCTGACTGGGAATGTTCCTAATTATAGTGCTATGCAATATTCTGGACAACAATTTGACGGATGCATAAACGGGAATGATGTTTTTAACGGCAATCAATATCAATTATCATGGAATGCAGAAGTGGTTCCAAGAAATGCTCTAACTAATACGAATACAACGGTTTATGATTCAAATGGCGCAAATCCAGTGACCGATCAGATAAATTACTCTTACAATAATCCCAATAACCTAATGGTGAGTACACAAACGCATATTAACAGTAACCTGAATACTGAAGTTCAACGAAGTATGTATACCCCAGATTATAATTTAGATCAGTGCGGGAATTGTTACGCGACGCTTGCCTCGCAATTACTCAGTTTAAAAGCTAGTTATGCCGCACAGGAACTGCCAGTTTACCAACAATGGTGGAATGAGGCTATAGCCAGGCAGAATGTCATTGGAGAATGTACCACTTCGGAAGGTGTTGGCCCCAACCAAGCAACCTGTTTGGCAAACAATCAATACAATCAAAATGATGCATCAATCCTCACTTTATATAATCAATATGGGAGTCTGATGAGTGCCTATAACACTGCTGTTGCACAGGCCATCGCCAATTATAATCAATGTATTTTGAACTACAATAGTTGTTTTACTGCGCAGCTGAGCAGTTCGCCAAATAGTGCGCTGCTACAAATGCAGCAGCAAAACATACTTAGCCCTATAGAAACTACAACAACCTTACAAAATAATTCAAATGGAAACGAATATTTAACCAGTGACAAAAAAATCGGTTATCAGATTGCAAACAATATGGTTGAGCCCGCATTTAGCCAGCATGCGGAAACACCCGGTGAAATGTTATACAGCGCTTACAATTCACAACCCGGACAATACCTGGTCAACGATATGACATATGTATTCGATACATTCGGCAATATCAGTCAGTACAACGAGAATAATGGCATACCGATATCTTATCAATGGGGTTATAACCAACAATATATGACGGCACAGGCGACTAATGCAGCCGCGAATGATATTTTTTACGACAGTTTTGAAGAGGGCGATGGTAACAACAGCACTTTAACTAAGACGGGGCACTATAGCTATTCTGGCGCATATTCACATACCTTAAACAAGCTGGATAACGGCAATTACACATTAAGTTACTGGCAGAATTCAGGGAGCGGTTGGGTGTTGGTAAGCAATAATAATGTGCCGGTGAGCGGGGGAACTTATACCATTACAATAAATGTAAGTGGCCAGATTGATGATGTCAGGTTTTATCCTGCTGCTGCGCAGATGACGACTTATACTTATGACCCGCTAATTGGTATAACCAGTTCAACCGATGCAAAAAGTGAAACCACGTATTACGAGTATGACCCATTCCAGAGATTATTAAATATCAAGGACAAGGACAGTAATGTGGTTAAACACTATACCTATCACTACCAGGGGCAATAACAGATTTTATTACACCAAAGATTATCACAAAATGAAACACAATAAATCTGGTCTGTTATCGATACCAATATATAAGGGGTTTAAAAATGTAAAAAAGAGCTTATCTGAAAAGGGATTTAATTCCTTTTTTAAAGTAGTATTTTACCTTGTATTTATATTATTTGTTACCATAGCCCATGCTCAAGTTAAATCATTACAGGTAGCATCACCAAATATGGCGCCGCCCACTGGTAATCCGCCTGGTGCCCCTACTCCTGTGAGTGGACCCTCATCATTGGTACAGGGTGCCCAAGCAACATCTACGTATACGGTCAACGCTGGCAGTGGAGCAACCAGTTATAGCTGGGGATTGTCAAATAATGCGGCAGGATCGATAACAGGCACCTCAACAACCGGCACAATGACCTGGAATGCTTCTTTTTATGGAACAGTAACCATTAATTGTTCAGCAGGAAATAGTTATGGCAGCACAGCCGCCACTCCCAAAACGGTTACTGTAACAGCTGTAGCCACGCCTTTAGTTGTGGGAAGTATCAGCCCAACGAATCAAAACATTAATTACAATACGACCCCCACAACCGGTATTACCTCTGTTTCGACAGGTGGCAACGGTACCATTACCTACCAGTGGCAATATTTGTTAAATGGTACCTGGGCCAATGTAAGCACGGGCACGGGAGCTAACACAGCCACCTATACTCCTGGCCCGCTTACGTCTACGACCTCTTACCAGGAAATAGCTACGAGTGGCAGCTCGAGTGTCATCAGCCCTACGGCCACGGTCACGGTCTATCCACAAGTTATGATCGACGGACCGGCACCATTAAACCAGTCGATCGAATCCGGTACTACAGCGGGCTCCATTGCCTGTTCGCCCATCATCGGTGGAACCGGGGGCTATACCTATCAATGGCAAAGTTCGCCTGATAGCAATAACAATGATTTTGTCAACATCAACAGCAGTACGAATCCCAGCGCGACAACAGCGACACTTGTTCCGGGAGTAGTTAATGCGACCACCTACTATCGTTTACAGGTGACCAATAATGGCGGGGTGAGCTACAGCGCCCCAGGCGTGGTAACGATTAATGATTGTTACCAATTGAATACAAGTCCGGCAAAGACTAGCAATTATATTATCAGTAGCGTAATGAAACAAGCAGGTATTACCTCCACCATCACAGATGCGCAATTGGCTGCGATGGGCGTATGTGAAGTAAATCAAACCATACAATACCTAGATGGTTTAGGCCGTCCTATAGAAACCGTAGCGGCAAAAGCATCGCCAGCAGGCAACGATATTGTACAGCCGGTGGCCTATGACGTTTATGGCAGAGAAACAACCAAATACCTGCCATATGTTACGCCGGGTAGCAATAATGGCGCCTATCGTAGCGCTGCTATTGGGGAGCAGGGTATTTTTTATCATCCGCCAGGCAGTACATCCGGTTCTCAGCAAGGTAACGGCATCATAAATACGACATCGCCTTATGCGCAAACTAACTTTGAGCCATCGCCGTTGAATAGGGTAATAGAACAGGGCGCTCCGGGGGATGTCTGGCAGCCGGTTATCAATAGTACTACAGGTCATACCATTAAAACTTTGTATACATCTAACAATGGCACCTCTTTTGCCAGTGATTCCGTACACGGTAATCAAGCACGGTTATTTCAAGTAACCATCAACAGTGATAACAGCCGTGCATTATATTCCAATGGTACTTACGCAGCAGGTACCTTATATATAACAATAACACAAGATGAGAACTGGCAAATCGGGCGGGCGGGGACTATAGAAGAGTATAAAGACAAAGATGGCCGTGTCATATTAAAACGAACTTACAATTATACTGCCGGACAACTGCAACAGCTCAGTACATATTATGTATATGATGATCACGGATTATTATGTTATGTGCTACCGCCGATAATAAATCCGGATAACATGACGATGCCGCAGGCACAAACTGTATATGATAATACCTGTTACCAATACTGGTACGACTACCGCAATCGTTTGTTCCGTAAAAAACTGCCGGGCAAAGGTTGGGAATTTATGGTGTATAATAGCCTTAACCAGGTAACCTTTACGCAGGATGCCAATCAGCGCAACCCGAACCAGGGCTCACAGGTATGGACCTTTATCCAGTACGATCCGCACGGACGGGTAGCTATCACTGGTATCTGGTCATCACAAGGCGTAACAGGGAGTGCTGCGGACGCGAATATGTCTGCACCAGGTACTACTTTGTTTAACTGGCTGCAAAGCTGGCAAAACGGTCAGACCCAGCTATGGATAACCCGCAACAATAGCACCACAACCGGGTATGTGTCAGCCAACCCGCAGGGGGGGCCAGTATCTAAAAATCAATTACTACGACGATTATGCTTTCCCGGGACAGCCCGTTCCGTTTAGCACTCCCACGGGCGCGAGTGTCATGACCACAGGTTTAGCTACCGGCTCGAAAACCATGGTATTGAATACCATTAAT
>Ga0206809_1156_pt1 | contig 9874 bp, 12 predicted proteins | sample Alteio_BWOrgCont_55_FD_152903 | JGI IMG/M metagenome (GOLD analysis project Ga0206809, IMG submission 152903) | Enriched cells from forest soil in Barre Woods Harvard Forest LTER site, Petersham, Massachusetts, United States -... | ecosystem: Environmental > Terrestrial > Soil > Temperate forest > O... | reverse complement strand
TGCTCGCGAAACGTGCTCCAGTGCGCGGCCACCAGCAGCAGCCGCGACCCAAACAACGCCGCCAGAATCGCCACCAGCCCCACGTTCCAGACCTTTTCTGCCGGCAACCCAGCGCGCCGCGCCTCGGCAACACTCAGCCCCAGAGCCGCCAGCAAAGCCGCCGCCGTCAGCACCCCATACGTGGGCACCGCCAAAGTTCCAAAATGAAAAAGCCAGGGATGCACGCTGGCTCTAGCCTAACGCGGACGACAACATGTCCTCGCGGACGCAGCCACCTTCAGGAGGGGAAACCCGCACAAGAGGGGATCGAGGGAGCTCGCCAATCGGATGGGAAAGAGGATCGACGAAACGTTAAGCGAGCAGTTTTTGTATCAGGGCACGATTGAAGACCACACTGAAAACACGCAACTTGCTGAATCCTTAATTGCCCAGATTGCCAGGATTGCCACAACTGGCAGGTTGGCCGCACAAAAACGCACAAATCACGGCAACGAACGGCTCCGTACTGACAGACCAAAACGTCCGAGATGCCGACTTTCCGCCCAGAGCGCCGTATCAAGCGCGACTGCGGGGAGGATAATCAATGAAATGTCAATTTCGATATCCGCTGGGCTAACGGATGACAACGACTTCGTCGATTTGCTGAACACGCTGCTAAATGCTCTACTCGTCCAGCAAACTCCGGAACAATTGTGGGTGATTCAGATCGACAATTGGTTCGATCACAAATGGCTACGCTACTCCGGGAGTGGAACTGTTGGCGCGCCGTTCCCGGCAAATTGGACCTCCTCATTTATGGACCGATTCACGTCCGTCAAGGAGCAGTTTTGGCGGGACAAGCTGACCTTTCCGCCATTTGCTCCGAACCGAGTGGTGGGGCAACGGTCTTTTCTGCGCTCCGAGGCAGGTTACGCCGAACTCCCCCTCCCGAAGTTGCCGCATAAAGAGTCTCGACAGCACAGCCATTCCAACCTCAACAGGCGGGTGGAAGATTTCATTCATTCAGCTTCCTTCGTCTGGTATAGCGAAAACACATTGAAGAACGGACGAGGGAGCGTGATGGTCTACCACATCGGAACTGGTCAACCGATTTGCTGGTTCGCTGCATTCGGAAAGAAGTCACGCTGGGTGCTTGAAAGCACCAAGGGCATACATAAGGAACAGGTTTCTCGTTTGCTTATGGGCGAATAACCGTCCTTACGGGAGTGTCAGGCGTAGCGGAAAGCGACCGCGGGGATGATTGGCCGCACAAAAAACGCACAAAGTTTCTTCGGCAGGTTGTTATCTGCTCACTTTAAAACACTTACACAGCAACCCTGAAATCAGGGCACGACTTCAGTCGTGCCGCAGGTGCTCCCCAATGAACTCGGGCTTTAGCCCCTGCGCCCTTTCCACAATCCGTCCCAAAAGCGCGTAAAAGAAAACCGGCCCGCTTGGCCGTGGGGTGATGCGCTGGTGAACCCGTCCTAAGACGGTGGGAACTCGCCGCGGCTCTTTAGGCATTCCGAACTGGCGGACACTGCACACCGAGCCGATTTTCGAGTCGAGCCCCCTGTTCGCATGAATGTAGGTTCATCCAGCGTTGACCACCCTCACCTGCTTTGCAGGCCGGGTCTCTTGACTGGATGCTAACCATGCCGACCCCGTTTGGCAAGTCCGCCGCAAGCGCCGCGTCGCGCCAATCCCGCAATCCCTTCCCGCTCAGCGCAGACTCTTCGCCGCCGCGATCTTCACGCCGTTCGTCTTCGCCTCTTTCAGCTTCGGAGCCGATCCATCCTGCGCTCCGTACATCCACTCCTGTTCCGTCATTCCCAGCACGTCGATCGCATACTCGCGCATCGCCATCATCACAAACGCCGCCTCTGCCGACAAAAACATCCCCAGATACAGCAGTTCCAGCTCCAGCATCTGCGGTGCCGCGTGATCGTTCGTCCAGTTCGCCAGAATCTGGCTCCGCGTCTGCGCCGGCTCCTTCTGCTGCACCAGTCCCTGCTGGATCGCAGCCACCGAAGCATCCAGTTTGGACGCATAAGCCACGTAGCCCGCGATGCTCCCCAGAATCAGGACCAGCGGCAGAAAATTGAACAGCGTCCGATACCCATGCGTGATGCTGCCCAGCGCAATCGTCCGCCGCACATAAAACAGCCACGCCAGCAGCAGGAATCCCAGCATCCCCGCGATGGTCGCCAGCGCCTTCCGCTGCGGCCCGTACATCGGCAGCACGTTCATCGCCGTCAGCAGCGGAGCCAGCGCCGCCGTCACCAGCGGCATCACGCCCATATAGCTCTTGAACACATTCGCAAACACCTGCAGACGCGTTTTCTGGTCCGCCTGTTGCGCCGCCGTCTGCGTTCCGTCGCCCCCCGCCGCGCTCGCGCCCGGGTCGACCGTCGCCGGATTCCCATTCGCCTGCTCTACCGTCACCTGTCCCGCCATCATTCCGCTCCCTTCGCCGGCCTCACGCCGCTTTCGGCCCAGCCGGAGTCGTCCCCTCCGCCGGCATCTTCACGTCCCACGCCAGATGCACCACTCCGCTGCGCACATTCGTCAACTTCCACGTCTTCACCCAGGGGTCATCGCCGGCCTCCGGCGGCACCGGCTGCCCGGCGCACACCAGTTGCCGGCAAATGTCTTCGTCCTCTACATCCTTCGCAAGGTAGTAGAACTTCGGCGGCGCGCTCAGCACCCATCCCGCGTTCGCATATTTCTTCAAATCCAGCGTGACCTGATACTGCTTGAACCGCGCCATTGGATTCACGTGATCGTGCCAGTCCCGTCGCCCCTGGCCAAACCCGTTGTAGATTTGCAGGTTCATCTCAATCGTCTGGGTGTGGTCGCTTTTCTCGGGCGCGAAGACATAGGTGAACTGCCGGCCCGTTTCGTGGTACGTGGTCAGGTCCGCCTTTCTCGCCTGGTTGTCTCCGGTCACGTTCAACATCTGCACCCAGCCGTCTTTGCTCCGGTAATCCTGCAACCACGGCTGACAACACCGGTTCTGGCGCGAAAACAAGAACCGCATCTGCCGGATCGCAAGGTTGTCGGTGCGCACGGACTTCGGCGGCTTCACATCCTGGAGGACCATGTCCGTTTCCGGATCGTTAGGCATCACCGCCAGATTGACATCCCACGAATCCAGCTCGTAGATCCACGGATGCCCCACCGGATCAAGCAGCGCGCTCCTCAGAGCGACGAGTCGATCATCTTTGGGGTTTTTCGGATCGGGTTGAACGATCTCGCTGTGACCGCCCGTCAAAGGTGCGGCTTCTACAAACGGGCCGCGCGCGGACACCTCCGGCACGATCTTGTCGGACATTCCCCAATAAACCTGAAACGGAATCGGACACGAGTCGGCACCCACACTCTGCGCCCCAAGAATGCTGCTCACGATCACATCGCTGGTTTTCGCGACCTCGTCGTTCAGCGGCTCCAGTTCCTCGTCCTGAACATTCGGCCAGATCCGCTCGACCACCTTGCGCGCTGCGGAAAAGCTCGCTGACCCCCGGTTCGGTGTGGCAAATGTCACCACCAGCCGCACCCGCTCCAGATCGCGCCCTTCATGCTTCCTAATTTTTCCCGCCAGATAGCTCTGGATCACCAGGCCGCCCATGCTGTGACCCACCAGCATGAGTCGCCCCTCTGGCGCATAACTCTCCACAAACGTGCGCAGATACTTTCCGCATTCTTCAATATCCGGAATCCGCCGTGTCGGATTGAGCTCAAACCATTTCGTCGTGTAGTCGAAGTCCCACAGCAGGCGGTAGCCTCGCGCGGCCAGGTCGGCGTCATGCTCCAGTACGGCTTTAAATCCCCCCCAGCACTTCGTACTGCTGCTCCCGAACCCGTGAACAAAGATCACCGACGTCGGTTCCATGTGGACCTCATCCAGGAAAAATCGCCGAGTGTCTGGGCGTGCCCAACAGCATCGCACAAGCGCCCACCGCTGCGCTGCTCAAAAATGCAGCCGCCGCCCAGGCCTTAACCTCTGCAGCGCGCCTTGCTCTCGGCCACGGAACGACCCTCCACTCGTTTGCGTAGCTTCCCCCACGTCGCGCCAACCCGAAAGGACCGCCATGCTCCGCTGCCGATTCCTCCCCGCCTCTCTCGCATTCGTCGCGTGCGTCCTGCCCGCAACTTCTCAGAACAGCAGCGATGTTTCCGGCAAATGGGTTGGCGTCCTCGACGTCATCCACGCCGACGGCAGCGTTGAACCTGGCGATGCGCTTCTCGCCCTCACACAGACCGGCGATCAGATCACCGGCACAGCGGGCAACAAGCCCGATCAGCTCAGCCCGCTCACCAATGGCAAGGTCGCGGGCAATTCCGTCTCCTTCGATGTGGTCGTGAACCCGCAGATCACCGTTAAATTCAACCTGTCTCGCGAAGGCGACCGCCTGCACGGCACCGCCACCGGTCTGCCCATCGAACCCGGCGCCCACATCGAAGTTCAGGTCGCGCGTGCCGATGCCCAAGGGAAACCCGCCACCGTCGTCCCGCACACCGCCGACCATCTCTACGACAACGTCGTGGCCCTCGATACGAAGCTCTTCGACGCCTACAACCACTGCGACCTCGCCACGCTCGGCGCCATGGTCACCGGTGATCTCGAGTTTTATCACGACAAAACCGGCCTCTCCGTCGGCCGCCAGCTCTTTGTCGACTCCATTCGCGACAACATCTGCGGCAAGACGCAGCGCGTCCTCGTTCCCGGCTCCATCGAGGTCTATCGCCTCGACCACTACGGCGCCGTCGAGATCGGCCGCCACCGCTTCATCCATCCCGGCCACGAAGAAATCGGCGTCGGCGAAGCCAAATTCATCACCGTCTGGCAATTCAAAGACGGCAACTGGAAAATCTCCCGCGAAATCAGCTACGACCACGAATCCGCAAAGCAATGAACGATCAGCGGGTCGGCCTCGCTACACTATCCCTTCCATGCTCCGCACCGTACAGGCCACGCGCTACGTCCTCCCGCTTCGCGAAGGCGGCTCGCTGCCCGCCATTCTCGAAGCCGACGATCTCGGCCTCTACGTGGTCAAATTTCGCGGTGCCGGTCAGGGCGTCCTCGCCCTCATCGCTGAAGTCATCGCCGGCGAAATCGGCCGCGCCCTCGGCCTGCGCGTCCCCGAGCTGGTCTTCGTCACAATCGATCCCGCCCTCGGCCGCAATGAGCCTGACTACGAAATCCGTCAGCTTCTGAAAGCCAGCCCCGGCCTCAACCTCGGGCTCGACTACCTCCCCGGTTCCACCATGTTCGATCCCGCCGCGCGCGACACCGCCCCGGCGGACGAAGCCTCGCTGCTCGTCTGGTTCGACGCCTTCGTGCTGAACGTCGATCGCACCCCGCGCAATGCGAATCTCCTCGTCTGGCATCGCAGGCTCTACCCCATCGATCACGGCGCAGCGCTCTATTTCCATCACGACTGGCCGGCCCGCGAATCCAAAAGAGCCGCGCCCTTTCCGGAGAGTGCGCAGCACATCCTCCTGCCCTGGGCCACCGAACTTCCGCAAGCCTCAACCCTCGCGCACCAGCGCCTCACGCCCGACGCCCTCAGCGCCATCATCGATCTCGTCCCGGACAATTGGCTCGATGCCGTCCCGGACGGCGTCCCCTCAGCCGAGCGCCGCGCCGGCTATCTCGACTTTCTCGTTCGCCGTCTGGCAGCTTCAGAAATCTTCGAACAGGAGGCGATGAATGCCCGCGCCCGCCTCATTTGATTACGCCATCCTCCGCGTCGTGCCCCGCGTCGAGCGCCAGGAGTTCATCAACGCCGCCGTTGTCGTGTACTGCCCGGAGAAAAAGTACCTCGCCGCACGCGTCCACTTTGACGCCGCCCGCACCCACGCACTGTGGCCCGAAGCCGACCTCGATCTCATCCGCCAGCACCTTGAAGCCATCCCGCGCATCTGCTCGGGCGACCCCGCCGGCGGACCCGTCGCGCGCCTCTCGCAGCGCGAACGCTTCCACTGGCTCACCGCGCCGCGCAGCACCGTCATCCAGCCCTCGCCCGTCCACACCGGCGTCTGCGACGGGACGACCGATCTCCTCGACCGCCTCGCAAAACAGTTCCTCGTGTAGAAAAAACCGATGAGCAGCGTTTCGCTGGCCGCTTTTCAGGTGACCGCTGCCTCTCAGCCCTATTTCACGCCCTTGCTCGGATCCCACGCCCCTTCGAGCTTCCGCACGTACAGAATCTGTCCCAGGTGGTACGCGTTGTGCGTCCCCACATGCGCCACCAGCGACGCGTTGGCTGCCAGCTTCGCATCGTCGGCATTCTGCACCGCCGTCTCCCAGTCGCTCAGCACCTGATCCAGTTTCTTCACCAGATCGTCCCACTGCGCGGCGTTGAAGTCATTGAACGTCTCGTCGTTATTGCCGGTGAACGCCGGTATCTTCTCACCCTTGAACTGCGCCAGCGACCGCGCATCCCAGAACCACAGGTGATACGCCAGTTGCCCTACCGAATGTGCGCCCTTGCCGGGGCTCCAGTTGGCCTGCTCCGCCGTCAGGCCCGCCACGGCAACATTCGCCGGCACAAACCAGTCTTCCTGGTTGTGCGTGGTTTGCAGTTGTTCCAGCAGTACGCCCCGCAAAGTCGTGGGCGGTTTCTTGTTCTGCGCGAACACTCCGCAGGGTAGAAAGACCAGCAGCAGCAGACAGGCAAGTCGTTTCATGGGACGATCCTTTTTCAGAAGATGGGTTGCAGACGACAGGTTCCAGCGGACAGGATTCGCCGACTCTATCACCCCATCCCCGCCTCGCACCAGAACCACTCTGTCCCGACTGCGGCTGACCGGTCTGCCCCGCAGCGCTGCCCTCTCCGCCGCTATCCGTCTCCGCGCTCTCCACACTTTGATCGCCAACGAAGCATCGATCCCGGCAACGTGGCACTCTGGGCTCTCAGTTGCCTCCCTGGTGAACGGAGCGCGCGCGCATTCGAAGATCGCTGCATGCGCTCCTTTTTGGGGCAGACGAACGATTTCCAGCCGCCTGCCCCGGTTGTTTCCTGAGAATGTGAGGCCGGATGTCGAAGCTCGGACGATTCGCCACAATCCTGCTCCTCGGCGCGGCGGCCTTATCCCCACTCCCCTCCCACACGCAGTGGAAGACCCCGTGGAGTTACGACGGACCCCGCGGCGCCGATCACTGGAGCGAACTCGATCCCGACTACGCCGCCTGCAACACCGGCCGCCAACAGTCCCCCATCGACATTCGCGACACCGTCCGCGCCGGGCTGCCTGCGCTCCGCTTCGATTACCACAGCGGCCCGCTCCAGTACCTGATCAACAACGGCTACACCATCCGCGTCAATTTTCACGACGCGCCGGGCGCTGGCAATTTCCTCACCGTCGGCAACACCCGCTACCACCTCGCCCAGTTCCACTTCCATCGCCCCAGCGAAGAGACCATTCGCGGCAAACCGTACGAAATGGTCCTGCACCTGATGCACGAATCGAGCGATGGAAAAATCGCCGGCGTCGCCATCTTCCTCAAGGCTGGCCACGCGAATTCCACCGTTCAGCAGCTTTGGGATCACATGCCCGCCACTCCGGGCAGGGAACAGGCCATCCCCGGAGTCGCGATCGACCCGGCGGCCCTCCTGCCCCGCGACCTGTCCTATTTCACGGTTTCGGGATCGCTCACCGCGCCGCCCTGCACCGAGGCCGTCACCTGGTTCATCCTCAAAACGCCGGTCGAAGTCTCTCCGGCGCAGATTCAGGCCTTCTCACGCCTTTACCCGCACGACGTCCGCCCCATCCAGCCAACCAACGGACGAGTCGTCCAGGAGAGCCGCTAACGCGCTCCTGACAAAATCAACCAATTTTTCTGACTTGCACCTGGGCTACAAGCTGCCGGCTCTTCCTGTGCTCTGTGCCCTGTGCTCTGTGCCCTGATCGCTTACCCGATCCGTCGATCGTCCGCCAGGACCTCGTCCAGCAGTCCGCTCAGCGAATGGGCCCGGTCCCGCAGTGCAGCCTGGCTGTCCGGCGGCGCGATCACCGCCTCGTACCGCTCCGTCATCCGCGCCAGCTCATCCGCAATGTTCAGAGCGGCCAGCACCGCGACCCGCAGCGAATCCACCGATCGCCCCTGTGCAGCGACCGCCCGCATCTTCGCGTCCACCGTCGCGGCCAGCTTCTCCACGTACCCCCGGTTGACACCGCGCAGGCGGTACGTCTGGTCGTATATCTCGACCGTAATGGCCTGCACGTCATTTCGCCCGGTGGGTTTTGCTGGACTCATGCACCAATCTCATCCAGTTGTTTCAGCATCCGTTCCACGCGCTGGCGCACCGATTCCCGCTCCTGCTCCAGCGTCTTCATTTGCTCCATCGTGAGCTGCAGCGTCTGCGTCTGCTCATCGAACTGGTCCTGCAGCCGCGCCGCCGTCTCTTCGGCCTGGGCCCGTGCCGCCCGTTCTGTTTTCACCAGCTCTACCGCTCGCACCACGCGCGATTCCAGCGCGCTAAAGTCGTCCACGGTTGCGGCCGGCAACATCATTTCCCCAATACTCAGCGTTGACATATAAAGATCACCCCTGAATGGCGGCTCTGCGCGCAGTATAGCGCTCTTTCGCCAGTGGATTGGATCAATTCCGGGCGCGGACCAATTCCTGATTCCCCTCCGCCATGGGAGGACAACCCATCGCACGGCCCCGACCGATCCTTCTCAAAGATTTACCCGACCTGCCTCTGCGTCGCAATACGCATTTTGGGTGACCGTGCCCTTCGCTACCAGCTACCAGCTACCAGCTAATCATTCAACTCTTTCGTTTTCGACCCCTGAAAGATCTCTTCGTTCGTCCCCGGCCGCCCCACATCGCCCTTGTGGGGATGCACAATCCGCGGCCGCACCGACGCGTTCACACCCGCCGGCTTGCCATCTCCCGCGCCACGCGTTTCCGCGCTCCGCTTCTTTTCTGATTTTTCTGCGTTTTTTCCCGGCCTGGCCATGTGACCCTCCTCTCTAAAGGAGAGTCCTCCAACCACCCCAGCCGTTGCCCGGATCTAGTAGTGGAAGTGGTACCCCCGCACCATCATCCACACAATGACCCCAATCAGCGCCGCCAGAAGCGCCCCCACGCCGATCGCCGCCTTCTTCACCGTCGACTGCATCGACCGCAAATCGTCCACAATCTCCACATTTTCATTCACATTGCGTTCGGTCAGTTCCTTCGTCTTCGCGATCTCTTTTTCCAGATGCTGCATCTGCACCACCTGGTCCTGCACCGCCATCCGCAATTCGCGCTGCGAGTTCGTCAGATCCCCCATCGACTGCTTCAGCTCGGCCGCCAGCGCCGGCGAGGGATTAGCGTGGGTCATCTCCATCAACTGCGACACATACGGCATCAGCACCCGGAACTGCAGCAGCGCTTTCCCAATCGGATTGTGCTCCAGTTCCAGCCCCTGCTCGCCCAGCATCAGCGACTCCAGGCTGGCCGGCATCTCCGGATGCGAATTCCGCGGATCCGCTGGCTTCTCGTCAGCGGCCATGGCGATCAGCCGGTCTACCGTCGATTCGGTCGCTTTCCGGTTCATCGGGTTGCTGTACCTTGGTTCACTATAGACAATCGACTGCCACGCCCCGAAGTCTTTTTTCTTCGTCAGCGCGCCCTCGAAATTCAGGGTTTCCAGATCCGGCGGCTGCTGAACAGCTTGCGCCCCGTATCGCTCGTCCCCCATGCGTTTCACCTCTTCGGTTTCGTGGGGGAAGGTTGCGTCCTTTACCCTACACCATCCACACCCTCCGGCTCGACAGCAAGCTGCCACCGGACGCTCCCCAGTAACTGGGTTCCAGGTATCGGGATTGTACGCCGCCGCATAACCCCTGCCGCTGCAACTTTTGTGGGGCTCGGCCTGCCCTCATCGTCGTCGCG
>Ga0206809_1154_pt1 | contig 10032 bp, 5 predicted proteins | sample Alteio_BWOrgCont_55_FD_152903 | JGI IMG/M metagenome (GOLD analysis project Ga0206809, IMG submission 152903) | Enriched cells from forest soil in Barre Woods Harvard Forest LTER site, Petersham, Massachusetts, United States -... | ecosystem: Environmental > Terrestrial > Soil > Temperate forest > O... | reverse complement strand
ATTAATGGTATTCAGTACCATGGTTTTACTGCCCGTTAACAGCCCCCTGAGCATGACACTGGAACCCGTGGGAGTGGTAAACGGAGCTGGCTGCCCCGGGAAAGCGTAATCATCATAGTAATTAATGGTCAGGTATTGTCCTCCGCCCTGGGGGTTAACTGTCGCATAACCGGTCGCGGTACTATTGTTCCGGGTGATCCATAATTGTGTCTGTCCGTTTTGCCAGCTCGTCAGCCATTGAAATAACGTGGTGCCTGGTACCGACATATTGTTGTCAGCCCCGCTTCCCGGCGCGCCTGCCGATGACCAGATACCAGTGAGGGCAACCCGTCCCTGCGGGTCGTACTGGGTAAAGGTCCATACCTGCGGGTTTTGGTTCCGTTGGTTGGCATCCTGGGTAAAGGTTACCTGGTCAAGGGTATTGTATATCATAAAGTCCCAGCCCTTGCCCGGTAGTTTCTTTTCAACCAGCCGGTTGCGGGCATCATAACGATATTGATAACATAAATTATCCAGCAATGCTTGTGATGGCGTACCCGTATCGGCACTCGAGTTTGGTGTCAATACAAAGGCAAGATCCCCCAGGTTATCATAAACATAGTAGGTACTTAGCTGCTGTAATTGCCCACCGGTGTAATTGTAAGTCCGCTTCAATATCACATGCCCCTCTATATCCTTGTATTCTTCTGTAGTGCCCGCCCGGCCGCTTACCCAATTCTCATCTTTACTAATGGTTACATATAATGTTCCGGCGGTATAATATCCATTCGAACTCAGCGTACGGCTGTTATCACTATTGATAGCCGCGTTATATAACATCACCTCGTTCCCGTTTACCGAATCGGTAGCGAAGGAGGTTGCGTTATTGGTATTGTAAATTATTTTAACCGTATGGCCGCTGCCACTGACCCCACTTGTGCTTAATTGCCAGGCATCACCGGGCGCGCCCTGCTCCACCACCCTGTTTAAAGGCGAAGGCTCAAAACCCGTCTGAGCATAAGGCGACTCATTATTAATTATACCGTTGGATTGTTGTGCCCCTGTCGAGCTTCCGGCTGGATGATAAAAAGCTAACTGATCCACGATAGCAGTACTTTGGTAAGCACCGTTACTGGTTGGAGACGCCATCGTGTATGGCTGGTATTTGTACATTTCCCGTCCGTACTGGTCATAAGCTATTGGCTGTACAATATCATTCTCTAATGGAGAGGCTTTTACCTGTACCGTTTGAATAGGCCTGCCCAGGCCATCCAGGTATTGGATCGTTTGGTTGGCAGCACATACCCCCAGCATACCTATCTGCGCGTCTGTAATACCTGTTAATATTCCCGGCTGGCGAAAGGTGGTTGAGATAATATAGTTAATTGTTTGCGGCGGGCTGGTATTAAGCTGATAACAATCATTAACGGTTACCACGCTAGAAGAGCTATTACTCACCATGCCGTTACTACTCACCTGCAAACGGTAGTAAGTAGTGGTGTAAACCGCTCCGGGAACAAGTGTCGTCGTTGTCGCGCTGGTATTTGAGCTGCTTATGTTTACAAAATCGTTACCGATACCATCAGGAGAACTCTGCCATTGATACGTGAAAGCACCGGAACCGCCGGTTATGGGCGAACAGGTTATAGCGCCTACTGTAGCCCCGGATATGATAGCCTGATTTAACGGCGATGGTCCGCCAATCACAATTTGCGGATATACCGTCACTGAAATTGTATTCGTGTTAGCGGTTGATCCGTTACTGCTGTCCATTCGTTGAAAATAGGTTGTTGCAGTTAACACCGGCGGAGAATAATTAAGCGAATTGGCGCCTGATATACTATTGAAAGGGCCACTACTATTGGTAGAACTGGCCCACTGGTATACATAGGTGCTATTTCCACCCGTTGCTGCCGTACCTGTTAAAGTTGCTGGCGCTGTATTATAATTGATTGATTGGCTTGAGGGGCTGATTGTACCTGGAACCAGCGGACTGGAAGGTGGGATTACCTGAACTGTTGCGGATATTGCCGCTACGGAGCCATATGAATTAATAGCTGAACACATTACAGAAACGTATCCTGAAAAAGATGGACTCCAGTATAATGTCCCCGTAGTTCCCGTTCCGCCTATTGTACCGGCATTAGTTGGTGAAATTGTCCAGGCATAAGCCGTTGCACCGGTTGCGGTGCTAACCGAAAATGTGGAGCTAATGGTCCCTAGGGTAACTGTTGTAGGCCCACTGACTACACCTGGCGAGTTGGGCTTTTGTGCCTTAGCGTCCGATAACCCGAAAAGCAAGAACAAACAAATGACCGATGATATGAATAGTTTTTTTATTATAAAATTGGGATGGCAATACATGATGATAATCTTAGGTTTGGTTAATTGTTACTGGCCCTGATAGTGATAACTCATATGTTTTATAATATTGCCGTATTGATCTTTGATATTGATCAAACGCTGAAAACCGTCATACTCGTAGTAATTGATCTGGTTCTTGGCATTCACCATACTGCTTATACCTATTAGCGGGTTATAGGTGTAGGTATTCATCTGTGCAGTCTGCGGGTACAACCTCACCTCATCAATATTACCGGTGCCGCTAAGTGTTACCGAAGTTTGCCCCGTGACCAGGTGTTCATAATAGGTCCAGCCATTAAGTGTAACTCCTTTTATCGGGTAGCCCGTAGCTGTACCTGCGATTGTAAGCGGGGCCGTACCATTCGTCCAATAAGAAACAATATAACTCTGGGTACTTGTTAAGCCGGATTTACTGAGTGTATTGCTGCTGGATAAAGTGAACGACTGGCTCCCGCTAAAGCCAAGATTTTGGGTGATGCCAGATGTAGAACTCATTGTCCAGTTCCCGGGCTGGTTCAATTCAAAACTGCTGTAGGCGATATCACTTAGCACAGCATTCTTAACATCGGCAATTAAATAAGAATTATTCTGGTCATAGAGGAACGCTGATGGCTGCGCGCTCCGTTCGGTTACCTGCTTAAGCGTCTTATTCGGCCCATAATGCTCAAATGTAACATCGTTAAATAACGGGTTGCCATTATAGGACCTGTTTAAACTATCCCGTACCAACAGACCATCAATGATCTTGTATCCTATTTTGGCCTCAGATGTCTCAACGCCATTATTGTACAGGTGCTGCTCCAATAAATTATTAAAGAAGCCGGAATCCGCCAGCGCTACCGCTGTGGGCGAACTCGTAAACTTGTCATACGGATAAATATAATGCGCAGTTATGCTTTGGTTTTTGCTGTTGATCGTGCTATCTACTACTAATTGTCCTATTTTATTATAAGCATAATACTCATTAGTTGTAAGCGGCGTCACGCCATCGTAATGGGTCATTGTCTTTTTACTCATCATATACCAATGTGAGTTCAATGGGTAATTTACAATGGTATAAAGTCTAAAAGCATCGGGACTTATCCAAGTGTCAGTTGACTCATCGTCGCCACATGTTGTGTTTGTTATTACGTTATATTTGACCTTGTAACCTATATAGGTGGAGTCTTTCAAATCTATATAGTTATAATTATTTTGCTGAAGTAAATTTCCGGCATTGTTATAAATCTGTTCATTTGTGAGCATACCATTCAATAAATTGGGATTATCCGGGGCAGACAAATGGGTATCACTATTTAAATTATTGTCCCACGTACCATTTTCGCTTGGTGTGTTATTATAGTTATAAATATGCAAACCATTAGTGGATGCATTATTAGCTAGTTCTGTTTCAATCACCCTGGAATATCCTATTATGTTACCACCCGCAGAAGAAGAAAATGGAATTGAACTTTCGGACGATTGATACCAAACTGAATCGATAGCTATAGGAAGTTGTCCGTCGGGCAATCCATCTGTAGAATAGACTTCCAGCATACGCATATAATAAGTGAGTTGCAATGGCGACATAAGAAGGCCGCTTGACGTTCCGTTGGCATTTACATATTGTAAGCTTTTATTGCTAATTAAAGCCTCGTTACTATCATAGTTTACGATTGACTTAATACGGACGCCGCCACCATAACTCAATGGAGAAGCTACAATTGGAACGTTATAATATGTAAAGGCCCCGTTTACATTAGCTTCCTTAGTATCAACAGCCTCGTCTCCCAAATTATCGGGTAGGCTGGCAACTAACTGATAAGTCGCATTGGGGTCATAAGTAAAAGTATAATTTGTTTGAATACTGTAGTATCCTTGGGAATCAAATGTGTTCTGTGCTGTTTGATTACTCATGTTCCACTGCTCTAAAGTAGTAGTGATTCCATTTTCAATCTTATTTAAATTGACGTATGCTGATTGCATTTGAGCGCCTTTTAGATCACTATTTGCGGGTACCCCCCTACTAAAAGTACATGTTATTGGTATGGTCACTTGCCTGGATAGCGTAAAACCAACGGTTGAATGATCGTAAGGAGGATTATTATAATCAGTCGCATTGACTACGGTAAAAGTATTCGCTATCTTATTAACATCCGGATAGTCATAATTCGTAAAGTTGTTTGATTCATAGTTAAAAACTGTGGATCCTCCGGCTGGGTAGGTGATTTTTTTCAACATATTTATAGATAACCGGGATGTATCAACGGCCCGGTTACCACCATTTACAATATGTGTCAGATAAAAGATCGGATATTTAATCCCGACCATTCCTGCATAATAGGGATATGTTAAATCCGGGATAAGCCTGTTATTATTATTCCCATTATAATATCCCCAATAGTCAACCGCAAATGATGATTTAAGAGGCAGCGTTTGGCTTTCATTGTAACTAAACTGGTATGGCGGATTTGTAGAAACTTGGCTGGTAACCGGGTCATAACCGGTTTCCTGCACAGATGCAAGTTTCAATCGTTCACCATAAAGAGCTAAATATGAAGGATCAGTGCTGGTGTTAGGGCTACCAATTTGATTATATCCAAAATAAGAATAATTCATGGTAAAGGTTTTTATTTTTTTGTTGGTTTGCGGATTTACGATATCAACAGATTGTATACAAGGTGTCTGCATATCTTGTCGTGTACCTTGATTAAAATTAATGATCACATCCTTGGTTTGGATTTGGCTGATCGTTTGGCTGTCGTAATTAATTTGTGTACCGCTTGATTGAACCTGATTGTCGGATGAAGGCTGTAAACCACTTAGCTGATAGGGAACATGAAAAAATTCGTGATAATTGCCGAGCCAGGAATAGGTTGTATTGGTATAGCTAAAATTTATAGTTTTCCCATTGTGCATAACGATCTGGGATAGTTTAAATGTAGTACCACTTCGCCCGGAACCGTCACTTGCTATTTCTTGAATGTTGAAGTAATACTTGTCACCATTAAGAGTCGTAGCCGTCCATGCTGATCCGCCTCCTTGAGTAAAGGTTATTTGTTGCTTTTTATCCAGTAACACAATGCGCCCCGTTTCAGGATCAATATAAAATTTACCCGAATATCCTCCCGGAAAACTATATTGATAAATATCAGGTTGAAGCGCCCCGAGTGACACTAACAATTGCATCGGTTCATACCAATCCTGGCCACTTGCTATCTGGTTGAAGTTGCATGGCCAGGATGCAACACCTATTTCTGGTCTTACACCATGCAATGTATCTACCTGGATATTGGATTTTAGCATAGAATACTCAGCAGGCCACTGGGAAATAAAATTATCGGTACCACTACCATCCATCGCCCCATTAACTATCTGAATAATCGCCCCGCCGGGTTCAAGCAGCCAGCCCAAACCGACATTTGTCGCCTGGTCAGCTACTTTAATTCCTGAGCTATGATAACTCAAGACAATTGGAATTTCAAGCCCATCTTCTTTTATCGTATATAATGGTATAGAAATATCAGCTGTGCCGGTATAATAACCTACCGGTATATCACCAAAACGGCCTAACATTGCAGCCTCGGGAGAAGTTGCCAGCATGCTTTGCAAATTATAAGTTGTTTGAGGGTTTGGCGTTGGCGTTTGCGCCCGAATAACTGGTACGAAATAAAAAGACGATAACGCAGCTGCAAAAAGTAATTTCTTAAGGGTTGTAGACTTCATGGTCAAGGTAAATGGGTGTGGTTAATGTCGGCGAAGCCTGTATTTATTGATTTTTTATCGCGGATCCAGTTAACTTCATTACCGCATCTTCTAACTTTTTAAAGTGGCCGTCCTGTGATTTTAGTTGCTCTTTTAAGGAATCTATTTGTTTTTGCTGTTCATCAATCTTCTCGTCTTTCTGAATCAGATACAAAGTCAATTCCTCAACTTTCTGCATTGTTATTTTATTCATATCACCCAGGTTAAGCCCGTCTTTGGCAACTTGCTCGGCTGAAGGAACATCAGGTAAGTGATGATTCTGATCTATATAAGCTTTGACTAAGTTTAGTGTAGGCAGTTGATAGCCGGATTTAAACACATAATCAGGCCAGTTGCCATAGGATTGAACAGTAAAGGAGGTCGCTATTGCACTACCGTTTACGGCAAAGGCATATCCGGGAGGCACAGTAGTTGTTCCTATACCCACCACCCCGCTTATATAAGCATTGCCAGTTCCATAATTTGCGCTGCCACTGGTATAACCAACTAGTAAACTCGAGAAAGGAATTTTTACTGGTCTTAGTGCATCACCACCTAAATTTAAGCCCCAGTTTTCTTGTATAGCTGTATTAGCATCTCCCGACAAAAATAAAAGAAGTGAGCCTGTGCTAAGGGGCCCCACAGATGGAGTTACGTTTGGAATTTCTATTTGGCCATTACTACCAGTGATAATCTGTGCATGACTGGTCTTGCCTATCAGTATTAAAGCAATAAGGATTAAGTATTTGTTTTTCATTTTGATTTTTGGGATAATTGAGCGACCTGTTTTATCAATACATTAATTTGTTCCTGCTGCGACTGTAGTTGTTGAGCTTGCTGGGTAATTTGCTGTTGTTGAGATTTCACCTGCTCATCCTTCTCAATCAGGTACAAAGTCAGCTCTTCAACTTTCTTTGTTAGTAAATTGTCTGTTTCACCTAAGTTCAATCCATTTCTAGTTACATCAGCTGCGGAAGGAAAATCAGGTAAATGGTTATTTTTAATAACGTATCTTTTTAATTCACTTAAAGGTGTTAACTCATAAGTCGATTTAAATACGTAATCAGGCCAGTTGGCAACTGCTTTAACCGTGAATGATGTGGCTATCGCTGAACCAGCAACTGCAAACATATAGCCTTGTGTACTTGTGGTGCCTATGCTAACGTTACCATTTATATCAATCCGCATTTGCTCGGTAAAAGAATCATTTGCCATTAAGTATTTCCCAAAACTGATATGATTTGTTCCTGACGAACATCCGAACATCCTAAATTCTGAACTACCTTGTCCAAAGCCTGAACCCTCTGTGCCGCCATCGTAAATAAATAGCTTCTTATTCACGGCTGAGCCGCCAAGCGACAGTAGCGCGGCTGGACTTGTAGTTCCAATACCAACATTTCCTGAACTGGGAAAAGTATTTGTTTGCGCATAAGTGGCAAAGCCAGTTGCTGCCAATGATAAGGTAAGAAGTAGTTTTTTCATTTAGTCATTTTGTTGCTTAAGGAGACTGCTTAATTGTGTTTTTAATTGATCTAATTGCTCTTGTTGAGACTTCAGTTGCACTGATTGCGTATCAATCTGCCGTTGTTGCTCGCTATCCTTTTGATCTTTTTCTATTAGATATAGTGTCAATTCTTCAACTTTTTTCAAAAGAAGCTTATTCATTTCACCTAAATTCTGTCCTTGTTTTTCCACCTCCTGTTCAGATGGCACATCCGGTAAATGATGATTTTCGTCAATAAATGATCTTAACTGGCTTAGAGGCACCAAATGATATTCCTTTTTAAAGACATAATCCGGCCAATTGGCATTAAGTTTAACTGTCATCGCTGTGGCAATCGCGGTGCCATTGACTGCTAGTTGATAACCTTGGGTATTATTCGTGTTAATTCCTAATTCCCCGCTAGAACTTAAGGTCATTAAAAGATCCTCATTACCGCTTCCCGATACACCTGCCGGACGATAGAGCCACTGAAAAAGTGGCATCGTATTCCTTGCATCTATCCTGAAAGATGCGCCCAGGTAAGCAGTATTTATATTTGTCTCCCTAAAGTTCATTCCAAAATTGATCAATGGGGTATAAGTCCCGGGAAGTTCCGTTATCAAACTCATTGGAATTGATGCATCTGAAATCTGTATTCCACCATTAATATCCAATGTATTATTAGGCGTAGTTGTCCCTACGCCCACAGAACCTGCATTGTAATAGATATTAGATCCGCTGGTTGTCCATTGGGCAAAGGAAAGGTTAGCTGTTAAAACAAACGATAGGACTAGGAAGTAGCCTTTTTTCATGGGTAAAATTGAATGATCTTGTGACTTTGCAAAAATAATCGCTGAACATAGCACAGCCGTAACCATGCTTTGTGTAAATGGTCTATTGAATGAGTTATAAAGATTTAGATCAACGTGGGTTTATCAAGAATGATGAACTTGTTTTTGAGAGATGATATTCCGTAGTTAAGGAGTAGATTGTGCATGTCGATAAGGTTGTGTTAATTATACGTCCTAAAGTAGAGAATAATATTTAATCCACAACACAAAAAGTAATATTCCTGTTGCAATTCAATAGAAATCAAATTGATATAGCTTATATACTCTATCTGTGTTGCTTATAGTTGCTACACTTCTAAACAAAAAGAGGTTTTTATATCCCCCTTCTAATAAAGCGTAGTAAATAGACATTTAAGAAATTGATTTGTTGAAACCATTGCTTCTTGATTTTTTAAAAGGTTAGGCTTATAAAAAATGAACTGGGTATATCTGATCTTCCCGATTCTACGAACCGCCTACGAACAGAGAAAAACGTCTGAGCAGAGGCAGTCGCAAGACGAGTGCTCAGAATGCTTCACAAAGGCTTGGCGCTGTCTTTTGACAGGTTGGGCATATGCTTGGATCTCAAAAGCTGTGACAAGCCTGAAGCGTTTTTCGAGGCGTAGGTGAGTAAAATTATGATGAGCGATTGACTTTATAAATGTTGAGTGTTGCAAGTGTTACCTGGCTGATCAAGCCAAGTAAAAGCGCAGCATAAGCGAAAGGTATATAAAGGCAGAGAAAGCGAATATGGAGAAACGACTTTGCTTGAAGCAAGCCGGGTGACAGATTGCGAGGTTTGGGCTTATAAAGACAGGAACATTTATTTATCTGTGGGTATTAGCGTATAAGGCCTATAAATAAAATGTTCTGGCTTGCGCGATGGCAAGGCAGTGGAGTTTAATGTGTGCATAGCACTCTTTAAACGCAGCGAAATCTGGCGACAGGTTTGTAAAAGCTTAAGAGTTTCGTAATACCTATGGACCTGTGCGGTATGGCCTCTGCGCGAGATAGGCATAAGCATAACTTGGCTTTGCTCTCTTAAGCAACTCCTGAGGGTAAAGCCAAGTGTAGGCTTATGTTTTATAAGGTAATTGAGTAGTAGGAAATATATTTAAGCTTCCATATCTTTACCTCATGGATGAACCTGAATTCAATATTGGTGACCGTTGGAAGTGGTTCATCTTTCGATATAACCCTAATGACCCTGATGTTATAACTTATAAAGATACAGGTTGGCAAAGTGGCAAGCTATCATTAAACTTTGCACACAAGTTAGCCTATCTGTACCTTCTACTATTGGTGCTTTGTTTAGTACTGTTCTTTATGTCAGCTACCGGAAACTTAAAGTTTTGATAAAACTTAAAAGCAAGCAGGATAGATTTTATACTATCCCGCTTTGTATTACTACACTCTTTTAAAATATATGACCTGTGGCAAGTGACCGAAGACGTGCTCCGTTACAGAGCAAAGCCAGAGCTGTTGGTTAAGTTCAACACCCTCATATTTGTTTAACAGGTACATTCCTCCACCAACTGGTAAATTGTCATCGTAAAGGGTTAGTGGTGTTGCCTCAAAGAATGGTTGCTCATTAAGTGCAAGAGTAACTTCGTTTGCACCCTGTCCAACGTAGTCAAGCATCTTGTCGGCACC
>Ga0206809_1153_pt1 | contig 10033 bp, 3 predicted proteins | sample Alteio_BWOrgCont_55_FD_152903 | JGI IMG/M metagenome (GOLD analysis project Ga0206809, IMG submission 152903) | Enriched cells from forest soil in Barre Woods Harvard Forest LTER site, Petersham, Massachusetts, United States -... | ecosystem: Environmental > Terrestrial > Soil > Temperate forest > O... | reverse complement strand
AGCTCAAACAATGCCATCAGCTGCTCTTTTGGAAGTGGAGTGTCCGCTCCTCCTCCGTCATCTTGCTCAACTTTCGACTACGGTGCCATAGGAGGACTTCCATCATTGCTCGGCGGGACTCTACTTTTAGTGGGAGGTATGACCAATATTAACTACGCCGGAATTAATACTTTTGGTTCTTCTACATTTACTAATTATAATATGAGCCACGGCCTCGCGGTTGGATGCGGGCCCATTGCTTCTAATTCAGTAATCTCTTCTTCTTCCTCGGTTGGTTATAACAATTGTAGTAACGGCATGTATGCCCTAGGTATTAATACTTTACCTGCCAGCGCCGCCGGATCTTCTCTTGCACCAGGACTATCTGTAGGCGGAGCGAGTACATCGATATCTAATTGGGCAAATTTGTCTAGTGTAACAGGATATACAGGACCCGCGGGCGTAGCCGGAGGCACGATATCGTATAACGGCCCCCTTCAATCTGTCCTGCTTTTTGGTGGGGCTTCCCCCATGGCTGGAATGAGCACGACAGGACTTGGCACTACTACTTATGATACTTGGATTTTTAATTTAAAAACCCAAAGTTGGTCATTGTCTCAGAGTTCAACAGTGGTCGATCCCAATGTCCAACTTTCGCCAGATCTCAATCCTAGCACGAGTGTACTCAGTTATCCTACTAAAGGAGATGGGGGAAGATCTCTCTTCGGTATGGTGGCAGCGCCTGGAATGGGAATTTCACAGCTGGGTTCAACTGGACTACTCTACGGAACTGGCGCCTCTCTCATAGACACCACCGATCGAATTGTCATCGCAGGAGGCTATTGTACTACCTCCAGCCAATCTTGCACAGACGTACATATTTTAAACCCTACCTATGCACCGGAATACATCGATGCTCTGTCACCGAAACTACCGATTGTTACCACCACCACTCAGAACCGAAATAGCTTTCCAGCTCAATGGATCGACAATTACTATATGCGCATCCTGTCCAATTCGAACTCACTCAGCAACTACAATCCGGCCTTCGATTCCACACATAGCACAGGCTATCCTGTACCCAGTCCGACTCCCTCACCGAGCGCCCCCGATACACCGGTCGCATTTGGGATGGTCGCTCTCAATAATAATAATCCCGCAAATAATATTCCTACCTCAGGCAGTCTGACTGGCGCTGGCGTAGGACCGGGGGCATTTGCCGGTACCGGCACGGGAGTACCTGGAGCAGGGTATTTATTAGTGGCCGGAGGCTTTCATGGCAACCGGAGTCCAGCAGGCAGCCTCAATGTTCCCTCTGGGCTTTGCACGACCCCGCTCGGATGTGGAAATATGGAGCTATTGACTAAGTGGTTTTGCGGCACTCCTGGGACTTTCCCTTGTCCTTCGACCTGGGACCAAACAGCAGAATGGAATGCTTCCAATTTTACTTCGGTCGCAAACATTACTCCAAGCAGTCAATTTCAACCAGAAGGTATTGAAAATACTCCGTCACAGTGGGTAAGAATTCCAGATGGATCAACAAGCCAAACACCTTGGTACGGCGGAGGTGTAATGCTCAAAGGTCTTAATTCCAACCAGAATGAAGTCGTTTTCTTTGGCGGTGCAGATTGCCAGAACTATTTAACTGCCTCTACAGTCTGTCCCTATTGGCCGAATGTTAAACCTAATCCCGGAATCTATTGGCGATTGGGCATCGATCCTGCTGCAACACTTCTGGGTAATGTAGGAGCATCTTACCCGATTGCCGCACCCAACAGCAGCTATCCCACGACCGTAGCCATGGTCGTCCCCACTCCAGTTAGTACTTCTTCGCCTACCTTGCCCCCCATTAATGCTGGAATGGCCGCCGCCCGCGGGACCGACCCTTCTGGGTATCCCATCATTGTAGCGTGGGGCGGAATGGCTCAACCTGGTTTGCCCGATAATAGCGGCTATATTTACTATTTATATACGAATGCTGGAAGCCCCACCTGGGGGGCATATCAATTACCGAGCGGATCGTCTCCTCCTGGTCTAGCAAATGCATCTTTAGTTTTCAGTCATGTCACCGGCAAGTTTTATCTCTACGGTGGATATAGTCCTTCGGGAGGTTCCAGTTCTGCAATTTGGCAATTAAGCATTGGTAGCACTGCTCCCAGTGCCTCCTGTGGTAACTCTGCTTCCGCAGCTTGCACCTTCACTTGGACATCTTTGACCAGTAGCAATGGATTAACCTGCTATCCTTCTACGTGTCCTCCTGCTCGCCGCAGCCATCGCATGGTAGAAGTGAATTATAATTATTTTAATGCTCCCAATGAACCTGATTGCCACAACTCTGCCCAACCTTGTTCATTTGGTCTCTTCATGGAGGGTGGGACTCCGGACGGTGTAAGCATCTTATCTGACCGATGGATGTTCGATCCCACGGCGAATGGAGGGGCAGGACATTGGCAGCTGATGGGAGACATGCCACCTCGGACCTTGGCTTCGTCTGCGAATGTGGATTATACCGTACCCTCTACTGGCAATGCTGTTCATCGAGTAATTCTATTTGGCGGAGAAACAGGAATGCAAAATCCGTATCAAGCAACCGGGCCCGGCGCAGCTGGATTGAGCCAAGGCACGGGCTTCTTCGTGCCGCCAACTCTAGGTGATACTTGGATCTATGATTACACGTCGAATAGTTGGAACCGCGCCAAATTATATGGCGAACGATTTAGTCCTTCTTCGATTCCAGAACTCCCAATCCTCTCAGAGACCGACGCAAGGGCAGCATCTCTTTCCTCGGACACGACCACGAACCTACTTTCGCCTCCTCCGACCGCTGGTGGTATCATGGTCACTCGGACCCTCTCAAAAGCACATCACCTTGCAACCGACGCCACTACTGCACTTGCAATTCCAGAAGTGTACTTTTTCGGTGGCAGAACGAAAGATGGAATGTTCGCACCCATCAGCACAACATATAAATTCTGCGCAGGAAGCACCGGTGAAAAACCTTGGCCCAATACTTTGAGCCAAGTGGGAGTCCCGTTGCCCAACGATGCTTCATGTGACGCGTTCGATCCTATTTTGAATCCGCAATCGCCAAGCCCCATTCAAGACTATGTAGGCAGGTGGCTCATGAAAACTCCCGTCGAGAATTACACAGCAGTCAGTAATAATATCGCCAGCAGCGTAGGATCCTTTATGGGAGCAGGCACTTATGATCCTCTTCATGATTTAGTAGTGATGTACGGAGGACTGACTCCAACCGATCTTGTAGCTACTGGAGGTGTCGCCGGTGTAGGTGGAGACTCCGTTACAAATGGCACCGCCTTGAACGGCGTGGGAGGATCACTTGATTCTACTGGAACTATTTACGAGTACACTCCTCCCTCTGCAGTTGGGGACGGGGTGGCAGCACATCTCAATGGCACCTGGACTGCCGTACCCACTTGTTTGGAAGAGCCCGGATCCTACTATCCCAGTGGACGTTACGGTCATACTCTTGCGTACGACTCGTTAAATCAGAACTTAATGATGGTGGGAGGCTATAATGCCAGTGGAAATTTACTCACGCGCTCGGGCACGAATCTTCCCGAAGTTTGGACCGCGGTTCGAATTGATAATTCAATGCCCGGCGGAATCCCTGCCCGAAATATTCCAGCAATCACGGCAAAAATTCCCTGCTATTATTGGACTCCCGTAACACTCTTCGGAAATAACGCGAATACAGAGCCTACAACAGGGCTGGCTCATGCAAGTAGCGTTTTCATTCCAGCTTCAGGATATAATTCCGGCTTCTATTCTACAAATGATACTGCTTGTGTCGGTGCAGGTCCTATTGCAAGCGCCGATCCTTCTATCAGCCGGCTGCTTGCTGGCGGAGCTTATATCGACATTGACCGGACTCAGCTCGGTACAACTGAGAATCTTATTCTAAACCTGACATTCATGCCACTTGGACCTACGAATATCGGACCAAACCAGAGCTATCTCACATCTGATGAAAGCGCTGTATTCAAGATACATCTAGTGAGAACGGGTCAATCCGGGGACACCATTCGCACAGAAGCGCAACCCAGATATCTTACTTATGCTTCCACAACTCAATATCCAGAGATTGTGCAGAACGTAGCATTCATATCGCCACCTACAGGACAGATTCGACAAGAACAAGTTCTTATCCCCTTGTCTGCAGACCCCACCATTGACCGTATTCGAATCGAGAGATATTCCGGAAATGCCATCTTAATTGAGGCATCGGTCTTTCGAATGAGCCACAACTAAAACAGGAATAGAATCAATATCTTAAATTGTTTAAGTATTATATATTGGCTAAATCTTCAACACTAGCGCTAAAAGGTGATGATATTCAGTAGTATCAAATAGATGGAACGCAAGATAAATTAATTTTTGAATGTATGTAAAGTATATAGACAGAATCCTGTCGCATTAGGTCAACAAAGTCATTGAAATCAAAAGACATCTTAACATCATGCACAATCTTTGCATGAAATAACTTATCACGCTTTTTTCTTGGAAGTACGTTTGGAGGTACGTTGAGGGTAGGTCTTTTTAACTTATACATTTTGCCTATTACCTTGGGGATGGCCATCTCGGCGTGCACGTCTAACCTAAATCTCAAGGGCGGACTTTCCACATCTATTACGACTGCCCCGCCGAATACCGGCACTGGAGCGGACAATGCTTCATCACTCAACCTTTCAAATGTCACGTTAGATACCACAAGTGGAATAGCCCAAGATTTGAATTTAATTGGAGACGGCACAGGGAGCATGGGCAATCTATGCCAACAGCAAGCCGCCCCCGGCGCGTCTCCTGCTTGCGCTTGTACTTTCTATTATAATTCGACCGGAGCTGGGACGACAAGCAGTACAAGTAGTTCGAGCTCAAGCTCTACGATAACCTATAGTTTACAAGTTGATGTCCCAGTGAGTTATGTTGAATCTGATCTCATTCGTTGTCCTTACGCGTCTCTGCCCTCCACCGTGACTTCTTTCAATGTAGCGGTTCATATTCTCGCCCCCGATACCTTCAGTAACCAAGTGAATTTCAATCTAGCTGCAAGCACAAATATTTTTGACCCAACCAATCCTTTAAATTTTACTCTTATTCAACGCTTTCAATGCCGAGATATTGTTCAGGTTCCATTTATGTTAGATTCAACTTCCGGAATTTACGACCCAATACAATCTGAAAATCCTCATCTCTCTTATCCTACCGACTACTATACTCCTAGCTTAGGGATTTCAATTCAGGCCTATGTTACTGCATTTTCTAACCTTCCCAGTTTAAACCTCTGGAACTGCCCTGCGGTTTTGAATCCGAACCTTTATCTGACAGGGAACGCGAATGACCCCACCAGCCCTCTTTATAATTATATTAATAATAATCAGATCAATATGACCGTCTATAGCGTCGCCCCTTTGAGTTCTAACAGTATTATTTACCCCCCCTCTCCTGGGACTAGCGACAGATCCACTTTCTATCTCGCAAACCAGCAAGGTGGCGCATTTACGGTGCCTGTAAACGGATTAATCGCCCCTGGAATCAACACGGTCTACCCGGGTACTAGTCAATATACCTCCTATGCGAGTAATCCGCTCGGATTCGGTGCGGCTCCTATTCCAATAGGAACAGGAACTGGAAATGAAACTTGTCCGGATTCAAGCGTAGCAATCCCTCCCAATTATCACTGGATGAAGTTATGGCTTTTCCGAGGGCAACTAGCGGCAAGAAATCAGCAAATTAGTAATGCCATGGTTAAGAATGTTGCCACAATCATGTGTAATCCAGGTGACTGGCCGGCCACCAGTCCTGGAGGAAGCATTTATATGACTCCGTCGCAGGCGGGGTGTTATTTGCAGAAATCAAACGATACTGCAGCGAATTTAGTAAATGCAAGTGACGTCACAAATGACTACTATTCCATTGCATTGAGCGACGTCGGCACATCTGGCAATGGAGATGGCGCTACTATCTATCTTGCTGACCGGGCTTTGGGATCGAATCAATGTGTTCGTTTGCAGAATGTTGGTTCTAGCAAAACTTGTGGGGCCAGCGGCGCAAATTTCCTTCCTGGCCCTGGCTGCAATGGCGGATATGATGTTTGGGAAATGGAACTACCTTTTTTACGAGACTCCAACAAAACTACCAGCAGTAACTATTTCAATGACCAAACAGGAGGATGCGGACAATTTGACCCAGGGAGCCCGTCTACTACTTCTTCTACAATTGTTTCTGATCCATTCAATCTATGTACAGCAACAATCACTGGGACAAATGCAAATAGTGATAACACCGGATTGGCACCTGGCCCCACAAACAAAAACGCCAGCACCCCCGTCATCACAACTTTTGGAGACGTAACACAAATACCGCTCGACAAAGGGGGCTCTCGATTTGACTTTCTCTTTGTCGTCAGCCCCCCCTCGGTAACTACTGCAGATATGACGGTAGCTGCCGCAAATGGAGGTTTAAATATTGGTTCCCCCTATCAACCGATGAGATTTCAACTGGCGTCAGATTGTACTTCTTCGGACCCCTATTCATGCCCAAGTACCAATTTAATTACCTACAATATTACGCTCCACGACCTCGGATCGAATGATGACCCGAGCTCAGCAATTGTATATCCAGTCTGTGTACTTCAGCCGAATTAGACTACTTCCGATAAGTAAAGAGCAGGAAAGTTTTAAACTAAAGGGATTTTATGCAATCAAAGTGGATAAAAAGAAACGGAAAGGTTCAAGCAGTCAAATTCACGGCTGTATTTTTCGCAGTGCTTCAATTCGGCTGTACAAACTCATTTCTGAAATCCTTTCCAAATCAGCTCTTAACCGGTTCCACTGGAGTCACAGGGGGAACGGGGGCGAGTGGAATCGACAATCTTGTCATTTCAGCCGTCAGCATTGCGACGCCAGCAGGGTCCACTGCCGGAACAGCACCTACTACGACGGTTTTCTTTAATACAATTCAATCTACAGTTCCAGTTTCAAATCATTGCAATATTGTGACGACCGGAGCCTCCCAGACAACTAAACCCTGTAACTGCCAATTCAAATGGAATCAGGTCATTGCCAGCACTTCCACGAACGCAACGACGGGACTACCAAATGCAGGCACCACGATTCCACATTCCGTACTGACAGCCGTAGCCACAGTTCAACCTAGCGAAGTAACCTGCCCTGCACCTAGTATCTATTCAACGGAGATACCAGTGGGGACCCAAATTAATATTAGCGTTGTAGCCGGCAATAATAATCCTGACGCAAGTGAGTTCCAAACGCCAGCCTTTGCGTATATGACTCAAGCCACAAGCAATAATGGAAATTTCTCCGACTCTCAAGGAGATCTCTTTGAGAATATTATGCGTTACTCTTGCTACAGCTTGTTTCAGCGTGGCATGAGTTTACAATCAGCTACTACTTCCCTAACAAGTCCTAACGCAACAAGTCTTACTGGAGTCTATGCGTCTAAGTTTTGTTTAGCGACTATCGCAGGAGGGGCTGCGAATCAAAATTGTCCAAATTTAGCGGCCCCGACTTGGTCAGCACAGAACTACTATTACGATCTCTACGTTCAAAGTAGTGAACTGGGTCATATCAACCTGTCCAACACGAGTTACATCTGCCCCACAGTAATTGAATCGTTGGGTGGCAACGGTACAACTGGCACTGCAAACAAATTCTGGCCGCTGGACTCGAGCTTCGCTCTTTCAATATCAGGCTCTACTACTTTCAACGTAGGTGTAGTGGCAAACAGTATTGTCTCGGTTCCCGGTGACCAAGCTTCCAATAGCACTACGTGTGCCCCTATTAGCCCTAACCCAGCCGCTACTGCTACCGGAATTCCTCAAAACACTGCTCCAGCTACGGGAGCCGCCGCTCCCCCACTGATCCAAGCATGTTTAGGCTATGCTGCAACGCCTAATTCCGATGGTACTTGTCCTTACTTTACAAATGCCCTTGGACAACTGCAGCTAACCTATCGTTTGCGCAAATATGTCGCACTTTATCCTCGAATTTTTGATACGGATGGCAGCCCTGCTGCCCAACCACAAGCAGTCAATACAGTTTATGTAATTGATCGACCAGTCAAAGGTCCATCTACTTCAAACCCTCTTCAGCCCTATACGATGCGAGGACCTAAACCATGCCCTTTCGCATATTATGACCGAACTGGAGTCACAGGCGCCAACCCAAACGTTTTTCCCGTAACGCCCTCGAACTCTTCCTATCCCTGGTACGTCGCCTCAAACGATCCAACTTGGGCAGGCAAGAACGTGGATGGGATCCAGTTTCCTAACCAAGACAGCAATGCATCTGGGAGTCAGTCTTGTTCTGCAGCAATACCTATCGTCGATGGAGCCAATCAATTTACTATCCAAACAGTTAATATTAACAATGGCACTGCTACTAATAATAGTGGCTCCGGGCCGAGTCATCTCTTTGTACGTCCCATTCAACCCTTCCTCGCTCACTATGAGGAGGATACGACTTTTCAAGCCTGCGCACCGTTGTCCAACCCCTTCCTAGACCCGCCCCTTCATTTTGTCAAAGACCCGAATAGTGGTAACGTTGCCTGGTGTGCAGAATCTTATCCCACCCAGAATAATAATCTACAGTGGTTAGATCCGCCCATTCCAAGTGCTCCTGGCAACCCAGTTAATAACGCTGCGACTGGAATGGTTTCTAATTACACATCTCATACTCAAAAAAACTCAGCAAGTGCTTCATGCGTTGCAACACTGCCAACGCTTCCGACGAGTCCCAACCCCTATACTTATCCGACGGCATATAATCCTGGCTCCGGTCCAATGCCGACCCCCACCCCAGCTTACGGACTCCATCCAGGAGCTGTTACCTGGGACTCTGCTACTGCAAGTCAAACTTGCGATCGCACAGTCACTTCAAATGGAACCGCCACTACTCCTGGTACACAATGGGCAAGTTTTCCGCTCCTTGCACCCGCTTCTGCGATTGAAAATAGCACCTATGGGATTGAGACAGATTCGAGTTATTATTGCATGATTACCTACGACAATAACGGCGGGAAAACCAATGTATCGAGCCCTTCGGACGGATGTTGTAGCAAGAGTTCTGTTTACGTTAAAACAGGTGGAGCGGCAGCTCCAGCTGCAGCACATCTTGAGCCGACGGTGCCTTGCAATATTCCTTCGTACTAGTACGCGGTTGATTAGTTGATTAAATGATCCGTTCAATTGTAAGGTTGAAACAAAATGACTCGGAAAAAAGTAACCCTCCAAATCCACGACCAGCCAACCCGAATGGATCTCGCCCTTTTAGAAACCCTGCACCTCGCTTCCGCTGAGAAGGCTCGAACCCCGACTGCCTCGAGCCCTCCAAAAATATCGCGTGCGGCGCTGAAAAAATTTCTGCAAAACCATCAAGTCCTTTTGCGTGATTCACCGATTTCTCCAGCACAGATTCTTCCAATAGGGACACATGAGATTGTCTTAATGAACTGCAAAGAAAAAGAACTCGAAGAACTGAGTCAACCCCAATTACTCCAGGCCCAGCCTGCGCCTGAGGACTTCCAAATCCCGGTAGTATACGAAGACGAGGACCTATTCATTGTAAACAAGCCTACTGGAATACCGTCGGTGCCTTTGAGTATTGACGAGAATCGTACTGCGGTGAATTTCGCGCTTGCTCGAGTACCTCAGATGGCGAACGTAGGTCGTGATACCCTGAAAAATAAAGGATTGGAGCCAGGTCTCTTGCATCGCCTGGATACCGGAACAAGTGGACTCCTTGTGTTCGCAAAGACACAGGTAGAGTTCGACAGGTTGAGCCACGCTTGGAAGAACCACGAAGTCCAAAAGTATTATCGCGCAATTGTTCAGGTCACTTCTCAGGCCAAAGCACCTTTGCCTGAGCCGACACCGAATCGACCCGTACGCCTGGATAGTCCAATTGGCCATGATGCGGACTCGGCAAAAAGGATGATCGTAATCGATCGAAGTACTCTAAAGAATATTCGCGGCAAACCCCTCGATGCCGTTACATATATTCTTGCTGTTCTG
>Ga0206809_1151_pt1 | contig 10372 bp, 8 predicted proteins | sample Alteio_BWOrgCont_55_FD_152903 | JGI IMG/M metagenome (GOLD analysis project Ga0206809, IMG submission 152903) | Enriched cells from forest soil in Barre Woods Harvard Forest LTER site, Petersham, Massachusetts, United States -... | ecosystem: Environmental > Terrestrial > Soil > Temperate forest > O... | reverse complement strand
TTAACCGGCGGAACAAGGTTAGAAAACGGCTCGTTTAACCTCAGCGCACGCAAAGGTAAATTTGGTGCAAATGCTTTTTTTACCGGTAACGGCCAAATAAACACCACCACCATAAACACGATGAACCGTGCATCGCAAGACCCCACCCTATTGCAAAATACCCAACTAAACCAAAACGGCATCAGCGATTTCACCCGACACGGCATACAAACTGGTTGTAGTATAGATTGGGCAATTACACCAAAAGATAATATAACAGCTGCATTTAGTTATAATAATTTTGGCAACAACAGCATTGGCGCTTTAACCCGCCAAACCCTTGTGCAGGATGCAACAACAGGAAACCAACTATCTAACATATATAATTTTGTTAACTCAAATAGTAATTTTACATCACAGGTGTATGACTGGAATGTAAACTACAAAAAAACATTTGCTAAAGATGGACAAGAGTTAGATGTGTTATACTCGGCATCAAATGCCAACAACTATTCGTACTACTCGCAAGCTCAAAAATACATTTCACCCGATTCTGTTTTTAATGGCTCTAACGGCAAAAGTCAGGGTACCGATAGGCAAACCAACATAGCCATCAGCTATACGCAACCCATTAGCAAGGATGTAATTTTTGAAACCGGCGCAAAAACTGTGCTACGGCAATTAAACAACACATCGGATGTATTTTTATTAAACCCATCAGCCGATAATTATAGCTACAGTACCACACAATCATCAGGCTTAACGTATAACAGAAATATTTATGCTTATTACTTATCGCTTACGTTTAAATTATTTAATTTTTTAGATGTAAAAGGTGGTTGCCGTTATGAGTATACCGATACCAAAGCAAGTTTTTCAAACGTTAATGCAGTAAGCATACAACCTTATAGTAGTTTTATTCCATCGGGTATAATTTCTCATTCATTTAAAAATCATCACACACTTAAAATTAGTTACACACACCGCCTGCAACGACCTGATTATGGTGATTTAAATCCGTTTTTAAATGTAAGCGACCCAAAAAATATTACAACAGGTAACCCTAGTTTAGCACCCGAAATTTCGAACAATATTGAATTGGGTTACAACAAATCGTTTGATAAAGGAGCTAACATAAATGTATCGTTGTTTGTAAGAAGTAATTTGCAAGACATACAATCCTATACCACTTACTACCCTACATATAAAATTGGCGATTCAACTTACACAAATGTTGCCATAAGCAAACGCGAAAACATTGGCAGAGAAGATAATTATGGGGCTAATGTATTTGTTTCGGTACCCATTACTAAAAAAATAAACCTGCGCTCTAACATTTCGGGTTTTCAACGATATATTACCAATTACCTGGCACCTAATAGCAATATAAGCGGGTTTAATTACCGTGCTAATTTAAATGCATCATTTCAGTTAGCCAGTACACTAAGTATGGAATTATTTGGAAACTACAATTCGCAGCGAATTACCGTGCAAGGTAAGTTACCGGCTTTTTTAACTTACAATTTTGCTATACGTAAACAACTGTTTAATAAAAAAGCCAGCATTGCACTTACGGCAACCAATCCGTTTAATAAATATGTAAAACAAGCAACCGAACTTGCCGGAACCGATTTTACTTTATATACCGTGAGAGAGTTGCCTTACCGCTCGTTCGGGATTAATTTTACCTACAAGTTTGGAAAATTAGAATTTAAAAAACAAAAAGAGGTAGAAGACGTTAATCTTACAAACCCACCCGGAACAGGAAGTTAAAAATTAAAATCACTTATCTTATTACGATATAGATTTTAGAAACTCATCTATATTACTAAACTTACTAATGTTTGCCTGAAGTTTTTTATCCTCCCAGTTCCACCACTGCGATTGCTGAATTTTTGCAATAGTTTCAGGGTCGAATCTGTGGCGTACAAGTTTGGCAGGGGTTCCGCTAACAATACAATATGGCTCTACGTTTTTTGACACTAACGAATTTGCCCCAATTATAGCCCCATCGCCCACCGTAACCCCGGCTAAAATGGTAACATTAGCGCCCATCCAAACATCATTACCAATGGTTGTTTTTTTTGTGTTTATGCCTTCTATGGCAATGTTTTTAGGCACAAAGCCATATTTTTTTCGATACGTAAAAGGGTGTGTGCTAACCCACTCGTGCGGATGGTTTTGTAAAGATATTTTAGCATTCATGGCAATTGAACAAAAACGCCCAATGGAGGTGGTGCTTTTATCAATATAACTGTTCATGCCAACAAATGTGTACTTGCCAATTTTTTTTGCAGCTACATAACAGCCGTACTCTACGGTTACGTATTTTTCAAAATGCGTGTTTTTAGCTAATATGCTTGCATGAATTGAACAGCTCGGGTTTTTAACCCTCACATATTGTCTCCATAAAAATTGAACCAAATTCATAGCTCTTTAATCTTTTAAAAATGCAAGCACGAAAATACTACTTAATTAATTCATTCAATAAATTCTCGGTACTTTCTTTCATTTTTACGTAAGCTGCTCCCGTTGCAGGGCCCGAATAACCTGTATATATTTTTTCTACTTCGTGTTTTTTGTTTAAATAAATAGTTGTAGGGAATGCCGATACCGAAGAAAGAAATGGTAAACTTTTTTGCGCATTAACCGCTCCGCTTAACCCTGTAATAAGAAATTCGTACTGCGCACCGTATTTGCTTTTTAAACGAAGTACATTGTTTTTTGCTTTTTCTATATCAGTAGTTCGCTCGTATGCCAAAGCAATTATCTCTACTCCTTTGCTTTGATACTGATTGTATAAATTACTTAGGTAAGCTGTTTCATCCATACAATTAGGGCACCAACTACCCATTATTTGTACAACAACAACCTTGTCTTTATATTTCTCATCTGATAGAGAGATTTTAACTCCGTCTGTGTTTACAAATGAAAAATCTACAGGCTGACCTTTAACTGTTTTGGTTATTGAATAAGGGTCTCTTAATTCGTAACGAGGATTTAATACAGCTCTAAATTTTTCGTGCCCCGTTAAGCCCGAATAAAAATCGCCATTTAGTTCCTCTTTCTCATTCATTATTCCTGTAAACAAATAGGCGTGAGCTCCATCAAAACTTGATAGGTATAAATTTTTTCCATCAGAAATTCCTTCTAAATAACGATAATCGCCTGTTTCGCTTAAAAAAGTGCCTGTAAGTATTTGTTTGTTTTGCTTAAACACACCAATGGCTTTACTGCTATCAGGATTACCAATATTAAAAGTTGTTTCCCACCTGCCCGAAAAATCAACGCGCGTAATTACACGGGCTTTAAACCTATCTGTTTGTCCAAAAATAGCTGAAAACGGAACTACGTTGTTTTCTGTTTTCGAATGATTAATCCACACACCTTGCATCAATCCCGGAAAAAACTTGCATTTAAACTCTGTATCAAACACCGGCATTTTAAAAAAGATAGAATCATTTTTTACCTCTATTTCATCTATAACTATTTTTTCATCGGCATTAAAAATAGTTATAGAGGGCTCACCATCGGCATAATAAACATTAAAAATAAAAGGCACTTCAAGTTGTTTCTTTGTATTGAGTGTTAGCACGCCGCGCCACAATCCATCGTTTATATGAATTTGCGCCGTTGCAGAAACCGAAATTGCCAGTAGCAGAATTATTTTTTTAATCATAATTTTAAATAGACTTTAAAGGTACAATAAGTAAATATAAATAAAACAATTTTTGCACCTTTATGCTTTATTATGTCGGTTACGTATCAGGTAAAAAAATATTTGCAGTATAGGTTGAATGCTAAAGATGAGCACTCGATACATTCGCCGTTTGTTTTTAAATTATATACCGAAGTAATTACTAATAAGGATGGCTACTATGCGTTTGACGAACTGAATAAAATACGTAAGCAATTAGCAAACAACCAACAAAGCATTGAGGTAGTTGATTTAGGTGCAGGTTCTAAAAAAATGACCAGTATCCGAAAGATAGCCGATATAGCCAAGTATAGTGTAGCGCAAAAAAAATATAGTGAATTACTTTTTAGATTAACCAATTACTTTAAACCTGAAACTGTTTTAGAGTTGGGTACATCTTTAGGTTTATCTGCTTTATACATGGCACAAGCATCGCCTAAAACTGCCATTATTAGTGTAGAAGGTTGCCCTAATACACATGGGTTTGCCCAAAAATTAATTACATCTTCGGGCATAAAAAATATTGAAGCCGTTAACCAATCGTTTGATGATGCTTTTGCAACTACACTTCAACATAAAAAATTTGATTTAGTTTATATAGATGGAAATCACAAGTATGAGGCAACCTTGAAATACTTCAACGAGTTACTAAAAAGCACAAACGAAAATTCTGTTTTAATTTTTGATGACATTTATTGGACGCCCGACATGACAAAAGCTTGGGAAGAAATAAAAGCTAACCCTGCTGTAACACTTAGCATTGATTTGTATAAAGTAGGCTTAGTTTTTTTCAGAAAGGAAAACAAACAGAAAGAACATTTTTGTTTGAAATACTAAAAATTAATTACCACCAGGAGGCATACCGCCGCCATCACCACGATTACCACCACCACCATCGCCACGATATCCACCACCGCCACCACCTTGACGGTAACCATCTCGTCTTTCAGGGTTTTCGGTTGGAGGACCTGCACCGGCTTTAAAGTTTCTAATTGTATAAGTAACCGTTATCATATAATAGCGGGTTAGTACCTGTGTACGACTATCTTCAATATACGTATCGGTTACGTTACGGTTAATGCTATTGTTTTGTTTAAGCGCATCGAAAACAGAAGCACGCACATCGAGCGACTTGTCTTTTAAAAACTTGTAGCCAAGCGCAATAGTCCACAATAAATAATTTTGATTATAACTCTGCGATAAACCTGTAAATAAAGTATGTGTAAGGTTTGTATTAAAAATAATGCCTTTGTATGGCAACCAGTTAAACTTAAATGTAGTAACCTGATTAAAATAATTATTATCGGATGTTTTTTGCAAAGTATTTTTTACAATGCTGTAATTGCCTGTGTACGATAAACTAAAATCAACCTTCTGACTAATGTTGCTACTAAGCACCAAACCCTCACTAAAATTATAATTGTTGGCTAAGTTTTCCTGATTGTTTATTAAATCAGGAATAAGGTTGTAGGTAAAACCCGAATTAAAATTTACGTTCAGCTTTATTTTAGTAATAGGCAGTCCGTATGTTATAAACGATTTTGCATTCCAGTAACCATTTAAGTTAACAGGCTTTGTAAGCTGCGAACCCGGGCGCAAAATAACATTACTACCGGGTATTGGGGTAGGTTGAGAAGGAATTGAAGTAGAGTTAGCTACATAATTTTGAATGGAATTAACCATTACATACACCATAAAGTTTGTGGCTTTTGCTGTATTTACACTTCCGTAACGTAAATTAAGTGTGCTTTCGTAATCTTGTTTTAAATTGGGGTTTCCGGTGCTTAACAAAAGCGGGTTGCTGTTATTAATTACATTTTGTAATTGCGAAATGCCCGGAGCAGATGTATTAGTTCGGATAGTAAAGCGTAAGTTTTTTGTTTTAGTAAATCGGTAATTAAACATTACCTGTGGCAAAACACTTTCAAAAGTTTTATTAATGTTTAACGCATACGGAAATTGTTCGGTACCTGTAAGCATAGCGTACTGAGCATTTGCCCCAAACATAAAATTAAATTTTTTATCGGTAAAACGGTAGCTTATTCCCCCACGTTGGTAGGTGTATGTGTTGCTGTATTGGTTTGAAAGTATAGTATCTACCTGATTATAACTACTATCTGCTCTATCTTTATTATAGGTTTTTTTATCAATAGTGCTTTTATTAATAGAAGGATTATACGTAAACATCAATTGCGATTTTTTACCCAATGGCTCCGTATACGAAAGGTTAGGCGAAATGGTTAAGCCTAAATTAGTTCCGTTGTTTTGCTGATTAAGTATAATACTAGTATCTAACTGCGTGTATGTGTTCGAAGAATATAAATTTCCACTATTGGCTATGGGGTTATAATCGCTAGATACACCTAACGAAATTGTTCTGCGTGCTTTTTTAAATTTATGTCTAAGTGTAATGGTGTTAGAAAAATCGTAGCCATGGCTTTTAGCGTAGTTATTGGTGGCTGTTTTACTTTGTGTAGTATCGCCAGATACAAGGTTTACGCCCATTAAATTAGAATTAGAACTATTTTGCTGCACGCTAAATTTTGGAACAATAATAAGTGAGTTGGCAGAGTCGATGGTATATTCAAACCTGATGTTTGCCCTATGGTTAGTGTTTATGCTTCCTGCATCAGCCGATTGATTATAATGCAATCCATTTTCCTTAGCAATAATATAATTTCTGCTTAGTGTAGATGTGTTTGTGTTATCGGCATAATTAAAAAAGTAGCTGCCTGTAATTTTTATTTTTTTACCCCACTCATCGCTATAATTTAAACCTGCCGCATGTGTAGTAGTAATACCGGCTTGCTGACTAACTAAAAAATTATTAGCAGAATTTCCACCACGCCCTCCACTAGAACCACTGCTTATGCCCAGCAAATCTTGCGAAGAAAAATTTTGCTGATTAATGTTGTTAGATAATTCAACGATAGAAATTCTTCGAGCACCATTAAAAAAATTCATGTTGCCTCCGGCATTAAACTTATCATCCGTAAGTACATCGCCTACACCACCGCCTGCATATACTTTACCAAACTGTCCGTTGTTTTTTCCTTTTTTGGTAATAATGTTTATTGTTTTTGTCGAGTTGCCATCATCAAAACCTGTAAACTGCGATTGGTCGCTGGCTTTATCAAATACTTGTATTTTATCAATAATATCGGCCGGTAAATTTTTAATGGCAAGGTTTGGGTCATCGCCAAAAAAAGGTTTTCCATCTACTAAAATTTGTTTAACCTGCTCGCCATTAACGGTAACCGAACCTGTTGTTGTTGATATGCCGGGCATTTTATTTACAAGGTCTTCGGCAGTTGCATCCGGGTGACTTTTATACGCATCAGCATGTATTTGTGTAGTATCGCCTAACTGTTCAACATGTGTTTGTTTCGCTTCAACAACTGTTTCTTTAAGTGTTGTTGCAGCTTGTTGCAGGGTAAGTTTTCCCAAATTAATATCCGCACTATTTACCGTAATTTTTAATTCGAGGGTTTTGTATGTGATGAGTTCTCCTCTTAATTTATAAACGCCGGATGGTACATTAAATTCAAAATTTCCATTCACATCAACTGACACACCTGTTTGTTGCGTAGTATCTACCTGATTAATTAGTACTACAACAGCACCTACTAATGGTGACTTATCTGCGGCATCAATTAATTGTCCACTAACTTTAACTTGCGAAAATAGTTGCGTACAAACCAAAGAAAGCAGTAATATGAAAACTATTTTTTTGATGATGAACCTATTTTATTTTGCCACTACAAATCCTCGATAAAACCTCTCTCACAAAGCAGCAAATTTTATTTAGCTGACAATCGCACTTTAACCCAAAAACTATTTGTTTCGTACATAGGGTTTACTTCAGCCGGAGCACCACGCATGCCTCCGCCACCACGACCTCCGCCACCACCCATTCCACCGCCGCCACGTCCGCCGCCGCCGGCACCACCAGGCATTCCACCACCACCAGGCATTCCGCCACCCATTCCACCGCCGCCACCGCCGCCCATGCCACCTCCTCCACCGCCGCCGCCAGAGTTGCCTCCGTCATCTTTTTTCTCGGGTGCAGGAAAACCGTGTATGGTCATAGAAAAATCAACAATCCTTAAGCTGTCTTTAGCCACTAAATTGGGTTTGTAAAATGTTTTAAATGGTATAGAGGCTTCGTAAATCATAATGTTATTTACATCCCAGTTGATGCTTACGTTTATGCCATATTCGTTTTCGGGAGCTAAGTAATCCGGTATCCCTTTTTTAAAGCCAATAAGTTGCATTTGATTTGCCTGACGCAAAAACTTTTTCTTTATCCCATCTACATCTCCGCCACCGCCACGCTTTCCGCCACCGCCATGATGACCACCGCCTCCACCGCCAGCCGGTTGATCATCTTCAGCGCCTTTATCGGGTACCGGAAATAAAATACCACATTGCTTGTTTCTTTTAGCCAGCGTATCAAACCAAATATTTAGCCCGTTACGTACCACTTTTGACTGCGACAACTCATCTACAATGCGCACACACAAGTAAATTTTTTCATCATCGTTTGATAGGGTATAGTTAAGTTTGGTGTCAGCATCGTAAAACCTAAGTGGTATATGCCATTCTGATGGGTCGCCATCTACATTAACCGGTGTAGTTTGCCAACTGGTTTGAAACGCAGCCTTAGGAGAACAGGCAGAAAAAAAAGAAATTACACCAATTGAAATAATAATAAATAGTTTTTTATACATGCATTTTTACATTTAGATAAGCTATAAAATTAGTTTTTATTAGGAGATACAAAGCCTGCTAAAAAGTTATTTTTACTTAAAATTGTTGTATAACTTTGCAGCGCATTATTGCGTAACCGATTGAAACATACTGCTGTGCAGCATGCAAAACCAGCCAACTGTTAATTAACAGAACGCAAAAAATGAATTAAGAAAAGAGATTAATGACCAAGCAAGAACGATACGACGCCATATTAAATTATTTTCAGCAAAATGATTTACCCGCCGAAACAGAACTGCATTATAAAAACCCGTTTCAGTTATTGGTTGCTGTTATACTTTCTGCACAGTGCACCGATAAGCGCGTAAACCTAATTACCCCTAAATTATTTACAGATTACCCAACACCCGAAGCACTAGCCGCAAGCACGCCCGAAACAATTTTTACTTATATACGCAGCATTAGTTACCCAAACAATAAAGCCAAACATTTAGTGGGCATGGCACAAATGCTGTTAAAAGATTTTAAAGGTAAAATGCCGAGCGATGTAGATGAGCTTGTAAAGTTGCCCGGTGTGGGTAGAAAAACAGCTAATGTAATTGCATCGGTTGTGTATAATAAGCCTACTATGGCAGTAGATACACATGTATTTAGAGTATCTAACCGTTTGGGGTTAACTACTAATACAAAAAACGTTTTACAATCTGAAAAACAATTAATAAAATTTATTCCGGAAGAATTGGTGCCCAAAGCACATCATTGGTTAATTTTGCACGGCAGATATGTTTGCTTGGCGCGCAAACCTTTGTGCGAAAAATGTGCACTAACTAAATGGTGTAAATATTATCAAACTAAAATAAAAAGCAAAAATGATTAAACGATATAAGATACTTTTTCTGTTACTGGCTACTGCATTATTAGTGAATGGTTGCTTTATTTTTCGTCCAAGAAACAGATGCGATACTTGTCCGCATTTTGGCAAGAAGCATTAATTTAAGTTGCTTCTTTTTTTCCCTTTAAAATACCCAGTATAACAGGCACTACGGAAATAAAGATGATGCCTAAGCAAACTAAGTCGATATGTTTTCTAATAAATTCTACTTCACCAAGTAAGTAACCTGCAATGGTTAGCAAGCCAATCCATAAAGCACCACCCAATACATCAAAGCTTAAGAATTTTTTATAATTCATTTCTGCTATGCCTGCTGCAAAGGGTGCAAAGGTGCGTACAAAAGGAACAAAGCGTGCCATTATAATAGCTTTGGTTCCGTATTTTTCGTAAAAAGAATGCGTTTTAGCTAAGTACTCTTCTTTTACAATAGGTTTGCCTTTTAGTTTTAAATGAAACACACGTAAACCAATGGTTCTGCCAATCCAATAGTTGGTGTTATCGCCTACAACAGCGGCTATAAATAATAAAATTAAAACGTACGATAAATTCAAATGCCCTGTGCGTGCAAATAAACCCGCTGTAAATAAAAGTGAATCTCCGGGTAAAAAAGGCATAGCTACTAAACCTGTTTCTATAAAAATTACTAAAAATAAAATAACGTAAATAGATGTGTTGTAGTTAGCAAAAAGCCAATCAAAATCCAGGTGCAAAATGTGTGTAAATAGTTCTACCATAAAATGTTTTTAAAGTTTAGTATGTGGCAAGAGATTTATCAATTTCATCGGCCCAGGCAAGTATGCCGCCTTTTAAATTGTATAGATTTTTAAAGCCATGTGCCTGTTCTAACATTTGTATAACAGATGCAGAACGTTTGCCGCTGCGGCAATGCACTACTACTTTTTTATCCTTGCTAATTTTATCAACGTTATCAATTACTTCGCCCATGGGTATAAGCTCGCCGCCAATTTCGCAAATGTCGTGTTCATATTCTTCTCTTACATCAATCAACTGGAAATCTTCTTTGGCATCCATCATTGATTTTAATTGTTGTACAGTTATCTCTTGCATAAATTTTTATTAATTATTCAGCTTTT
>Ga0206809_1149_pt1 | contig 10590 bp, 7 predicted proteins | sample Alteio_BWOrgCont_55_FD_152903 | JGI IMG/M metagenome (GOLD analysis project Ga0206809, IMG submission 152903) | Enriched cells from forest soil in Barre Woods Harvard Forest LTER site, Petersham, Massachusetts, United States -... | ecosystem: Environmental > Terrestrial > Soil > Temperate forest > O... | reverse complement strand
TTTCAGCAATCGGGAAAAATGTAAATGAAACTCTTTCTTCCTTGCTTGAAAGTCGCACCGGTATAGGTAAAATAAATCATTTACAAACTATCCATAAAGACAATTACGTTGCCGGAGAAGTTAATTACTCGTTACAGGAACTAGAAAACTTAGCCGAATTAAAAAACTCAAACTATAATAGAACAACTTTATTAAGTTTATTAGCTACCCAAGAAGCCTTAGTAAGCGCAGGCATTAAAGATATTTCCACACATCGTACAGGTTTTATATCTGCAAGTAGTGTGGGCGGTATGAGTCATACAGAGCTTTTATATAAAGATTTTTTAGAACATAAGCCTCACGAAAATTTTATTGATACGCATTATACCGGCACACATGTAAGTGATGTAGCCAAGCATTTTGGAATTACGGATTACGTTACAACTATAAGTACAGCATGCTCTTCGGCAGCTAACGCCATTATGTTGGGTGCACGTTTAATTAATAATAACATACTTGATAGAGTTGTTGTTGGCGGCACAGATGCCCTTTGTAAATTTACCTTTAATGGGTTTAACACTTTAATGATTTTAGATAAAGAATGGTGCAAGCCTTTCGATGATAATAGAAAAGGGCTTAATCTAGGAGAGGGTGCCGCTTACTTGGTTTTAGAATCTGAGCGGGTTGTAAAAGCAGAAAACAAAAAAGTATTGGCTATACTTAGTGGTTACGGAAATGCAAACGATGCCTATCATCAAACAGCCTCTTCACCTGATGGGCAGGGGGCTTATGCTGCTATACAAAAGGCTTTAGAAGTTGCTAATCTTTCTCCCACTAAAATAGATTATGTAAATGCACATGGAACAGGCACAGCCAATAATGATTTATCAGAAGCAGCCGCCATGCAAAATATATTTAAAGAAAGTGTGCCTCCTTTTAGTTCTACCAAATCATTTACCGGACATACATTGGCTGCGGCTGCAAGTATAGAAGCAGTTATAACTATACTTTCTATTCAGCAAAAAACAATTTTCCCTAATTTAAATTGCATTACACCTATGCAAGAAACTACGTTGTTTCCTATTACAAGTCTGCAAAAAAATATTGAAATAAATCACGTGCTATCAAATTCATTTGGCTTTGGTGGAAATTGCTCATCTTTAATTTTTAGTAAGAACTAAGATGACTATGTACATTAACGGCACGGGTTGTATATCGCATCAAAACACTATTGATGTGGACAATTTTTTTGAGAACGGTCAAATTACCCGCCAACCGTTGCTTTTAGCTAAAGAGCCCGATTATAAAAATTATGTTCCTGCAAATATGCTTCGCCGTATGTCGCACATAATTAAAATGGGAGTTGCTGCAGCAAAAATAAGTTTACAACAAGCCGAAATAGAAAATGTTGATGCAATAATTACCGGAACGGGTTTAGGTTGTTTTGAGGATACCGATAAATTTTTAAAATCAATTATAGAAAATAACGAGCAGCTTTTAACACCCACTTCTTTTATTCAATCTACACACAATACGGTGGCAGGGCAAATTGCCTTACTTATAAAATGCCACAATTATAATTTTACCTATACACAACAGGGCTTATCATTTGAAAGTGCTTTGATTGATACCACTATGTTTTTAAACGAAAACAAAAATAGCAACGTTTTAGTTGGTGGATTGGACGAAGCCATTCAGCCTTATTTTAATTTACTTGTAAAAGCAGGACACATTAAAAAGCAAGAAGGCATAATTACCGACATAGAAAAAAACCAAACCAAAGGTTTTTGTTTGGGCGAAGGGGCTTCTTTTTTCGTGCTAAGTAATCAAAAAAATAAAAACACTAAAGCTCAAATTAAAGGAATCAAAACTTTTACATCCATAAAAGGAGTCGATGATTTACAAAACAAATTAACTGCCTTTTTACAAAAAATAAATTTATCAATAGGCGACGTAAATCTTGTTTTATCAGGTAATTCAGGGGATGTGGAAGATGATAAATTGTTGAATGAAAGCAACAAACAGTTCTTCCCAAAAACCAATATAGCTTACTTTAAAAATTTATGTGGGGAGTATTTCACCGCAAGTGCTTTTGCTTTATGGTTGGCATCTGTTATTATAGAGAAACAAAAAATTCCAAAAGCTTTAACGCAAAAAAAAAGCGATAAACAAGAGTTAAAAAACATTTTAATAATTAATCAATATCACAACACAGAATATTCTTTTATGTGTGTTTCATCATGCTAACCCATCGAAGTAACATATTTATTCTTTCGATTTTTCTGTTGGTTCTTACCTTTGCAATCTTTACTTATCAATGGTCTTTTTGTGTTTTAGTTTTTCCCATTTTGCTTTTCATCACTATTGAAGTTGTAGGTGCATCAAGGCTCTCAATTAATTTTCATTTTAACTCTATTTGCAAGATTAAGACAAATGAAAAAATTATTGCCATAACTTTTGATGATGGTCCTCATGGAGAAGCAACAGAAAAAGTACTTGCTGTTTTAAAAGAATATGATGTTACTTGTACTTTTTTCTGTATCGGAAAAAAATTAAGTAATGGGGTTTCTCTACTGAAAAAAATGAATGAAGCAGGACACATTATTGCAAATCACAGCTATATACATGGTAATTTGTTTGATTTACAGTCTACTAATAAATTAACGGAAGAGCTTGAACTAACCAACAAGGCTATAAAAGAGGCTATTGGCAAAACACCTTTATTTTTCAGACCCCCCTATGGGGTTGCCACGCCTGCACTTGGCAGAGCCATCCCAAAAAACAACATGGTTTCTGTTGGGTGGAATATACGTTCGTTTGATACTTCTATAAAAAACTCCGAAAAAATATTTCAAAAAATAAAACCACAAATAAAGCCCGGCTCTATTATTTTATTGCATGACAGGGTTGAAGGCTGTGATATGGTTGTTAGGCTTTTACTAAATTATTTGAAAGAAAACAATTATACCGTGGTAAATTTAGATAAACTGATAAACCAACCTGCTTATGCTTAAACAAAAATTATATATTCTATTTTGTTGTATTTCGTTTTCACTATTTGCACAACCAAGCTTTAAACCAGTAAAAGATACTGTTTTATTAAAGGAAAAAATAAATGCGATTTCTAAAGAAACCAATTCGCTTGAAAGTGATTTTACACAGGTAAAAACACTTAGTATGTTGTCAGAAAAAATTACCAGCAAAGGGCATTTTTGCTTTCAAAAGACTAACCTTTTGCGTTGGGAGTATAGCAGTCCTTATATATACATCATCGTAATAAATAAAGATAAAGTACTTATAAAAGACGAGACTAAATTAAAGAAGTATGACATGAATTCTAATAAGGTTTTTAAAGAAATTAATGATATTATGATTTCTTGCATTGATGGAAACATATTGGCATCTACTAAATTTAAAATTGGATATGGAGAAAATGATAAAGGCTACAGACTTGAGTTAACCCCACTTGTAAAAGGCATGAAAGAAAGTTTGAAAAAAATTTATATGTATTTTGATAAAGCTGTAACTTCGGTAACTAAACTGGAAATAGTAGAAACAACAGATGATTTTACCGTTATCGATTTTACAAACAAAAAAGTAAATGGCAACATTCCGGCTGAAAAATTTATACTTAAGTAGCCTGCTTATTCTACTTACGGGCTGTGCCATTCCTGTAAAATACAAGTTAGCCGAACAAAGAAAAATTACCACAACCGATGTTCAACCACTTGTTTCAGATAGTGTTTCAATGCTTTACAAAATGCAGATTTTTCTGTTCAATAAATACTACACCGGGTTATTGTTACATAAACAAACGGATAGCGTAACATCACACCTTGTTTTTGTAACTGAACTCGGCATGAAAATGTTTGATATAGAAGTAAAAAAAGATAGCCTAAAAATGGTATACTGTTTTGGTCCAATGAATAAACCAAAAATTACAAACTTGTTAGAAAATGATATGGGTTCAATTCTATTACATCAACTAATAAACAAAACAGGCAAAATATATGTAAATAAAAAACAAGAAAATACTTTATATACTGCCAAAGAGGGGGGTAAAAAATACATCTACTATACACAAGCAAATTCAAACAGAATAGCCAAATCTTTAGTAAAGGGGAAATTATTTACTACACAAAAAACTGTGTATAAATTTGGTGCTGATAATTTGCCCGAAAGCGTATCTTTAAAGCATAAAGGGTTGTTACGTTTAAAAATTAAATTAAACAGAATAATTACAGGGAAAACAAATGATTAAACCGCTACTTGAAGATTTTTATACCGAAACTACATCTACTGATTTAAGTACTGAAAACACATTTACCGCTACGGTAGAATTAAATCCATTGCATAAAATATACAAAGGGCATTTCCCTGAAATTCCTGTTGCCCCGGGTGTTTCTTTAATTCAGCTTATACAAGAGGTTTTAGCCAAAAAAATTAATCAACAATTAACCTTAAAGGAGGGAAGTAATATTAAGTTTTTAGCCATGATAAATCCTTTAAAAGAAAACAGGGTAACTGTTTCTTATACTATATTAACAAAAGACAAAGAAGTTGATGTTACTGCAAATATTTCGGGCAAAGAAGTTATTTATGTAAAATTTAAAGGGAAATTCAACATCAAATAAATTCTGTTTCTAACATGAACTATGTCTGTCGTTTAAATAATTTTTTTGAAGAACAGCGTTGCTGCGTGCTTATACCTACCTATAACAATCAAAAAACACTTGAAAAAGTAATTACTGATACGCTCGAATACACAAACCATATAGTTGTTGTAAACGACGGATCAACCGATTCAACACCTCAAATACTGGCGAAATTTAAAGATGTAATTTCTGTTGTAAATTTTGAGGAAAACTGTGGCAAAGGTCTTGCATTGAGAGAAGGCTTTAAGTTTGCATTAGGAAAAAACTACCGATACACCATTAGCATTGATAGTGATGGACAACATTATCCCGAGGATTTGGAAGCCTTTCTTCTAAAAATTAAAGAACAGCCTGATGCACTTATTATTGGCGCCAGAAACATGGAACAGGCAAGTGTGCCTGGTAAAAGTAATTTTGGAAATAAGTTTTCTAACTTTTGGTTTGAATTAGAAACCGGAATTAAAATGCCCGACACCCAGTCAGGCTATCGTTTATATCCTATAGAAAAATTAAAAAATATTTCCTTTTATACCACTCGTTTTGAATTTGAAATAGAAGTTATTGTAAAAGCCGCCTGGGCAGGCATAGCTGTTATACCAATACCTGTTGGGGTTTTCTATCCAACTAAAGAAGAACGCGTTTCTCACTTTCGCCCCACCAAAGATTTTTTTAGAATAAGCGTTTTAAACACTTGCTTAGTTCCATTGGCAATTATTTGGTATCGCCCCAAGCTCTTTATAAAAAACCTAAGCATTGCAAGCATTAAAGTATATTTTAAAAATGCATTTTTTAATACAGAAGAATCCGTTTTAAAAAAATCTTTATCGGTCAGTCTTGGCATCTTTTTCGGAATAATCCCAATTTTAGGTTTTCAGGTAGTTTCTGCTCTTGCAACAGCTCATCTATTAAAACTAAATAAAGCTATTGTGTTAGTAGCTATAAACATTAGTCTTCCCCCTATGATTCCCCCACTTGTATACGCAAGTTTTAAAACCGGAGAATTAATTGCACAAACAAAAAGCACGTTTTCATTTAGCCACATTAGTTCCAAAAATATCGAGACGGATGCCTATCTTTTTATAATAGGCTCTTGTTGTCTTGCCGTGTTACTTGCTCTGTTAGCAGGACTAATAACATACATTATATTAACACTTATAAGAAATAAGAAAAAAAACACTCAGAGTTCTCTCCAATAAACCATGTTCTTATATCGCATATATCAATTTTTTCATAAACGCCTTTTTCTATTGGCGGCAACTATTTTGATATGTATTGGAGTTGTAAGCTATTTTGCCTCTAAAATAAAAATTGAGGAAAACATTACTCGTTTTATACCAAAGGATAAAAAAGTAAACAACATAAATGATATACTAAATAGTTTAAAAATTAAAGATAAACTGGTAATAAATATTTATAATGCAGATACAAATATTATAAATCCTGAAAGTATAAAAGTAACAGCCGACGCCCTTGCAGATACTTTACTTAAAAAATTTGGAAGTAGTTATATAAAAGAAATAAAATACAAAATAGCAGATGACAATGTAGCAAACCTATACCAAACATTTTACAATCATTTGCCCGTTTTTTTAGATGAAAAAGATTATCAACAAATTGAAAAAAACCTACAGAAAGATTCTATAAAACAAGTTCTGCAAAATGATTACAAAACCCTGTTATCACCAACAGGCATGGTGTTTGGCAAGTTTATTAAAAAAGATCCCCTCAACATTGTACCCTTAGTTTTAAAAAAATTAAAAGGCTTACAGTACGATGAAAACTTTGATTTAAATGAAGGTTACATCTTCACCAAGAACAATAAAAATCTCCTCTTTTTAATTACACCTTCTGTTGCCTCTAACGAGTATGCAGCTAATAAAAAATTTCTTACCTTTTTAGATAGCGTTATTCCGGTTTTAGAAAGTAGAAATCAGGTTAAGATAGAATACTTTGGTACGGCAGCAGTGTCTTTAGCAAATTCTGAACAAATAAAAAAAGATTCCATACTAACCTCCATACTTGCACTTACACTTATTGCCTTAATTTTAATTTTATACTTCAGGCGAGTACTTATAATGGTTTTCATATTGTTACCGGTAGCATTTGGCGCCATTTTCTCGCTGGCATTAATTTATTTACTAAAAGGCGAAGTATCTGCTATTGCCTTAGGCGCAGGCTCTATAGTTTTAGGAATTGCCATTAATTATTCGCTACACTTTTTTGCACACTTTAAACACGAGCAATCGGTTGAACGTGTTTTAAAAGATTTAACAGCACCTATGCTTTTAGGTTGTACCACAACCGTAGCAGCTTTTTTGGCTTTGCAGTTCGCAAAATCTGAAGCCATGCACGATTTTGGTTTATTTGCCGGATGTAGCTTAATTGGCGCTGTGTTGTTTTCTATTATTGTATTACCGCATCTTCTAAAAAAAGATAAAAAGCAAGGGCATATCTCTACAGAAAGTAAATCTGTTTGGATGGAAAAAATCATTTCCTATCAACTTCATAAAAACAAATATGTATTAATTGTTTTTGGGTTACTTACTATATTATTTTCATACACGGCTCGTAACGTAAGTTTTGAAAGTGACATGATGAAGGTAAACTATCAGCCTGAAAAATTAGTTTTAGCCGAACAACATTTAAATGCGCTTAATAAATTTTCATTACGTTCAGTTTATGTGATCTCAAATGGAGTAAACACTAATGAAGCTTTAAAAGCTCATGAGCAAGCTGTTACAAAGCTGCAGCAATTAAAAGAAGATAAGGTTGTTGCTAAATACTCTTCTGTTACAAGTTTATTGGTTTCAGACTCTCTACAAAAAATTAGAATTGATAAGTGGAATAAGTTTTGGTCTACCCGAAAAGATTCGGTTAAGAAATATCTTACGCTATATGGAACGGAATTAAAATTTAAAGAAAACGCCTTCTCAGATTTTTATGATTTAATAGATAAAAAATTTGAGCCTGTAAATCTTTTTCAAAACGACACACTTAGAAGTTTAGTGGATGATTGGATAACCGAGAAAAATAATAAAACCGCTATTATTTCTCTATTGAAAGTTCCTGAAGAAATAAAATTAAAAGTATATGATGCTTTTGCCGAAATGCCACATACACTTGTATTTGATAAGCAATATTTGACTACCAAGTATGTAGAGGTTATTAGTTCCGATTTTAACACCATACTAATAATAACAGGTTTATTGGTATTTGGGTTTATGTTGCTATCGCATGGCAGAATAGAGCTTGCGCTTATAAATTTTCTGCCCATGTTCATTACCTGGATTTGGATACTGGGAATTATGGGTATACTGGGTTTAAAGTTTAACATCATAAACATAATTATCTCAACTTTTATTTTTGGTTTAGGAGATGATTATAGTATTTTTATTATGGATGGCTTAAGTCATGAGTATAAATACAAACGTAAAAATTTAGATTCCTATAAATCATCTATTTTTCTATCGGCAATAATAACCACCATAGGTTTTGGTGTTTTGTTATTTGCAAAACATCCGGCACTTAAATCAATTGCAGCCATTACCATTATTGGCATGGTAGCGGTTGTGTTTATTTCCTTCATCGTACAACCTATGTTGTATAATGCATTAATTCTTAATCGCATAAAAAGAAAGTTGCCTCCTGTAACTGCCAAAAACTTTTTTTTAATTTGGCTTGGGTTCACTATTTTCTTTTTGGGAAGCTTTGTTGTCAGGTGGGGTGGTACACTTATTTTTGCTATGTACCCCGGTAATAAATCTAAAAGAAGATTGGCTTTTCACAAGCTCTTTATGAACATGTGCAAGTTTATCATTTACTTTTTTGCCAATGTAAAAAAGAGAATTATTAACAACCATAAAGAAGATTTAAAAAAACCAGCCATTATTGTCTGTAACCATCAGTCGTATATAGATTTGGCTTTACTGCCAACACTATATCCAAAAATGAATTTATTTACTAATAAATTTGCGTGGAACTCTTTTCTATTTGGTAAAATAGTTAAGCTGGCAGATTTTTATCCGGCTAATTTAGGCTATGAGCAATCGATAGATAAAGTAACTGAAAAAATGAAAGACGGTTATTCAGTACTTATTTTCCCTGAAGGAACACGCTCTACTACGGGGAATATTTTACGTTTCCATAAAGGGGCGTTTCTTTTAGCAGAAAAATTGCAAGCCGATATAATTCCTATTGTGCTGCATGGAGCCGATTACTGTCTGCCAAAAAATGATTTTTATTACAGAGAGAGTACGCTTACTTTAAAATTTTTACCTCGTATAAAACCTACTGATGATTTAGTAAAAAATGGTTATCAGGATGCTGCGAAAAATATTTGCAAGTTAATGCGCAAAGAATTTCAGGTAATTAAAAAAGAAGTAGAAACTACCAGATTTTATAGGGCTGAATTAATAAGAAATTATATTTATAAAGGTCCGGTATTAGAGTGGTATTGTCGTATAAAAACAAAATTAGAAAACAACTACCAACAGTTTGAAGACCTACTTCCTAAAAAAGGAAGAATTGTAGATATAGGTTGCGGCTATGGGTTCTTATCTATTATGCTCGGGCTAATGAGCAAGGAGCGCGAAATTTTAGGCATAGATTATGATGACGAAAAAATACAGATAGCCGAAAACTGTTTATCAAAATCTGATAAACTACATTTTGTTTGTGCAGATGTAACTACTTACAATTTTGAAAAAGCAGATGCTTTTATAATAAATGACGTGCTGCATTATTTTTCAACCGAAAAACAAATTCAGTTAATCGAAACCTGCCTTAAACAATTAAACCTTAATGGCATTCTAATAATACGAGATGCCGATGCAAGCATGCAAAAACAACATCGTTTCACAAAATTAACCGAGTTCTTTTCTACCAAATTTGGTTTTAATAAAACCACACAAGGTAAACTTCATTTTTTCTCTTCATCCTTAATAACAGATATTTTAAAGAATTTCCCTCAATTTAGCTATCAAAAAATAAGTGATAGTTCTATTACATCAAATAATATATTTGTGATTACAAACAACAGCAACAATGGACAATAAATACGACGTAGTTATTATAGGTAGTGGTTTAGGCGGCTTGTGTACTGCTTACATTTTAAGTAAAGAAGGATACAATGTTTGTGTGTTAGAAAAAAACAGACAAATAGGCGGTAACCTGCAAATATTTTCGCGTAGCAAATCTATTTTTGATACCGGTGTGCATTATGTTGGAGGTTTAGCTGAAGGACAAAACCTAAACCAGTATTTTAAATACTTTGGTTTAATGGATAAGCTTAAAATAAAGCAGTTAGATTTAGATGGATATGACCATATTACTTTTAAGGGAAACCCAATTGTATATAAACATGCGCAAGGCTACGATAATTTTGTAGAACAGCTTGCACAGCATTTCCCTCAAGAAAGAGACAACCTTATTAAATATGTAAAGAGAATGGAAGAAATTTGCAACCATTTTCCATTATATAGGGTTAGCAACGAGTTAAAAGATGTTACAAGTGCCAGTTTTTTGCAAACAGATACCAAAGCCTATTTAGAAACTGTTACTCCAAATAAAAAATTACAAAATATTTTAGGTGCTACAAATGCGCTATATGCGGGCGAAGCAAACAAAACACCTTTGTACGTGCATGCTCTTGTTATAAACTCATATATAGAAAGTGCTTGGCGTTGCGTTGACGGTAGCGGACAAATTGCTAAACACTTGGGAGATTCTATTAAAGAAATGGGCGGCACTATACTCAACTATAGCGAAGCAAAAAAGTTCAATTTTTCGGGCGATGAAATTAAAGAAGTAGAACTTACAGACGGACGAACGATTGAAGGCAAAAAATTTATCTGTAATACTGATTTATCAAAAGCATTGGAAATGGTTGACAGCAAGCATTTACGACCTGCTTATCGAAATCGTATAAATAATTTAGAAACTACCACATCTGTATTTA
>Ga0206809_1147_pt1 | contig 10872 bp, 7 predicted proteins | sample Alteio_BWOrgCont_55_FD_152903 | JGI IMG/M metagenome (GOLD analysis project Ga0206809, IMG submission 152903) | Enriched cells from forest soil in Barre Woods Harvard Forest LTER site, Petersham, Massachusetts, United States -... | ecosystem: Environmental > Terrestrial > Soil > Temperate forest > O... | reverse complement strand
TGAGCCCGTCAAATAGCTCGCGATGCACGTCGACATCAATCCGCGGACGCAAGCCACCCGGTAATTTCAGTGGAACCGGAAGATTTTTTTCATCCGCGAATGGGTTGACCGCATCCGGCACCGATGGCGGTGGTTCTGGCGGTTTTGGGGGAGCAGCGGTAACTGTTGCGCCAGTGCCCGAGGTTGTGGAGTCCGCCGCTGCAGCCATGCACCACGGCCGGCTGAGGCACGAAAACACCACCGACACACCCATTATGCTCAAGGTTTTGGCCGACATCATTGTCATTTTCATTGCCATTATCTTGCAAACAACCTGGCAGCAGCGCAAGCCCGGCGAACACTGATAATCAATCTGCTACAAACCCACCGTCGCAGCGCTAAATTGAGCCTGTGTCAAAAGCTGGAAATTCCTGATGTAATAAGTGCGCGCGTTGGGGGTGCCAGGGGGGTAGATGCCATTGGCAAACTGGTTATAGAAGCCCCATTCCCGGTTTGGCGGAGAATAACAACTGCCTGTATAAGGCTGGCTGCCAAGTTCGCTGGCAAACAAAGACACGAGCGAACCCCGGTAACGGAAGTCAACACTGCCCCAATTCTCCAGAAAGCGGGGAAAATTATGGGCTCCGCCGCTCAGGGTGCCGTTTGCAGGGTTGGAAGGAACAATGCCGGTGAGGAATGCGGCACAGACTTCCGTGGCCGTGGCCGTATTGGGAGAAGAAGCCTTGCTGTTACGCGACACCCAGGCACCGGAAAGGCAGGTTATGGAATCGGCCGCTAGGCAGCAGGCCGGATCAGGGTTGCTCGGGTGGTCCGGCATGGTGGAGTTATACTGCTGGTTGGCGCTGGTGTCCGTTTCTGGTGTGGCCATATTGCCGTCCGCATTAAAGTTGCCGTCCGTGTAGATGCAATTGTTCGTGGCCACAGTAAAGCCCTGCTGTCGGCCAACCTGGCCAGCCGTGGCGGGGTTGTTGTAATTGGGGTTGGGCACACCTGTGCTCGTAGCAGTGGAAGTAGCGTTGGCAATGACCAAACCCATGTTTTGGACACTGTCGGTAATCTGGTCCCCGGGATATGTAACGCCGGCGGCGGTCACTGAATTTGTTCGCGAAACGACGCCGGGCAATTGTGGGAATTCCACATAAACCACCCCATTGTAGAGCTGGGAGGGAACATAGGTCTGGGCTCCGGAGCTGGTGGTAAACACTGCGGCAGCATTGGTAGCCTGGCCGGAGACGTTATCGTCCACCAAGGCCTTCAGCTTCCCCACATCCAAAGTCAGCGTAGAAACATTACCATCGCCGGCTGTTTGCGCGCGACGACCATCATAAATCCCCCCCCACACGTCAGTCGCTGTGGGGGTGTTTTCGTTTCCTGTGTAACCGCTGAATGAGAGCAGGTTCTGCGCAATGCCGCCGGAAGACCAGGTGTCGGTCGCAGAATTATAGGTTCCGGTTATCTGCGACGAGTTGACGGCGAGGGGTTGCGGGATGACATTCCCCGGATAAATAACGTCACCACTGGAATCTGAAATAGTCGTGGTGCTGTCGTAAACCGGAGTGCGCAAGCCGGTGGTGGAATCAACGGTGGTATTCAAAGTTTCAAACTCCACCCAGGCGAAACTAACGGTGCGGGTAAAAGTGGCGTTGGTGGAGACGGTTACGGGATTGTAGGAGCCATTGACCCACGCAGTGCCAGTGTTGTTTGTGGTATCAGCCCGGGACCAGAGGCCCGTCGAATTGGCGTACATGAGCTGGGCTGGTGCGGCGGCATTTGCCGTGTTCGCCGTCAGAGGCGATGCCGAAGTGGAGGTATTGGAATTAGTAACCTGGGTGACGATAAGGAATGCGGTATTGCCAACGCCGATGCTCGGGACGCTGGACATATTCAGGTTGGCGCTGGACGAGATGGCTGCAGTGGTGCCGTTGTTATAGGTAATGCAGCCACTCGCGACACTAACACCTGAGCCGGCCGTAAAAGTGCCGGTGGAGCTACTCATCCAGCCGGCGATCGTAGAGTTGATAGCTCGGTTGATGGGGCTGGTAATGGCCGTCATGTTAGAACTCGAGCTGCCAGTAACATTTCCGGCTATGGTCGCGGTGCCGGTGATGTTCACCGTGCCAGCGGCATGAACCTTGACAATAAGGCCGGCCTGGCGCTCAAACTTATCCAGTTCACCCACACCTTTGTGGTAGGCATTGGTCCCACCGTCAGCGGTCGGAGTGCCAAACTGATTGGGCTCGATCATCGCATAAGCGTAATTCAAATTTTGCGAGGTGCCGCCGACCATGTAGACAAAGGAATTATAGCCCGTAAGCGTTTGCACGGGAACGTCGTTAGCGGCAGTTTGGAGGTTGCCGCCCCACAAATGCGACGACAAGTCGAGCCAGTTGGTATAACCGCCGGGGGCGCCGGCGAAGTTCGTTTGCCCGCTGTCCCAATAAGAAGTGGCGTTGCACAGGTTGCCGCTGCCTTTGTAGGCTGTGGTGTAACCGCCAGCGGTGTTGGGCAGATAAACCAGGGAGCCCGATAATGCATTGTTGTAGGAACTCCAGTTCGCAGGCCAATCCTCCATGCCAACGTTGAAATTGCCCGTGCAGGTGACCGGGCCGGAAAAGGTAAGGCCGCTTTGCGCACAGGCCCAGATATTGCCCGTGGCATAAACCGGGCCGACGATGGTCATGTTCGGGCCCGGGTGGAGTTCCAAATCCATGTTGTAAAAAATCGCGTGGGAAAAGAGCGGGGAATTGCGCACCTCCAGCGCCTCCTCAGCGTAAGAAGTGGATGAAATGGTATTGATGCCCACGCTCTTCGTTGCCTTCGCCGTGGTATAGACATAAACATCGGTAGCCGTGACTGATTTGCCGCGCTGAGGATCAAATTCGTTTGCAGGGTCAGTTGGGTCAATATAGATGGGATTGGATGTGGGAATTTGGCTCGTCTTGATGACGATATTGCCAGGGTCGATATCGGTACCAGCCCAAAGATAGCTGCTGAGGGTGGAAGGAATGGTGACTGGGTTGTTGACGAATTGATTTGCGGCAAAATAAGTCTGGTTGTCCCAGCGTGACTTCAAATTCGACATCGCGTATTGACACGCCGCCTCTGCCGCATTGTTGGCATCCAGCCGGAGCATGGCGCGCTGGTTGATCATCAATTCGTTGACGCTCCATTGCGAAAGCGTGCCGACGGCCAGGGAAAGGCTGGTCACCACGAAGAGGGTGAGGATGAGCGCCGAACCACGGTTGAAACCACGCAGCTTTTTCTGCTGTTTGGCGAGGAAGGAACGGAGGTTTTTCATGACAGTTTTCGTTTTAGTTATCACGAAATTTTAGCCGCGGGGCGAAACCGTAAAGTTGTAGGTGTCGGTTGCGCTCACATTATTGTTACCGTGCATAACCGCTCCATTGATCATGATGCTGTGGTTAAGCAGGTCGCTGAAGAGCAGGCCGTTATTAAGGCCTTGTGCGAGTTGGATGATGATTTGATGGCTGTCGATGGTGGCTTGAGAATCATTGGGCAGCAGAGCCTCCAGCGTCGTGGCAGTGCCGCCAGCGGGCAAATCGGTGGAGCCGGTGGCAAGCAAGTACTGGTTGGCGGGGATGGTGCCATTGGCCACGCTGATGTCAAATTTGCGCACCGGCATTACGGTCGAGGGTTCGTTGGTAATGGGGTCAATGCTTACCTGGTTGGCTTGGTAGGGTGCGCGATAATAGCCAATAATTTCGGAAATGGGCCGGATGTTGAATTTGACTGCGCTGGGCGGGGCGCCGTAAGTCACAAACACGATAAAATCACCATTATCACCGGAGAGAAGCTCCTGGCTCGGGGTGGCGCGCGAAGTGGCTGTATAATTGGAATATAAAACAAAGAAGCTGGACTGGCAGGCATCGTAACTAAACTGCAGCGTCATATTACGCATGTCCCGGTTGATAAGGTTTTTTTGCTCAGTCACAAAGTTAGCGCCCATCGTGTTGGCGTAAAACCCCGCCACCATGCCGAAACAGAGTGCAAAGATGGTCACGGCGATTGACATCTCAACCAAGGTAAACCCCCGCGCTACCAAACGAGCGCGGCGGCGTAGATGTTGCCGGATGGAGAGACAAGTCATGGGAAAAGTTAGCTGCCGGGAATGTCCGTTCGCACCATGCGAATGCTGCCATAAAGCCAGGCGGGGCTAAGGTAGCCATTGGACCGGAACTGAAAATCAATTTTGATGAGCATATACGGGTTGGTTGGCAGTTGCCAGGCGCCGTTAGCCTGCTGCCAATTGCGTGATATGTTTACATCCAGATATACCGTCATGGGAATGGACGTGATGGAACTGGTCGTGGTCGAGGTGTTGCCGGAAGTGCTGTGGGAACCGTTGTCGATCATGTCGATCATGACACTTTTTACATTCCACACATCGTTCGCCACCGCTGGATTCACGATCACCGTCGTATTATTTACCGCGGCAGGGAGTGTACCATTTCCACCCAGTGAACTCCCGCTAACCCAAAGCGGGTCAGCTTGTTGAAAGGAAGTGGTCGTGGCGTTGTTGAGAGTGGTGGTGTTGCTGGTGGTGTTCGTGACGTCGTCAGTGGTGGTGTTAGTCGTGGTGTTGGTGATATTGGTGTAGTAGAAGTTCATGGCATTGATGCTCACCGTTGGCAGGGCCGGACGCGCCGTATTCCAGGGTTCAGCGGCCGCCTCGACGGTTGGGCCGGGCATGCTGAGGATTTGCTCCATATAACCCTGGGCCACCGTGTAGGCCACCGTGCGCATGACATTTAACTGTGCGGTCCGACGGGTTTGTATAACACTGGCAATAATACCGGCAGACATGATCGAAAAGACAAATACCGCCATCATCACTTCGATGAGTGAATAACCGCGCCGGGAGACAACGGTCATCTGGCGAATTGACGAAGTCGACTTCGAGCGAGAGGAACGGCTGAATTGGGTAGAATTCATTTTAGACGTCTGAATCGGAGCGCATTCCTAATAATAAAGAATGCTAAGGCAATCCCCCGGTGTGTTCAATCCAATTCATCCCTAGAAACTTTTTTAGGAATTCTTTTACGCATATGAGGTAAACTCCCGGGAAACAAGGGATTATGCGGCTAACGCTGGCTCACGCTTTTAGCGCCAAGTGACTTTCCTTATCTGGTTTTTTTCTCATGCCCAAAACGTATTTGTCCTCCGGTATGGGCATCAAAGCCCTGATAACAAAATTACAAAACTGGTCGGGGCGGCCGGATTCGAACCGGCGGCCTCTTGGTCCCAAACCAAGCGCGATACCAGACTTCGCTACGCCCCGCTATAATGGTCTTGCGCGCATGCTACACTTACTCAACGTCAAGACTTCTCGAACCATCTTGCGCAACGAAACGCAATAAGCAACCCCAAAGCCTTTACTTTGCACGAATCCTACTCTGCTCCCGTAAATGTTAGCGACTTCGTGCTGGTATTTAGCCTCCACCACCACCGTTACCACCAAATCCACCTCCGCCGTTACCACCGAAGCCACCACCACCGTTGGCTCGACCACCTCGACCACCACGACGTCCAGTGGCAGCACCGTTACTCAAAGTGATAGCTGGGCCAACGGGAGCACTGCCAGCCCCGGCACCAGCTCCACCTCCAAAACCGCCGCCAAATCCGCCACCCGGGCCGCCACCACCAAATCCACCTCCCTGACCGCCAAATCCACCGCGACCAAAACCAGGGCCGTTTTGTGCGGCTTGCTGTAGTTGTTGGGCCGTGGTTGGGTCAACCGAGTTTAAATACGCATTGAATCCCGCCGGGTCTTGTTGACTCCAAGTCGAGGCCACAACATTGGTCATGCGGTTTTGCATGTTCGGGTCGGACATGGTCGTGACCCATTTCAACGCGCCGGCAGGGTCCTGGCCCGCTGCACCAGTGACAAATGCCGCGACGGCAGAATCTTTTTCCGTGCCCGGCTGCAGGGTGTTGAGATAGGTGCCAGCAGTGTCCACATCCCCAACTGCGACCATCTGCCCGACGGCGGTGGCGAGCAAATTGCCACGGCCACCACGACCACCACCTGGTCCACCTGCTCCAGCGTTGGGGTTGTTGGCCTGCATTTGGGCGTCTTGCCCGGCAGCCCATTGCGCGGCAGCCAGAGGATCAGACTGCGCCCAATTTTGCACCAGGGTACTCGAATACTGGCGAGTTTGCCCGCGGGAAAATTGTGTTGGGTCGAGGGTGGATATCCATTGCGCCGCATCCACCGGCGAGTTGGCGACCCAGTTGCTCACAAGTGAATTGTAAGCCTGCACCTGCATGTTGGAGCCAGCGGGCAACTGGGTGATCAAAGCAATGGCGTCGCTAAAGTTTCCTTGGTCGGCCATGCCGCCAACGAGCGCCTGCATCGCGGCAATTTTCGTCTGGGCTTCGGCGCTTCCTGGCGTCGCACCGTCCGGCAGTGAAGTTACAAAGTTGTAGGCCTCCGTGGGGCTTTTGGCAGCGTAGCCAGCAATGATCGCATTGTATTCCTGCGTTTGCAGCGTGCTGGTCGTCCCCGGATTTTTAGCCAGCCAATCGAGTGCCGCCTTCGGGTCCTGTGTGGCCATGGCGGTCAGGGCCTTCGTCGTACTTGCCTGGCGGGCAACCGGGTTGGTCATTTTGCCCACGTTGGTCAGGAAGCCCTGGGGGTCTTGTTGGGCCCACGAATCATAAAGGGCGGTCAGCATCGCATTGCGCTTGGCTCCCGCCGGCAGTTTTTGCAGGTCGGCCATCTGGCTCGCGCATTCCTCGGGGCTCAAGTTGGCGGCCCAGCGGGCGATGGCTAGCGGGTCGGGTTTGCCCTTCATGTTCAACAGCTGGGATTCGGACATGGCCAGCGGGTCTTTCACCAAAGTCGAACCATTCAGGCTGACCTTGTGCTGCAGGCCTTCCTTGCCCGACGCATTCTTGGTATTGGCGCCGGTTAATGAATCAGCGCCATAGTTCTTGCCGGCCCAAAACGCGAGTGCGCTCGTGGTCGCCATCAGGCCGACCCCGATCAAGGTGGATTTAAAGGACTTAACTTTCATAGCCATAAGGTTGTGTAGGTGGCATTATTGCCGGTTGCTTCCCCTCATAGCCAGCCTGCATATAAAGGGATTCAAAAGTTAAACCGCGCCAGCGCCCCCAAGTTGCAATTACTTTGGCAAATTTCTGCTTGAATCCGATGTCGTAAATAACGTCCGTGTAAATAGTTTTTATTGGCAAAAACAGCCAAACTAATCACTCAATTCTTTCCTCGTCGTACTCAATCAAATCCGCGAAGGAACGAAGGTCTTCCCGGTGCTCAATGGCCATCTTCTTCTTGGTCGCGTCCAGGGCTTCGCGCCCCATCTCGCTCATGCCCATTTGCACCACTTTCCGGTTCCACTTCGCCACATCAATCTTCGCCGGGAACAGCCCGCGCAGTCGGGTCGTGAGTTCCTCTTCGCTTTTGGATTCCTTCACCGCCGCGATTACCGCCTGCGGGTCCACCCCGATATGCAGGCACAAAAATCCGTCGAAGCCTTTGGTGAAGTTGCGCTGGTAGGACGGCGGCAACTCCCCGGCCAGGTGCTTGCGCGCCTTGGCGATGAAACGCGGCAGGTGCAGCAACCCGAACGCCGGGTGCGGCAGATACGGCGAAGGCAGGTCGTAGAGGATCGCGCCGGTGTCCGGGCGCGGTGGTTTGGGAGAAGTCATGGAATAACCGGGAAGATTGAAACTAGAAGCTGGCCGCCGGAATGAAAAGCTCAAAGCGAGTCATTAGAGGGCTTTGTGTGTTCTTCTTTTGACTTTCCTGCTTCCCGCTTCTACCCTCACCTTTCTCTTTTTGCAGTCCCCATCGTCTAACGGTTAGGACGGAAGATTCTCATTCTTCAAATCCGGGTTCGATTCCCGGTGGGGGCACCATCTTTGGGCCGCAGCTTTGTTTCATTGGCCCCTACAAATAATAGAACTGGCAACCTGCCCCCTTTTGTGTCTCGTCATAAAAATCTCTTTGAATTAAAAGGCCGAACGATCTGTGCCAGCGGACAAACTCTGGCGCTGGCGGACATCGCTGCCGTTCGCCGAAAATCAGAATACCGGCCGAGGCCCATCGGGCTGATCTTGCTTCTCTGTGGGCTAATGATGTTGGCCTGGGGCTGGCGGGATGAATCGGCTCAACAGCAGGAAAAAAAGGCCAGATTTGCGCGCGACTATGCCGAGGCCGAGCAACAGATGAGCGCTGATCCCAATAGCTCAGCATTGGACAACCTCCAATCACTGGACATCAGCCACGCATTACGAATTGATGCCCAGCTGAAAAACTGGGGAATGGGCTTGCTGGGCGTGGGGTTCATCTACGCTTTTGTCCGACGCCAGCGACACCACATCTTGGTAACTACTGGCGGCCAGCAATCATCCATATACTGGGCCAAGACCAAGGCCGAGGCCAACCAGATTGTGGAGGAAATCGCCGCAAAAATGGGATAGGCCGGGTAGATGAACAATCAAGAGATCAGCTTTAAATTTTGCCCTCTGATTTTCACTGCACTTCAGGCAACAAGGGCGCACTTGGCGCACCTGGCGGCAGGGGCGTATTCTTGGGCACCAAAAGGTCAAGGTAATGGCCAGTCACATTGTGCTTGGACTCCCCAGCCGTGCCGATGATTTTGTAATTTTCGTTCAGCCAAAGCAGGATGGCGCGGCCACTGGCCTCGTCCTCGCCAAAATACTTTAGGCCGTATTCCGCATAGTCGCGGTGCATGAGATAAACCACCTCGGGCGGATGGGCCTTTAATTCTTCCAGCACCGATTCTGGCTTGGTAAAACCCAGCGCCATGGATAAAAACTCCTGCTCCTTCACCGGGGTTGGCACCCGCAGGAGATAATTCACCATGATGCCCTCGGGAAAAGCAACCAGGGTCTTGGCCGTGGGTGTTTTTTTGGCGTAGGAGTCCAGCGTCGCTTGGAGCAACACCCCACTGACTTCCCCATTTTTGGTTGAAAAAGTGTAGAAACGGTCATGGCCTTCACCCACGGCAAAATCTTTCATGGCATAAATGCCCAAATTAAAGTGCGCGAGGGTGAAAGAACCATAGAGCGCCAGCGCAGAAAACGTCGCTGGCAACAGCCAGTTGGTGCGGGTTTGAGGCGAACGTTCAAGTGGCCATGCGGCTTCGACTACCATGAGATGAATCCAAAACAACACCGCCAGCGGCATGAGATAAAATCCGTAGTGGCTCAAGCGCCCAGATAAAATAATGCGTACGAGCATCAAGCTGGCCGCCATGCCGACCACCGCCACGCCCAGCACCCGATTGAATTCGACGCAGCCATGCCAAGCAGACCACACGCTCCGCCCAAAGAAAGCCGCGGTCGCCAGACAAACAGGGAAAACAAATATTGAACCAATATTTAACCAGCGATTGTCACTCTCCGCCAGCAATCCGGCTGTTCCAGCTGCCATGATTACCACCATCAGTAGAATCCACCATTTGGGGCCTAGCCTCCGTGTTCGCACCCAAGGACGTGCCGCCACGACCATCACCCCGCATACCAGCACCAGACAACCTCCCACTCGCAGTTGGTAAAGGAAATTCTCCCATGGTTTGTCGAAGCCGAAGTAAAGTTGAAAGAGGCGTGAATTTGCCAGCGTATTTCTAACCTGGCTGTCCAACAGCGAGACCAGCACATAGTCAGTTGCGCGAATCGCATAGCTCAGCCCTGCTTTGCATAAAAAGAACCCAAATACAGGCAGCCATAAGCAGAAAAACCCTCCCGTGAGCAGGCCAAGGGCACGCCATAACCAGCGACTGCTCGACGCCTCATGCCGTGTTAGGCGCAAGGATTGCACGAAAAGATAGACACCCAATGCGCCTGCAGCTGCCAGCAAAGCCTCCGGCTTGTCCAAATACGTCACGGCCAAACCCAACCCGGCCACCCAAAGCCAAACTGACCGCTCCTTTTTTAGATGTTTCAAAAGCCCCCATAACAGCAGCAGCAGCCCAAAAAAACTATAGGTGGACTGCGCTGTGTAGGGCAGGATGAAATTGTAATTGGCTACCGAATTGTAATGTCCGAAAGCAAATACACATAAGAACACCACCGGGGCCAGCCAGCCCATTAGACGACTACCCAGCGTCCGAAAGACGCTACGTAACAATAATAATACACCCGCGGTTAGGATGATGTTCATCCACACCATCGTATCTAGGCCGACGCCAAAAACCCGGAAACCCGCTGCTTGCACCAACTCGGCCAGCGGCCCATACCAACAGGCGATTCGATCATAGAGCAAATCGCCCTCGCTCATGCGCCAAGCGGTGTATAGCTCACGCGGAACATCAATAAAAGGATCCATCCACCCGAGCCAGCTATGCGCGAGCATATAAACATATAGTGCCGCAATGGATAGTGGATCGGCTACCGCCAGCACCACATTCAACCATTTTACTCTCCCATCTGGGGTGGCCGAAGGCGTGGCATCGGCTGGTGCTGAGTCGTTCATGCGATAGATAATTTCTAACCGTACTGACTCAAAAATGCGAGTGCGAAGCAGGGAAGCCAACCCATCCAACGCAACAAACCTACCCAACGCAGCCAACCGATTGCTACCACTAATTCCCCTTTTCGTATATCCTGTGGGGTTATTCACTCCTGACTCCTGACTTCTTCGTTCTTTGACCAGTCAAACCTAGTCAAACCCAGTCAAACCAAATCAAACCTCAAATTTCACAGGGGGGTATCTGCCTTCAATGGTGAAAAAAGGCTGATTTCACCTTTTTTACTTCACCCGCTGCAACGCCGCCTCGGGTAACGCCGACGGGGTAAAGCGCACTTCGCGGATGAGCCCCTTGAACCAATATTTTTTATTCAACCGCACCCCCAGCGAAATTTGCC
>Ga0206809_1146_pt1 | contig 11069 bp, 6 predicted proteins | sample Alteio_BWOrgCont_55_FD_152903 | JGI IMG/M metagenome (GOLD analysis project Ga0206809, IMG submission 152903) | Enriched cells from forest soil in Barre Woods Harvard Forest LTER site, Petersham, Massachusetts, United States -... | ecosystem: Environmental > Terrestrial > Soil > Temperate forest > O... | reverse complement strand
CGATTCTACGAGTGGAAATTCTAACCCTGACTCGAACCAGGTTGTGCAAGCAGCTGTAGATTATCGGCAGGCAGTAATTGAGTTTTTGGAAATGGTTGAGAGTGATAAAGAGCGTGGAAAATCCAAAGTCAGCCCGAAAAAGAAACACAATGCTAAAATAAACGTAATTGACACCTACGGAAAATTCTGTCGAAGTCTCCTGGGCGGAGACTCGCCATTGGTAGGCAGAATTGCCGATTACAAAAAGGCCATCGAAAGTAAACATTCTGTATCAAAAGCGGACGATGCCTATCATAACATGGCAAAGGCATATGTTAAGCAAGTGAAAGGTGAAATTGAGAAATTAGAAAAGAATAATCCTCACTTTCATCCTCAACACTCTCAGGTTTTCCTTGCACTGGCAGAAAAATATAAAGCAGCAGCAGCAAAAGTTGCAGAATTAAGTCGAGAAGGCAATTCGAAGAATAGTAAGGCTTATCAAAAAGCAGCTCACGAGCTGAGTAATATACATAGTGACCTTGTAGAAGCCTATGGCGATCTCCTGGGAGGTTTATATCAAAGTGAAGCGCTGAGGAGAAACGCTTTACATCATAGTAATGGATTAAGTGAAGGTCTAAACAGTGATCATCAGCCTTCAGAAAAAGTGGGTGTTCAGGAGAAAGAGGAAGAGGAAGAAGAAAATCAATCGGAACTGAAAAACGAACCACCTGTTAGTCATAATCCCGTCTCCAGTGGAGCTCCCGCTTCCACCTCTGCCCATGCGGTGGCTCCTGCTGCACCAACGGTGACCGCTGCGGCTACAACACCTGCCGCTGGACCTCCAGTAGTTCCAAACGGAAGCGGAGCGGCTAAGCCTACGAAACAAACGGCAATTGATTTTTTGAATTCCTGGAAAGTATTGGTTCAAGACGCAAACCAAAAGCATGCTGAAGTGGGTGGACATTTTGCGGCCCACAATGGAAAGCTAAATACTGCTCCCATGAAAGATAGTTTACCCCCTTTAATAGAAGCGAATAGGTTAGCTCCAGCCGCGAAAAGCCGTGCAGATACTGTGCATTCAACAATAGTTGATTCTCAAATGAAAAATTTAGAGGATATGCTGAAGATGTTGAGAGCTGAAAATGTATCCATTTCTGACGTCGAATTGGAAAGAGATAAAATAGTTTCAGAAATTAAAAAGCTCAAAGCCGAAACAGAGACAAGTCAACAAGCTATTTTAGATAGGTTAAATAAAGTCGAAGGTCTGGTGGCCTTAGAAGAGGAAATTAGAAAGTCTGAACAATTAGAAGATGCCGCTAAAACAGAAAAGGCTGCAGCTGTTGCCGTAGCTAAGAATGTTGATAGAGCGCATTGGAAAGCAACTCTGGATCTTGCTAAAAAAGCAGTGAATGCTTCACAGGACGCGAAAAATAGCGCAACGGCTCTAGATGGTAAGCTTGTAGCTCCCTGGCGTATGACAACTGAAGATGAAGTGACGGCATTATTCCATGAGAATGCTGATCTTCAAGCTAGAGCGAAAGGACTTTTACAAAGAGCAAGACAGGTTCAGAATGAAGCGGCGAAACACCTAGTAGAGGCTAAGAGAAATGAGGGGGTTGTTTTAGACGGGATGGCAACCAGCGCTTTGAAAGAATTGAGAGATGTGAAAGAGAAAGTTGAAGTGCATGTTACTGCTGCAAGGACCCATCACGGTAGCGCCGATTTTAATATTTTGAATAGTGTAAATAAAATAAACTCTTCCGGTAAGGCAGAACTGAATAATGCAAGTCGTTCGCTTGCTGATGGTCGCAACGAATTGAAGAATGCAGATGTTAAAAGAACTGCTGGCGTTTTGGGTGATTCCGGATTGATGGAATTGATTGCTGCTCTAGGTTCTACTCATAGTCGTGCGATTCTTGTAGGTGATGAACAAGCTAAAGTCATGAAACTAGATTACTTCAAAGTAATTGAAGATCAATTCACTGAAAAGGAAAAAAACGTCTTTGACAGATTAGCAAAGTGGGACGAATTAATAGAACTCAGAGCGAAATTAATTGAGATGAAAGGCAAAGTGGAAGCTGCAGAGGGGCTTCCTGGTCATGCCAATTTAAATGACCCTGATGTGTATACTTTACGGGAAACCGCTAGGAAAGAAGCAGCTTTAAACCTGGCTAGATCAGAACTTGCGTCGCTCAAAAAGGAATTTAACGATGTTGGATTAGTAGCCGGTAAAGAGAACCAATATTTTGGGACCCACGCTGGCGATCCACCGATGGCAGATTTATTAAAAGAATTTAACGCTCTCATCGCTGAGGTAGGAGCAGTGAGGGTAAGTGATTTTCAAATGGTTGTAAGGAATAATAATAATGGCAGGGAGCGGCGGCCATTCAGGCCGATTACTCCTCTGATTGGCGAAGATGGGGATAGCAGAGCTAGCTACTTTACTTCGAGCGTAGGCCTCCCTCTGGGTAGTGGAGAAAAGGGTAGAGATAGCTTTGCCTCAAGTCAATATAGCTTCTACACCGGGCGCTTAGAAAGTGGAGCTAGCCATTCTGTGCGTTCGGATAGTCAAAATAGCTTCCATACCGGGGCAACGAGTGAAAATAGCTACGGTACTCCGACAGGAGGAGGCTCTCGTCCTGGGAGCGCGGAAAACGTTCTTTCGCCAAATGCGAGTCCAGCTACCTCTGGGTCTTCAAGTAGCATGAGTATGAAGTCGGCGGAAGATGGGAATGGCGGCGATGGGAGCGACAGCAAAAATAATATCTATAACGGCAATAATAATAATAAACACGAAGGCAGTGGTACTCAACACGATGAGGTAAAACAAACCGTTGCTCACGTTAAGACGATACAAGAAACAAATATGGGTTTTTTAACAAAGCAAATAAGAGATATTCTTACGGGTTTGGAAAGGAGCGTTGAAAATAGGGGAGTGAATAGAGAGGATAGTCAAGAAATGGGGAGGCTGAAAAAATCATTAGAAGACCGTAATCTAGAATTCGATCATGCACCAACCACTGCAGAGCAAGATAAAATTCTAGAAAAGATAGCGGGTTCTAAAAATAATACGCAAGCATTTGATGATTCCCTTTTGACACAAGTTCTTGATTTTAGCTTGAGATTAACGAGTAAAGATGAATCGGTGCGTAAAAAGATGGTATTCATTAATTCAGAGGGAGCTCGTGAGGCAAGAGAATTTGAGAATGAATTAACTAATCATGTTAAGCAGGACCCGCGTAATAAAGATCATATGCGCGACCAACCGGGAATTAAATTAGATGGTAAAAATGTTCAAACCCACAAATTAGAAAACGAATGGGGTGTAAAATTACGACAGTTTCACTCGAACTTAGAAAATAAGTTGATTCAGAAAAGCCCACAGTTCGGACCGGCTTGCAAAAGTTCAAGTGGCGATCCTGATAACGGTGTAATCCAAAATACAGCTGCAGTCGTAGCAGAAATGGTAAAGAAATTCGCTTCCCAAAGCCGAAACAATAATAATAATAATCGATAACTTCCTACGCTTTCGCTGCAACCTCTGTCATCCAGTCCATCCCAGACTATTCCGTCAGGTACTTCCTCACATCCGCAATTTCCTGTTTTTTGAGAATCGCCCCAAAAGCGGGCATCGTCCGTTTCCCGTAGGTGACGGTCTTCCAATATTCGTCGTCCGAGATAAAACGTCCGATCAGGCGTGGCCCGATTTTACCTTCTCCCTTTTCTCCATGACAGACTGCACATCTGTTTTGAAACAGCGACGCACCTCGTTTTTTGTTGGCTTGTAAGTTGGGTTCCATTTTGGGGATTTGCTTTTCATAGCCAATCATTTTGGATTGAGGAGGGGGAAGGTCGGGAGAGAATTGTGCTAAATGATTGAGCAGGGCTGTGCGTTCATCATCGCTCAGTTGTGCCCCGAAACCCTCCATTTTTTTTACTGTTCCTTCCCATTGTTTTGCAGTGAGTCTCTGGCTTTCAATCAATTCCGGTGCATGGCAGATGAGGCAGCGTTGGACCATGACAAGATGACCGTTCGGCTGGGATTTTTCGGCAATTTTCAAGGTAATATGGTCTGCGGCATTTCGAACATATCCCCCGGGATTCCAAACTTGCTCTAAGGGCTGCTGGTCTCCTGCACTGTCCGTTGCGCGTGAAATAATATACCAGGTTGCCGGCGGAGTTAATGTGGTAGGATTCAATTCGGCATGAAATTCCTGCCATCCCCCGGTTGCGTGAGGCGGTTCCAAAACGGTGGGGAGCCAGGTCTTACCTTGGTCCAATGAGACTTCCACTTTTGAAATAGTACGCTCACCTGAGAACGCTTTTCCACTCAGTGTGAACGGCTCTGCTTTGATGACCTGCTCCGACGTTGGAGAAGTGATCCAGCTTTGGACCTTAAGTCGTTCAATAGCTTGCCCAGTGCTTGAGTCCCAGCGCTCGCCGGGTTTAACGGGTGTAAAAGGTATCCGGTATCCTTTCTTCATGTAATAACCGGGGTCCTCTTTTTCGGTTAAGGTGATGTGGGTGACCCACTTCATCCAATTTTCTCCGTACCAGCCAGGGAGAATAACCCGCAGTGGGCCGCCGTGCAGGATGGGTATGGGCTCCCGATTCATCCGAAGCGCGATCAACGAATCATTGCGCTGAGCTTTTTCTAAAGAAATGCTTCGAACAAATCCTGGAACCGAGGGTAGCATGGGCTTATCCGCCCCCTCCAGCCTGAGAAAACGCGCACTGGGTTGTACCCCTGCTTTTTTTAGAATTTCCGAAAGTGAAACGCCATCCCATTGCGCATTTCCAACCGCGCCCCTTTGCCATTGGACCCCCGGAGCGACCGGTTTTTGCTGACCTCTGCCATTGCCTGAACATTCGAGTACCGCGTGGAGTGACTGCGAACGCATCTTTTTTAAATCGTTCATTGTTAGACTCAAAGGATGATCGACCAAGCCATCAATACGGAGAGTCCAATGAGAATAACTGACAGCTGACAGATCCGGTAGACCGAGATGGCTTCGAACGAAAAAACCTCCAATTGGGGTTTCCCAAGGATCAAGCGCTTCCATTGTCGACTCAGCTTGAAGGGGACGAGAACTATGCTCTAGGAGGAGTTCCGACGCGTGTCCAGATTGGGACATAAGCGAGGCCGCAAGCGGGGCCATAAGAGAGTAAATGGCTAGAAACGAAATGAAAATGCCAGGACTCATTTTTTGGGAGGTCATGGTTGCGATTCTATTCCATTTTGGCCGGTTTTTGCGGAATAATGAATTCTTGTCCCCAATACCCAATCAAACCACGGCTGAGTGACGCACCAGTTAGCGTTTTGGTTTTTGCCCATATGGTGGTCATAGTGCCAGGGGACGTGTTTTTTCGCCCATTCAGGATCTAAATGGGCTTTCTTGTGGACAAGATAGTAGCGAACACCAGTAAAAACAAGCGTCAGGTAGAAAATTGGATAGATGACAAGAAGAGGCAAATGAGCGACGCCACCTAAGAAGAGTCCGAATACTTCCTTTGTTTGAGCGTTCCAGTTCAAAATGGATCGCTTGTATACTGGATCGTGGAATTGATTCGCTCGTGCATTTCGGTGATGCTCCCCCCCAATGAAAGTTCCAAAAGCTCTTGGGATTCTTACCTGTGCCGTGTAACACGTACTTGTGAATGATCCATTCAATAGAGTTGGAATATATAACTGCCACAATTATCTGCAGAAAACCTGATAGCCAATTCACTGTATTGTCCGCCCTTCCATTAGTAATACTGCCAAATGATGAGATTCTCCACTCGATTATATCTCAATTTGTGCTCTTTTCCTCCGGCTTGACATTCCCAATCTTCTGTATTAGTGTGCTGACGTGTTAATGTAGTAGTATGTTAGCACAGTGATACGTATTGCCGAGACGCATTGGCACCCATGCATTGCGGTAGCTAAGAATGGAAAAAGGCAGAAGAATGAAGAAACAGGATTCAACAGATTCGCCAAGGTCCAGCTCGACCCAGTCGGAGGTCCAGTCTAAGTTTAAAGAAAAGGAGCTTTTCGAAGCGCTTTTGAAACTCAAGACAGTCGAGGATTATCGGAAGTTCTTTATTGACCTCTGTACGCCTTCGGAGATTGAAGTGATGGCGGATCGATGGGGGGTGGCTCAATTGCTTGATCAAGATGTGCCGTATCGGGAAATTTACAATAGAACCGGGGTAAGTACCGCAACTATTACGCGTGTGGCGCGGTGTTTGGTTTACGGTGAAGGATATCGTCTCGTTATAGAACGTTCAAAAGAAAAAAATAATCAGGGAAAAATAACTAAGTCAAAAGGGTAACCAAAAGCTATCGAAAGGGATATAAAATGAGAGAAAATAGTCGGCTCAGAATTGCAATTCAGAAAACTGGAAGGTTGTCAGAGAAGTCCATCGCGCTTTTCAAGAAGTGTGGTTTGGATTTTGACGTTGCGAAAGATCGTCTATTTCATCAATGTAATGACTTTCCGATCGATTTAATGCTCGTCCGGGACGATGACATACCTGAATATGTGGCGGACGGAATCTGTGATCTTGGGGTCGTAGGCGAGAATATTCTGCAAGAAAAGGGTAGGCAGGAGAATTCAGTGCAACTGCTCACAAAACTGGGCTTTGGGCACTGTCGTCTTTCGTTGGCGGTTCCAGAGGCTTTCGAGTTTCGCGGACCCGGCGACTTAAATAACCGCCGAATTGCGACCTCCTATCCGGTTTCTTTAAGACGCTATCTCGATCAACTTGGAGTACAGGCTAAGATTATTGAACTCAGTGGGTCGGTTGAGATTGCACCCAAGGTAGGAATTGCAGATGCGATTTGCGATCTAGTATCTACGGGAGGGACTCTCAAGTCGAATGGACTTAAGGAAGTCACTATTCTATTGGAGAGCCAGGCGGCTCTAATTCAAACCGGAATTGGAAATAACAAACTCGGGGCGCAGGCGGTTAGGGATGTAGAAAGGCTCTTGCAAAGGGTTAACGGAGTCTTAAAGGCTTCGCAATCTAAATATATCATGATGAATGCCCCACAGGAATCGTTGGCAAAAATTTGCAGAATTATTCCTGGAATGGAGGAACCTTCTGTGATGCCGATTGGTACCGACGGCAAGCGGGTGGCGATTCATGCTGTTGCAAGAGAAGCTGTTTTTTGGGAAACAATGGAAAAACTCAAGGAGTTAGGTGCCAGTTCTATTCTGGTCTTGCCTATTGAGAAAGTAATCGCGTAAAAATATCTCTATTGAGATATTTGTTTTTGTGAAGGAAGAAGTCATGAGTAGTTTAAAGATTCAAAAGGTTCAATGGGAGAAGCTGGGTGCCGAAGCCCGTGCTCAATTGCTGAAACGTCCAGTGAGTGACACAAAACGAGAGTTAACGATACGAGTCCGAGAAATCGTGGATTCAGTCCGACAAAATGGAGACTCGGCTGTCCTAAGTCTGACGCGACAATATGATCGTGTGGAATTGAACTCATTGCGTGTAACTCCCGAGGAAATGGAATTCGCTGAAAATCGCGTGAAGCCAGAAATTAAGTCTGCACTGCGTGAGTCAATTCGTCGAATAACGCTCTTTCACAAAGCTCAGCTACCCAACGCGATTGATTTGGAAACCTCGCCGGGTGTTCGGTGTCAAAGAAGACATATGCCTATTCGCCAGGTGGGGCTCTATATTCCGGCAGGAACGGCGCCGCTCCCGTCGACTGTGATTATGCTGGGAGTACCCTCGATGATAGCAGGCTGCGAACGCCGGGTGTTAGTGACACCCCCCAGTTCTGTTATTGGCTCGGCCAATGGTTCGGCTTTTGGCACAGTGGCTGGAATGGTTGATTCTACCGTTCTAGTGACTGCTAAAATGCTGGGTATAACTGAGATCTACAAGGCAGGCGGTGCCCAGGCAGTTGCGGCATTGGCTTACGGAACTGAAACTATTCAAAAGGTAGATAAGATCTTTGGGCCCGGGAACTCTTGGGTGACAGAAGCAAAACTTCAAGTAGCGCAAGACCCCAATGGGGCGGCATGTGATTTACCGGCGGGACCTTCTGAGGTGATGGTGATCGCGGATGAAAACGCAAATCCGGCGTTCGTTGCCTCAGATCTGCTCTCTCAGGCCGAGCATGGTGTAGATTCTCAAGTCATCTTGGTAAGCAACTCAGAAGCTATGCTTGAGCAGGTAATGGCTCAGGTAGGTGCTCAGTTACAAGATCTTCCTCGCAAGGAGATTATTACAGAAGCCTTGAGTAAGAGTCTATTTATCTTTGTATCGAATATCAGAGATGCATTTCCAATTTGTAATGAATATGCTCCTGAGCATTTAATCCTTCAGCTAGATCAACCACGTTCTTACTTAGATCAGGTTCGAAATGCAGGTTCTGTCTTTTTGGGACCATGGACACCCGAGTCTGCAGGAGACTATGCGAGTGGGACTAATCACGTTCTACCTACTTATGGCTTTGCCCGGGCCTACGGCGGCCTTACCACCGAGAGCTTTATGAAATCAATGACGATTCAAGAGTTGACTCCGGCGGGCTTGAAGGTCTTAGGTCCTGTGGTTGAAACAATTGCTGAAACGGAAATGCTCTTGGCTCACCGAAATGCCGTGCGGGTGCGTTTAGATGAGTTAGGAAAAAACAAGGAGGACATATGAGTAGTAATATAAGCAATAACAATGCATCCACTTATTCTTCAATTGAGTCTTTGGCACGTCCGTCGATTCTGAAACTGCGTCCCTATCAATCTGCTCGAAGCGTAGCTGCTAGAAGTTTTGCGGCGGGAGATGCTCCGCTGTCCCCTTCTGAGAATTCAAATACAATAAATACGGTTTATTTGGATGCGAATGAATCGCCCTACTCTACGAATGAAATTCCGTTAAATCGCTATCCAGATCCTCAGCCTGCAGCATTGAAAAATAGAATGGCGGAACTCTATAATGTTCCTGCTCATCAGTTACTCATTGGAAGGGGAGCCGACGAAGCCATTGACTTGCTTGTTAGAGTTTTTTGCGAGCCTGGAAAAGACCGTATTCTGATTTGCCCGCCCACCTACGGAATGTATGAGGTGAGTGCTCAAATTCAAGACGTGGAAATCTGTCGGGTGCCCCTGAAAGCGGGAGTAAAAGCGGTACCGGCGCCGCTTACGACTAACTCAATGTTTTCCTCTGACATTAAGGCAAAATGTCGAAGTAGTTTTCAACTGGATTTCCAGGGAATCGTTGATGCTTTAATGGAAAGGCGACAAACCGAATCCGGTGATGAAGCCGGACCGATTAAATTAATCTTTATTTGTTCGCCCAATAATCCCACGGGAACGGCTTTTGATTTAGATATTATTTATAGAATATGTGAAGCCGCAATGGGACGCGCAATCGTAGTCGTGGATGAAGCCTATGCTGAATTTCATTTGTCGGAAGGGGGAAGGCCCGAAAGCGTGGAAAGACCTGTGCCTATGTCTATGCAAACCAATTTAGGCCAAGGTCGTGTCACTCAGAAGTGCGTTACTCAAACCTGTGTTTCTATGCTTTCGGAAATTTCACGTTTTCCAAATTTAGTCGTATTACGAACGTTATCAAAAGCTTGGGCGATGGCGGGAGTGCGCTGCGGAGTGGCGATTGCTCAAGAGCCGCTGGTTCAGCTTTTACAGAAAGTGCGGGCGCCCTATCCTCTCAGCTATCCCAGTATCCAGGCAGCATGGATGGGCATCGATCGATTACAGGAAGAAGTTTTGAGAAGTCGGATTGCGACCATTCGGCGGGAAAGGGAGCGGTTGGTAGATGAGTTAAGCTCTTTGCCCAGTGTGGAGGAGATCTTTCCTACTGAAACAAATTTTATTTTAGTTAAATTTAAGAATGCGAAAGAAGTAATGACCGTATCCCGTGCGCAAGGAATTGTGCTGAGGGATCGAAGTTCAGAGCCTGGACTGGATGGTTGCATTCGAATTACGGTCGGTAGCAAAAGTGAGAACGCAGCATTAATCTCAGTTCTGCGAGGGCGTCAACAGAGAAATTATAACTATGGAGAATTGTCATTATGAACCAGCGTAAGTATCTTTTTTTGGATCGCGACGGGACTTTGATTGAAGAGCCTGTCGATTTTCAAATCGATACGGTAGAGAAGTTTAAACTTCTTCCGGGAGTTATACCCTCTCTTCTTTCGTTAAAAAAGGTGGGATATCGGTTTGTCATGGTGAGCAATCAGGACGGGCTAGGGGGCGATCGGTATCCTCAGGAAAAGTTTGATCGAATTCAGCGGCTTCTACTGAACGTTTTTGAGACACAAGGAATTAGTTTTGAAGATATTTTAATTTGTCCACATTTCGCGACAGATCAGTGCACTTGTCGAAAGCCGCAAACGGGATTGGTGCGGGAGTATCTTTCTAGCTCCAATTGGAGTCGCAAGGATTCCTATATGATTGGGGATCGTGCGACTGACCTAGCATTTGCTGAAAATCTTGGTGTAACCGGAATTTTAATAGGGCCTGGTATCCTAGACCACGGTGGTGGGCGAAGTTGGTCCGAAATCTCTTCGAGTATTCTTTGTCGTCCTCGCACGGCAAAAGTGGTTCGTCGCACCAAAGAAACCCAGATCGAAGTTAAAGTAAATTTAGATTATCTAGAGATTGGGGACCAGCTATCTCCAAAGATTCAAACGGGGCTCGGATTTTTCGATCATATGCTTGAACAATTGAGTTTCCACGGTGGTTTCAATCTTGCGGTGCGTGCCCAAGGCGATCTGCAAATCGACGATCATCACACTGTTGAGGACGTTGGGCTTGCTCTGGGTGAGGCGCTTGCAGAAGCCTTGGGAAATAAGGCGGGAGTTGGGAGGTATGGCTTCTACTTGCCCATGGACGATGCCACCGCGCAAGCTACTTTGGATCTAGCTGGCAGAAGCTTCTTTCGTTTTGAAGGAGAATGGCCGCGAGAGGAAGTCGGAGGGCTTGCAACAGAAATGATCCCTCACTTTTTTAAGAGTTTAACGGACGAACTTAAGGCAAATTTGCACCTCAGGCTGCAAGGTGAGAACACACATCATATGGCTGAATCAGCTTTTAAGGCTGTGGGACGATGCTTGCGCTCAGCGGTGCATTCGGCTG
>Ga0206809_1145_pt2 | contig 11081 bp, 10 predicted proteins | sample Alteio_BWOrgCont_55_FD_152903 | JGI IMG/M metagenome (GOLD analysis project Ga0206809, IMG submission 152903) | Enriched cells from forest soil in Barre Woods Harvard Forest LTER site, Petersham, Massachusetts, United States -... | ecosystem: Environmental > Terrestrial > Soil > Temperate forest >... | reverse complement strand
TGCATCTGAGTTTAAGGACCTTTCTTATGAGAGGGTTTTTCCTTTTTTGGAGTTTTCGGGAGGGCGTCTCAGGGCCTCAATGGAAAACGATCAGCAAACAAAGGTTAAGACTTTGTTCTTATTTTTTGCTTAAAGAATTAATGCCGAAAAAATGGCGTCCGAGTGCGTGGGTTGAAAGATTTGTTCAACGGGTGGGTGGATCCGGGTGTGAACGTCCCGACCTTCGACATTTATTGGAGAAAGAAAAGTTTCCCGATGAATGCCAAAATTTTCTAAATAAAGAAAACCTCCAGTACCTGTGCGTGATGCCCAGTTCAAAATGGAGTGGGAAGAACTGGCCTGTCGAATCTTATCTTACGTTGATAAAAAAGCTCCCCTATTTCCCCGTCATCTTGGGTACTGAGAAGGACGCACAAAGCAAGCTCCTCTGCGATAAATTACAAAGCTTGGGAATTCCCCATTTTAATGGAGTAGGGAAGTGGAACTTGGGCCAAACCTGCCATGTATTGAAAAACTCGTCTGGCTATTTAGGCGGTGATACCGGATTAGCTCATTTGGCCGAGTCTATTGGAATTCCGGCACGGGTGATATTCGGCCCGACAACCCCTGACATGGGTTTTAAGCCGTGGAGAAATGAAAGTCGCACTTTCGGGCTCTCCCTTTGGTGTCGGCCTTGTGGAAAAGATGGTAGAATTTGTCTTCGGCTGACTCAGAAATATATGTGTTTGAAAGATTTGACCCCGGAAAATATTTTGAACAATTGGCGATAAAGGAACGGTAGAATTGAGGAACGAGCAATTGCAGCGTAAGAAAGCGATCATCGAGTTCTATCGATTTTTTCAGGCTAAGATCGTGAAGCGTTATGTTTTGCCTTTTTGGATCTCCAAAGAGAGCCTTCGAGAAGGTGGAAACCGCGCCCTTCAGTCCGGGGTTGATTTTAACGGCAGCGCCTTGCAAAAACGTTCTCCGAGTACATCACTCCTTTGGTTTCATGCCGCAAGCGTTGGAGAATTGGAATCGTTATGGCCACTGATTCAAACTGCGGCTGGTAACGGGAATGCCCTCATTTTAACTATTTTAAGTGAGTCTGCCCAAAAACCTCTCGCACAACTCAGAAAGCAATTGGAAGAAAAGAACGCAGAAATCATCTTTACAGGCCATTCTCCCTGGGAGGGGGAGTGGAAGGCCGCCCTCCAAAATTGGAAGCCCAAATTATTTATTACCGCCAAATACGAAGCATGGCCAGATTTGTGGGTATCGCTCCAGGAAGAGAAGGTGCCCCTCGCAATGATTTCAGTCCGAGCCAGGAAATCGTTGCGGATTGCTCGTTGGTTCTGTGAGAAACTGGGTTTTGGCCTTCCCGAGCTTTTTCTTTTCCCTTGTACGGAGGAAGAAGTTGATGGGCTTGTTCAGTTATTGCCTAGTTCAAAAGTACAAGTCGCCGGGGAACCGCGATGGGACCGAGTTTATGCAAGATTTCAGTTAGGGAATCAGCGCGCAAAGGCATTGGTTGAAATGTATGAAGAAAGTGCCAAACCTTGGGGAGTCATTGGAAGCGCGTGGTTGAAAGATCTAGAGTTTCTAAAGTCCTTTCTGCTGGAGCAAAAGGGAACCTTGTGGGTTGTTCCGCACCGTGTAGATGATCCGAGCATTCGGGAAATAGAGAACTTTCTAAAATCCATTGGATTGACCGCCTCCAGGACTTCCAACAATCGAGCATCTAAGTCGAACTCCAGTCCGACATGTATCTTGATAGACGAAATCGGTGTCCTGTCCGAACTTTATTCCGTGGCGGATTGGGCTTTTGTGGGGGGGTGGCTTCGGATCAGGAGTTCACAGCACGATTGAGCCAGCGCTCTACGGTATTCCGATCGCAGTAGGACCCAATGGAACTGGGAAATTTTCCGAAATTAGAGAACTCGTTTCCACTGGACAGTTAAAAATATTACGCAGCGAATCAGATTTGATAGAATGGGGCCGGACTTTAAATACTAAAAGCGAAACCAGCCAATTAAAATCACGTTGGATTGAGGAAGCTCGATCTCGTTTGGGTGCCACTCAGAAAATTTGGGGTACTATCGAGAAATTAATGAGAACATGTTAGTCTCTTCTGATGAAAGTAGATACGAAAGATCCAACAAGTGAAGTTGTTCTCAGATTGAGAATGGGAGCGCATGATAGTCATTACGCGGGTGGATTGGTGGATGGCGCGCGGATGCTTCAGCTCTTTGGCGATGTCGCTACAGAATTACTCATTCGATTTGATGGAGACGAAGGCCTGTTTAGGGCTTACGAAAAAGTTGAATTCCTCGCGCCCGTATATTCAGGGGATTATATTGAAGCCTGCGGAAAAATTGTCCAGGTGGGAAAAACTTCAAGAACGATGGAATTTGAAGCCAGAAAAGTAATTCGACCGTTGCCGGTAGATCAGGGTGGGGCCGCAGTATCCTCCGCAGAAGTTCTTGAGCAGCCCCTGGTCGTCTGCAAAGCAAAGGGGACTTGTGTAACTCCACTTCATCTTCAAAGGCATAGTCAACGAAATACACAATGAGGTCAAATAATCGGTGAAAATTCAGGACCATTACGATTGGATTGTGATTGGTAGTCATCCCGCTGGCCTTTTAAGCGCAAGTTTGGTGGCCCGATTGGGTCTTTCCGTTTTGATCTTACCATTTGCCCAGCATTTTGGGCTTTATTCTGGAAGCAACGGAGAATTAATTGATACGGAATCTAATTATCTTGTCGGTTTGGCGCATGGAAAAGTAGGAAAAGTAGAAGGTCTGATTTCATCTTGTCTTTCCCGCGTTGGAATATTGCCTGCTGAAAAGGACCTGATTGATGCTGAAACTCCGACGCCCCAAGTTTTAACCCCCTCAGTCCGATTGTCAATGGTCCAAAGCGACCAATTGTCGTACGAACTTCAGCGCGAGCTGGGAAAAGCGAATGCTAAACAGCTCGGATTGGTGAATGCGTTAAAGCACACCGAAGCCGATTATCTGGCATTTTGGCTGAACCTTCCTAAACGCCTGACCCTCAGTTCCAATCGTAAGCCGTCCTCAGTAGAACCGATGACCCTCAAGCATTTACAAACAAAATTATCCAATAATTTAAAATTGGAAGATGCAACTTTAGTGAACTGGTCTTCCCGTAAAAAATTTGTTTCTGAGCTCTCCAGTAACGGAGTCGATTTCAAAGAAATTGCCTGTGGCCTGTGGCATGGAGTGACTTCGGGCGTAAATTCAAATCCAACTCTTTTTGATCTCTTACATGTACTAAGTTTATCACGCACAGGTGCTTCTTATAGAGGCGGAATGACGGCTTATCGAGAGTTTTTAATCAATATTGCCCGAAGACTAGGGGCGCATATTCCTCTCAAAACGGAATGCCGCAGAATTTTTGTAGAAAAGGGTCGGTTCATCGGAGTTCAGGTCAATAATCGAGGAAACATCATTGCTGCCGGAGGCGGAATATTAGGTTGTTCATTGAGCAAAGCTCAACAACGGGTGAGTTACAACGGCAGGACCTGGCTTCGTCGACGAAAAAAAGCGCCTGCCGCCACGGGTTGGAAGTTCACGATTGCACTGACTGTTCATTCAGAAGCTATTCCAAATGGATTAAAGCCCCGCTCTGTCTGGCAAGAAGAGGGCGCACCGGCTCTAGAAATGGAAATAGTCGATCCAGCAACCTACTCCGGCTCCGAGTCTACACAATCTGAAGAAAAGTTGATCTATTTGAGGACCGTCTTACCCTTTACGAAAAAGAGTCTTGAAACCGGGTACCAAAGACTGATTGCGGGGCGAATGGTTCGACAAGCGATGGAGATCATTCCTTTCCTGGAATTCCACGTGGTTCGCATTTTTCCGGACTTTCGAACTGGCGTCAGCGAAAACCGTGCTTCGTTCGGAGTAGTGGGAGATCATCCCGACAAACAGGATAAATCCGAAAAAGCGGAAAAATCAGATAAATCTGATACGTCTGAAGACGGCGCAAGAGATGATTCTGAGCCCGATGAGCTCAAGTCGTTTTATGGATTCGGGACCCTCGAGGCGGTTCCAGATAATTTATTGGTCTATCAAGGCAAGGCGCTAGGTTCTGGTACCGGTGTTGATTCCCTCTTTTCTGCCTCCGAAGACGCCTACCCTGAATTGGGCAATCTAGGGCCAACCGTGGCCGCTTTAGAAGCCGTGGCTTGGGTCGCGCATCGATCTGGTCTAGCAGGACCGTTCGTCTAGTTGTCTTGCGCAGTGCGCCGAAATGCGGTATGACCCAATTCACGATCATATATGATTTTAAAACGGAATTTAGAGCTATTTAAGCTCACTTTAATTTTTCAGCTTTTCATTTGTACGTTGCCGGTAAAACATAGCTTTGGAATGCTACGGCAGTGCTCTCATTCCAACGCCAACACAGATAAATTAAAGAATGCCGCGGTTTTAAGACATCGCTACCATAACACCGATGATATGCAGCTTGCTCAGAGTGAACTACTAGAAGTAGCTCATCATTCTACAAATCCGCGCGAAATCAGCGAAGCCTACTTGGGGATAGCTAAGATTTTAGATCGACAGCGTAAATACAGTGAGGGGATTGAATTTGGGAGAATGTCTCTCAAGTGCGGTGAACCCAATGATCTTAGAACTATCGTCTGGCTTGCTAACAATCCAAGAGTGCTTGATAACGAAAAGCAAGAAATAGCAAATCATGGCCTGAAGCTAAAGAAAAGTGATGTTCATTTGGACGATCAACCTTTTCTTTCAAAATCCAAGGGATTTATTTTAATAGGGCTAGGAAATGCCCATATCGAATCCGAAAAAAACTACCAACTCGCACTAAAGATTTCACAAGGGAGTGGCGACCACGAAGGTGAAAATGACAAAGGCGACACCGAGACCATAGAAAGTGAAAATAAAGAAAACTCTCAAGAAAACTGTATCGATCCCAATCTTCAAGCCAAAGCGCTGATCGGCTTAGGTAATTATTATGGCTCTCAACGCCAGTGCGGCCTAGCGGTAGAATATCTCTATCGAGCACTCGCAGTAGTGCCTCTTAGCAACGGTTTATTTCAGCAGATTCAGTTTGCATTGATAAGAAATCAGGGATTTTTTAAGTAATTCCGTTAAAACGAGTTAATTATTATGAATATTGTAAAAATCTTTTCCTTAGTGATTGTCCTTTTTTCCATCACCCACTTTGTTCCTGGCGCTATTCTTCTGACCCATGCTGAAATTATGGAAGATCTAAAGCTATGGCTACCTTCGCATCTCACTAAAGACGATCATACTGCAATTGCCAACATTATTGAGACTGCGCAGGACGAGCCAATTGTGGCGTCTAAAGAATATCAAAATCGTGATTTTGGTTTTAGTTATTCTGGAATTACCTCTACTGCACTCTCGAGTTTGAAAGAAATCCATGATCGGGCGGAGAAGTCTGCCAGCCGAATTGCGGCCGTCGACATTGGGGCGGGGCATGGAAATATGACCTGGAAGATGATTCTCGCCGGGGCGAATGTCGATGCTATTGAGCTTCAAAAGCCATTGGCGGAAGCTCTTTCGAAGAAAACACTTATTGTGAAACCCTATGTCAAGCCCTTGAAAATCAGAGATTTAGTCACTGTTCATCACAGTGATTTTTTTGATGCAGTTTCTCAAGGTCAGCTGACTAATAAATACACTAATAAATACACTGAAAAATACGATGTTGCCTGGGCTGGGAATTTTATCCACATGCTAACACCGAAGGAAGTCGATCGATTTGCCCGCCAGCTTTTTGTAATGATGAAAAATGGGGGGAAAGTTTTTATTACCGCTCACACCTATTCTCCTGGCTATCAAGGGGATGCTGATTTAGCGGGGCAATCCCAAGTCGATCTTTTTTATGCGAACAAGGCAAAAGGCCTCCGCTTTCCGGGTTTTATGATTCGGAGTTCTGTGTCGGTGACGGATCAGTTTTTCTTTTTTACCGTTCCTATGATCGTGAATATTTCAGAGAAAATAAATGGGCTTTCTATTGATCCAAGTATAGGCGATTCCGATTCAGTAATCTCTGAATTTCGCCCGGGTGCTAAAATTGGAGAAACTAAGGGCACGCTGATTCAAAGAAGAAATAATATAGGTGAACTCAAAGGAGATTGGAAAACCTTTGCGGATAGAAAATACATTGATATGAGTTGGGCTGCTCACGTCAATTTTGATATTCGTACAGTTGCCACTTCAATGAAGAAAGTGGTTCACTACTTTGATGCTGATGTTTTAGAGAAAGTGTTTAAAGAGGCAGGCTTTACGATTCATGCCGTTTACTATGAAAATAACTTGGGGGAGCGGGTAGAGCCAGTTTTGCAAAAGGAAGACTTTATGAAGACTCATTACTCAGTTTCCCTCGAAGCAACTAAAGGAAGCAATTAAGCCTTAAGCATAAATCGGGTCGTTGAGGATCAGTGGTTCGTTGTTTTGCTGCGGATTGCGTTCACCCCAAACCAAGGCAAAAGAGTATCTGCTGGAAAAGAAGAACGAAGTCCCAGGGAGTCGGCCTTCTGCTTCAAATGGCCTAACTCCAAGATCTCTTGATAAAATTCCAAATAGCGTCGAGCCATATTTAAATGAGTAAACCCCTGTCTGACTCGTGCTTGGCATTGTGCTGGCGAAACTTTTTGATTCAAGACGGCTTCTACTAATTCCTCTGCGCGATTGCTCAAAAACCCTACGTCAGGTGTAATAATCTCTGGCAGCGATCCATAGGGCGTACCGTACACCGGGCAGCCTGAAGCAAGTGCTTCCGTAATAGCAATTCCGAATGGCTCATGCCAGCGAACCGGGAAGAGGAGCGCCCTGGCTCGTTTGAGGACTTGTTTCTTTTCAGCATCTTTTACCATTCCCAAGTAGCGAATGCCTCTCCATGACAGAGGAGGTAGACCTGGTAACCCAGATGCAATACGACTCCCCATCACTTTCATTTCAATCCCCGCACGACGCGCAATCTCCACTGCCCCTTTCAGGTTCTTCACTTTCCAACTCGCTTTCGCGAGGAAAACGAAATAGTCCTCGCGAAGCTCTTCCGATTCATAATCACTCGGGTCGATCCCATTATGAACAAAGTATTGGCTGCCATGATTTTCAGCATGTTTTTGAGAAACAAAAACAGTATTGCTGTGAAATTTCTCGCCCGGCTGACCATTTCCATCGATCGTCACGAGAAAGGGTTTCTTTGGAAGGGTTCTAGGTGTTGCCCTCAGGTGGATGATATCCACGTTGGGAGGGACTAGGTCTTCCCACGAGCTATGCTCGGTATTACGATACGGAATGGTTTCCACTCCCGGCACTTGGCTGCCGGGCTTTGCGATCAAAGAAACACGGTGCCCAAGGGCGGCCAAAGCTTTGGCTAGCCAGAAAACCATTCTCTCGGTACCACCATATTTCTGAGGCGGAATGAGCGCATCATGATAAATAGCGATGTGCATAGAAACTAGATTATATGGAGTAGAGAGATGATAGCAAGATATTCGCGTCCAGAAATGGCATGGATTTGGGATGATCGGCATAGGTACCTCCTTTGGCTCAAGGTTGAGATGTCGGTTTGCGAGGAGTTAGCCGTTGAGGGGCTCATCCCCAAAAAAGACTGGTCTGAATTACAAAAGCAAGTCCGTGCATTGGTCAAGCGAGGCGGCGTGGATCCCAAGAAGGTGGATCAGCACGAGGCAGTTACTCGTCACGATGTGATTGCATTTACTACCGCGGTGGCCGAAGAAATCGGACCCATTTCACGCTATATTCATTTTGGACTGACTTCTTCGGACGTTGTCGATACGGCATTGTCGCTGATGGCCCAAGAAGCTGGAACGCTTTTGAAACAAGACATTGAAAAACTTTTAAAGGCTCTCAAAGGTCTTGCTGAAAAATACAAAGAAGTCCCCGCTATAGGTCGTTCTCACGGAATTTTCGCGGAGCCCACAAGCTTTGGGCTCAAGTTTCTCGGATGGCACGCGGAGTGGGAGCGGAATCTGATCCGCTTGGAAAGGGCCCTCGAAGGCCTTCGGTTTGGAAAGCTCTCAGGTGCTGTGGGTGTTAACCCGCATTGGGGACCGGAATTTGAAGAAAGAGTTTTGAAACGGCTGGAACTGCAACGAGAGACCGTGAGCACCCAAGTGGTGCCACGAGATCGGCATGCTGAATTTTTCTGCACTTTAGCGGTTCTCGGTTCTTCCATGGAAAGAATGGCCATTGAACTTCGCCATCTCCAACGTTCTGAAGTCGCAGAAGTGATGGAAGGATTTAAGAAGGGGCAAAAAGGCTCGAGCGCGATGCCGCACAAACGCAATCCCATCTCCTCTGAGAATTTGACTGGCTGTGCAAGGCTTTTGAGATCCTATGCTCAAGCTGCATTAGAAAATGTCGCACTCTGGCATGAAAGAGATATTAGTCACTCCTCGGTGGAACGGGTGATTTTTCCGGACGCGACTCTCATTCTTGATTATGCATTGCATCGAATGACGCAGGTGCTTGATCAACTCGTTGTGAGATCGGATCAAGTGAGCAAAAACCTTAAAACTGCGGGCAAAACTGTATTCTCTGGGCACTATCTTTTAGAACTTGTCAAAGCTGGAGCAACACGGGAGCAAGCCTATAGCTGGGTCCAGGAGTGTGCGCTGGCTTCGTTTGAAAAAGAAACAGACTTTGTAGAACTTATTGCTTCGCATCAAGAAATATCGAAATTCTTACCTGAACAAAAAATTAGAAAACTGGGATCTACCCAGCATCAGTTGAGACACGTAAACGAAATATATACTCGGGCCCTAGGAGCGAAACGCAAATCATGATGTAATTGAATTAAGGCCTCAGGCACCAGGTTTCAGAAAGGGTGATTCAAATGGGAAGAATCATGCTGCGAATTTGGCAACAAATCACGAGACTCTTGTTTTCTGAGGAGGGTCAGGCAAGTACCGAGTACATCCTGATCCTGGCTCTGATTACTTCATTCTTACTTCTTCTAGTGAAGAAGTTAATTGGACCTGCTTTTCAGCAGGTCACTCAAAACGTTTCGAACATGATCCAGAATCAGATGTTTACCATGGATATGCATCACTTCACGGTGCACTAATTTACGTTCATTTTACGGCGCGCTAGAAAGTTGTGGCTGCGAAAAATCGTGGAATATTTAAACGTTGTTCGGACTTCGTCAGGGTGCCAAACAGCTTAGATACACTTTTTCTTTAATGGGATAGGTTTGAAAGTGACAAACGGATTGGCTAACCAAGGGGACATTAAGGGGGTTAGGGGGATATAGCTGCTAGCCAATCCGTTCGTCACTGCCTACTATAGCAATGTTGGTGCCAATGTCCTAAGTTTAAAAATAGCAATAATTATAAGCAGTTATAAAAGATGCTGTGTATAATAAATTGACACAATGAGTCATTATAAAAATTTCAATTCCTTTTTGCATGACAAAATAAGTAATAATATCCAATGGTTAAGTTATAGTGTCTAAACTTTAGACACACTGTATAATTTTTTCATGCCCTTTTTATTCTCAGGAAGTCCCTGCAAACCGCTCTAGTCAGTCTAAGAGATTTTTATGCTCGCCCTAAATTTCCTTTTTTTGCCGCAGAAAGTTGTTATGATCCGCAGACCTATGGAATTACAAACACAATTTGCACCCCAAGACTCAGACCGGAGAATCAGCAGCATGAGAAATGCCGAGACAAATAATGCAGAAGCGAACTCTTTCCACTTAGAAGACCAAACTTCCCGCTGGGGAGGCGTTAAATTGTGGTCGTTAACCTTCGATATGCCGGGTGAGAAGGTCAATAAACTCAGTAAAAAGGCGATGGGGGAGTTCGAGAAGCTCATCTCGCACCTTGAGTCTCTAGGGAAAGATCAAAAAATAGACGTGCTTGTACTCATGTCGGGCAAGAAGGGAATCTTTATTGCCGGAGCCGACATCGAAATGATCCAAGCCGCCAAGACGGCGGATGAAGCTGAGTCTCTTTCCCGGGTGGGGCAGAAATTGATGGACCGCTGGGAGGATCTTCCTTTTCCAACGGTTGCAGCGATTAACGGCGCGGCCCTGGGTGGAGGCTGTGAGTTTGCACTCGGTTGTACTGCAATTGTCATGTCGAATGATCCTTCTGCGCGGATTGGGCTACCAGAAGTCATGCTTGGGCTTATTCCGGGAATGGGCGGGTGTATTCGACTGCCCCGCAAAGTGGGTATTGCTACCGCACTTGACATGATTTTAACCAGCAAAACCCTCCCAGGTGATCGAGCTGTAAAAGCCGGACTGGCTGAAGTCCTCCTGCCTAAAGAAAACTTTATTGAATCGGCACTTCGCTGGAGCAAAGTGAATCTTGGCGCGCTCAAATCCGGAAAGCCTAACTTCGCACTATCAAACTGGGTAGAACTTTTGTCCATGCTCCGCCCTACTCAATAAAGCTGGCGCTGGCTCAAACCGTGCGCCAAAACGAGCTTCGTATTTCTTCAATCGATCCACTAGAACTCTTGCACCTAGGGTATCCGCATAGCGCAGGAGTCCGCCACGAAAGGGAGGAAAACCAGTGCCCATGATTATTCCTAGATCCACTTCAGAAGCAGAAGAAACCACTCCCTCTTCCAAGCAGCGAGAAGCTTCGTTGATCATCGGCAAGAGACATCTTTCTAGTATCTCTTCGTCGGCTACCGCATTTTTAGCCGGGGTCACGCCAATGATTTCATAGATCTTAGGGTCCAGAACTTTTGTTTTCTTCGGACCTTCGTAGCTGTACATTCCTTTATTATTTTTCTTTCCTAAGCGGCCCGCCGCAACTGCTTTGTTATTTAGCAATGAAGGCAGCATTCGCGATCCAAATGCATCGTGGAGAATATGGGCCACTTTTTCACCGACGTCGACACCCACTTCATCAATCAATTCCATCGGCCCCATAGGCATACCGAACTTGAGTAGAACTCGGTCCAATTCAGGAATGGGGACCCCTTCGGCAAGAAGATAAACTGCTTCATTCAAATAAGGAGCCAAAAGCCGATTTACTAAAAAACCGGGTGAGTCTTTCACGACGATCGGGGTCTTCCCCAGGAGTTTGCTAAACTGAAAGA
>Ga0206809_1133_pt2 | contig 11158 bp, 7 predicted proteins | sample Alteio_BWOrgCont_55_FD_152903 | JGI IMG/M metagenome (GOLD analysis project Ga0206809, IMG submission 152903) | Enriched cells from forest soil in Barre Woods Harvard Forest LTER site, Petersham, Massachusetts, United States -... | ecosystem: Environmental > Terrestrial > Soil > Temperate forest > O... | reverse complement strand
GGGGCCTCCTTGCCAGGGCTTTTCCACGGCCAACAGATGGAATTTTGAGATTGAAGCAGAAAGTCAGGAAAAACGGTTTATCGAAGATGAGCGTAATAAACTGTATAAATATTTTGTTAAAATTCTCGGGGCAGTAACACCGGATTTTTTTATTATAGAAAACGTGACCGGTATGATGAGAGTAGAGAAACAGATCGAGGAAGACATCCTGGCAGCAACCAATAATTGCTACTCCTTTATTCCACTCACACTTGATGCACAGAACTATAATATCCCCCAGAGCAGAAGGAGGTACTTTCTCATTGGCTGCAAAGATTTTATGTTTATTGAAAAAATAAAAGAGAATATTAAAGGAGCCGCATCTGTGCCAGGTAAATACACCTTAAAAGATGCACTGGCCGGCTTGCCGGTGATCGGTACGAATCCGCATAAACTCAATACAGATTACGAAAGCGAAAAAAACGGGTATGCTATACGCAAAATAATATTACCCCGGAATGAATTTATTAATAATATTAATCATAACTTGGATATTAATTATATCCTTAACCATAAATCGCGTTACAACAATGAAAATGACCTTGAAATTTTCGCCCTTTTACCTGAAGGGCAAAACTCCCTGCACGAAAGTGTGCGGCATCTCATAAAATATAAAAACAGAGACCACATATTTAAGGATAAGTATTTCAAGCTAAAAAGCGATGAGGTCTCTAAAACTATGACCTCACACATGAGATACGATTGCCATATGTACATTCATCCGGAACAACCCAGGGGGCTTAGCCCGCGTGAGGCGGCCAGATTACAGACATTTCCTGATGACTATTTTTTCCGTGGTAACCTTAACAGCTGGTACAGGCAGATAGGTAATGCCGTTCCTGTTAAGCTCGCAGAAATAATAGCAATGCAGATAATTAAATATTACAGATGAGGTACGCAGAATTGTTCTCAGGAATCGGAGGCTTCCGAAGTGCCGCAGAACATCTTTCAAAAGATACAAATGTGCAGTTTAAATGCATCGGATTCTCAGAAATAGATCAGTATGCACTTACATCTTACGCCAGTAATTATAATCTGAACGGCGAAACAAGAATGCATAATATCACTGATTTTACTGCTGACAGCAATAATATCACAGCATTGCCTGATTTCGATGTGTTGCTGGGCGGATTTCCGTGCCAGGCGTTCAGCCTGCTGGGAAAACAATTGGGACTTGAAGATGAACGAGGGAAAATACTGTTCAGTATACATGAGTTGCTTAAGGGGAAAAATCCGGAATTTATCGTGCTTGAAAATGTCAGGAACATTATTCAGCATGATAAAGGCAATACGCTTAGCTTAATCCTGAAATTTTTTGAAGAGCATGAATATCGGTTTATCAAGTATGTGATTCTGGATACACAGCACTTCGGATTACCACAGCGCAGAAGCAGGATATTTTTTGTCTGCAGCAAAAAAGAGCTGGATATTGAACTGACTGAAGAAGCTATAATCAATAATTTCAGAAATATTGAAAAGCACTCCCTGCACACGTATAATAATGTGTTGGACATACTTGATAAGAATGCCGATAAAAAATATTACCTGTCAGAAAAAATAAAGCATACTATTCTTGACGGGGGAACGAAAAATTTCTGGAGTAATTCTCAGATAGACCTGGAAATTGCACGGACGCTGACAGCAACGATGGTCAAGATGCACCGGGCATGTCAGGATAACTATTATTCAGATGATTTCATACTGAATGGGCAGTCACACAAAGACACCCACAAGGAAATACTCTACAAAAAACCAGTACGTAAGCTAACACCTACAGAAGCACTGAAATTACAGGGTTTTGATGGTGATTTTTTTCAGAAAGCGAATGCTGCAGGAGTGAGCGAACATCAGTTATATAAGCAGGCTGGTAATGCGCTGAGCGTAAACACGGGATATGCCCTGTTACATTATTTATTTGTTCATCACAGAATTCAAAATCACTGACATGAAAAACCCGGACTGGAACAGGGAGGAAATTATTCTTGCTCTTGATTTATATTTTAACCTTGATTACGGACAGATGCATGGCAAAAACCTACAGGTGGTTAAATTAAGCGAAGAACTGAGAAGAATGAATATTCATCAGAAAATAGCCGACCCGGAGTCATTCAGAAGTGTAAACAGTGTTGCGCTTAAACTCAACAATATTAAAAAACTTGATCAGAATTTCGGTGGAAAGGGTATGAGAGATGGCGGTAAGCTTGAAAGAGAAATCTGGAATGAGTTTTACAGGCATCGCGATAAACTGAAAAAGGAAGCAGTGATGATCCGACTGATGTATCTTAATCCTGTAAAAGACAAAAAAGGCAAAGAAACGGACGAGGCACACAGAAACCTGATCTATAACGTCCATAAAAACAGAGAAGCAGACCCCATTGCATTAAAGCTAAAACTTGAGATGGTTTTTGAAAAAACAGGTCTATTGAAATGCGATATATGTGAATGTCAGCCAGCTACCTTTTATGGAGAACTCGGAAGTCACGTTTTGGAGATACATTATCAAAAGCAGCTGGAAATATCTCCCGGATTGGAGCCTGCTGAAATGGAGGACTTCATTATTGTGTGCCCGAATTGTCACAGCATACTGGACAAACACTATAGTCTGATTGATGCTGACGACTTGAGAACCCTTATTATTAATGACTGATTAATATCCGATGGCGAAAACTCAAAGTTTATACGATATCGTGAGACCGGAGCCGGAAAGCCTGCTACAGTCTGCCCGTTCATTCGGATATACTATTGAGACCGCCCTGGCAGACCTGATCGATAACAGCATCACCGCCGGTGCATCGCGGATCAACATTACTTTTGGCATCGAGCACTATAACTCATTTGTCCGTATAGAAGATGATGGTAAAGGAATGAATGAAAAGGAGTTATTAAACGCCTTAAAAATGGGTAGCTTTAATCCTCTTAATATCCGGAAGGAAACTGACCTGGGCAGATTTGGTCTCGGTCTTAAAACGGCATCATTTTCACAGTGCAGGCGATTGACCGTAAAAACACGAAACTCATCAGGGAAAGAATTTGTCAAGTGCCTGGACCTTGATATTGTTGCAAAAAAAAGGGATTGGGTCCTTCTCCGAGGTTTTGCTGATGAGCAGTCCGAAAAAAATAGCGGGGAATTCAGTTTAAAAACATCGGGAACAATCGTCCTGCTTGAAAAACTGGACAGGCTTTTGGAAAACAGTGCAGATAAACAGGAAAAGGAACACTTTTTTCGCAAGTTTGATAGTGTCAGAAAACATCTTGGACTTATTTTTCATCGTTTTATTGAATCCGGGGAAATTGCAATAAACATTTACAATGAGGCTATTACCGCCGTGAATCCGTTTCACATTTCTGAAAAATATCCATCGGCTGAATTACAGGAGGAACAACTTTCAATCGGGGGTAATTCAATCAGTATCCAACCCTATATCCTGCCTCACGAGTCCAAATTATCTGACGATGAGAGAAAACAGATCCAAATTACCAAAGGGCTGACAGATCACCAGGGCATCTATCTCTACAGAAATAAAAGGCTTATTTCAGATGGTGGATGGCTTGATCTTGACTTCCGGAAGAAGGAAAGCCAGCGTCTTTGCCGAATAGCAATCGATATTCCGAATACCTTGGATAAAGAGTGGCAGATCGATGTAAAAAAGGCGTCAGCTAAAATACCAGACAATATCAGGAAACGAGTCAAGAACATTTGTTTTTCTGCTATTGAAAAGGCTGTTAAAGTTTATACACACAGAGGTGCTTACATCAGACGCAAAGGAGGTAAAAAAGAAGTAATATATCTCTGGCATGCGAAACTAAAACGTGGGATCAAGTCATATCATGTGAATGAAAAGCATCCGATTTTTGCGCTTCTGACAGATTTTATGGCAGATAACGGAACGATATTCCGGGACTATACTCGCCTGTTGGCCGAAGCAATTCCTGTCAGCATGATCGTTAACGACTTTGCCGATCCGTCCACTATTATCGAAACCCCTTTGCAGAATCATTCCGAACAATTAATAGAAATATTCCATGTGGCACTGAAAGTACTGACTGAAGCCGGGCTTGATGAAAAAGATGCCGTTTCGCAACTGATGAGTATGGATGTATTTCAGAAAATAGCACCTAAATTATGATCCACTTCAATGAACTTAAATCGAATGCGAGAGGGCTGTTCGATACTTTTAAGAAAGTCCTCGACTATGACACCGCGATGAAGCATGCGATCACCACGGTGTGTTCTCCGTTTTCGTTTGAAAATGTAAGTTTACCGGGTAAGGCATTTACATCGGCTGATGAGTTACAGGAATATATCAGGAAAGCCCTTGAAGAAGAGGTCAATCTGGTAGTGGAAGACAGTGAGCATTACTCCCTTTCAAGTGGACAAGGTCATAATGACTGGTACAGAACCAAAAAGGCAAATGATGAAATAAAATTCAGATTTTGGAAGCGTTACCGGAAATATCTGACTCATATAAAAGGTTGGGCAGAGTCTTCGGTAGATAAGATCGATACGATAACGGATGAAATACTGGAAGATATTGAAGACCCGACTGTTTCCAACCGGCCATTTGACCGCAGGGGGTTGGTCGTCGGCTATGTGCAGTCCGGTAAGACAGCGAATTTCATGGGCATTGTCAATAAGGCGTTAGACAGCGGTTACAGGATAATTATTATTCTGGCTGGTATGCAGGAAAGTTTACGACAACAAACTCAGGAAAGAATTGATGAGGAAGTGCTGGGTGTGGATACCAATCCAGAGGAAAAGCAAAAGAGAATCGGCGTATCTACACTCCCTGGAGAAGCCTATATACCAATAGATTATTTTACGGAATCAAATCTCAAACCAAATAAATCCGGCGATTTTAATATCAGAAAATCCAGAGGCACGCCACCGAGTGTTGACAGGCCAATAATTTTTGTAGTTAAAAAAAATAAATCAATTCTGATCAACCTCAGAAAGTACTTTGAGCATTGGATTGATATTTTTGATGATGATCTCACATTTAAAGATGGGTCAGTTAAGCAATTTAATAATCTACCGCTTCTAATTATCGATGACGAATCAGATCAGGCCTCAATAAACACGAAACCACCGGTAAATTCTGAAGGTGATGAACTTGATCCAACTGCTATTAATTATTGTATCAGAGAAATATTAAACCTTTTCCGACAAAAAGTATATATAGGATTTACAGCAACTCCCTTCGCCAACATCTTTATTCAGCATGACGGAAGCCATACTAGGCTTGGCCGGGATTTGTTTCCATCTGCGTTTATAAAGACGTTGGGAGCTCCGTCCAACTATTTGGGGCCGAAGGAAGTATTCGGCTTAAATAATGATACGGACAACGGCTTACCTATTTATCGGAGAGTTGATGACGCCGGTCAGGCACCAGGAGGCACGGCAACCTTTATGCCACTACGGCATAAAGGAGATTACGTCCCGACAGAGTTACCGAATTCACTTAAAGATGCTTTAAAGTCATTTGTCATTTCTTCGGGCATAAGATGGCAGCGTGGTCAGGAGTTGAGGCATAATACCATGCTGATTCATTGTACACGATATAATGCGGTTCAGACCATTCTGGGAGACCTGGTGGATACGGAAATGCAGGTATTATATGGACTGCTAACTTCTGGGGATCGTCAAAAGCTGTCTGAACTCAAGCACCTATTTCAGAAGGACTTCGTTTCTACCTCCAACCTTATGGGTAAAACGCTTCCACCCTGGGATGAACTGTTGCCCTTTATATTAAAAGCGGTTAAAAAGATAGAACCCAAATGCCGTATAATTAATGGCACCGTGGGAGATATACTGGATTATAAAACAAAAGAGCGCACGGGATTATGGAGTATAGCGATAGGTGGGGACAAACTATCGCGGGGACTGACGCTGGAAGGATTGACAATCAGCTATTTCACAAGAAGCACAACCCTTTACGATACGTTGATGCAAATGGGACGATGGTTCGGTTACAGAAACGGATTTGAAGATCTGTGCCGTATCTGTACAACAAGAGAATTATACCGATGGTACCGGCACATTTCAACAGCATTTGAAGCGCTCCGGGAAGAATTTATTGAAATGGCCAGATTGAAACTGACACCAAAGGATTTCGGCCTGCGGGTGGAAGATCACCCCGATATGATGGTTACAAGCATCATGAAAATGAGAGCGACTGATAATTTAAGATTAAACTATCAGGGAACGGTAACCGAAACATCGACACTCGCCTCCTCCGATAAAATACTTAAATCTAATTTTGAAGCCGCCGAAAATCTTATTCAGTCTCTTGGCACCCCCCTTCCCGGTTTTGAACCGCAAAGAATCTGGAAGGACATTTCTGTGGTCAGAATTCAGGAATTTTTAAGAAACTATCAGACCTACAGGGGACTACCTGCTGCAAATTCCATTCGCATCAATCAATATATAGAACTTCAGCGTACAAAGGAAGATCCAGAGTTTCTTGAATGGAACATTGCGCTGATCAGTCTGGAAAAACAGGGCAGCCGGCAGCCGGTTTCCTTTGCAGGCTTCCGGGTTAACGTTTATTCCAGGTCAGTAAAGGAAATCCGCAATGACAGCCTTTTTATAAAAAGAATAATTGACCCGAAAGATGAACTTGCTGACTTCAGCCGGGAAGAAAAAAACAGGGTAGTTGCGGCAAATCTTTCAAACACTGAAATCAGATCAATAGAACCGAGAAAGCATAATCCCTTACTGATCATTTACGTCCTAAGTCTTACTGATAAAGATTCCAAGGAGGAACTGGTTTTTAAAGATCAACCTGTTGGTTTTGCTATCAGCTGGCCCGTTTCTTTGACCGCAAAACCAATGTATTATGTTATAAACTCTGTTTATGCAGAGCTTGAAATGAACGAGGATGATTAATTACCATGAAATATGGCAGTCCATTAACGAGGAATCCGGTGCCAGCTTGGAGAAAACACAGATTGCAAGAAGTGTTTCATCCGAAGGAAACCTCCCGATTTTCATAGCAACAGATATTGGCAAAAAGACCAGAATGCTATATGTTATGACAGATAACAGCAATGTTGTTGTTATTGACGACCTGCCTGATTTCAGAGGCTTGGAAATATCGTACATTATTACCACTATTGGTAGATTCAGAAGTCGTCAGTTTCTGCGGTTCACTCAGTCTATTCCAGATACGGATAGTATATTTGAATTAGTTATTTCTGACATATGTGATCGTATCGTCGGCATGAGGAATGTTGATGACCTTAGTCAGACGCTCAAAAAGGTACTTAATGAATGGAAATTCTTTTTTGAAAGACTTGATTATCAGATATTGTCTGTTGCAGAACAAAAAGGACTTTATGCCGAGCTGACATTTCTTAAAAACTTCCTTTTTAAAAAATTCAGCTTTACTGATGCTTTACGGTACTGGACAGGTGCTGACCGGACCAATCATGATTTTCAAATGGGTAGCATCGCCGTGGAAATCAAGGCAACTTCGAGTAAACAGCCTAAAAAATTCTCTGTATCATCCGAAAGACAGCTGGATAACACAGGCCTTGACCACCTGTACCTATTGCTATTTTCATTGAACACTCACGATAACACTACAGTTCAGACGCTTGTTTCGCTTATCGGAGAGATATATGAAATGATAAAGGCGGATCCTGTAGCAGCCTATCAGTACCAGATAAAGCTGAATAAATACGGGTTTAATGCCGCGTTCGGTAACCGGTATGAAACAGGTTTTTCATTAACAGGCCTGCAGACATTTGAGGTATCAGCGGGCTTCCCCGGCATATTTCCCCGGTCTCTGCCTACTGGTGTAGGGGATGTAAAATATACGGTAGCCGCGGTGGCCTGTGAACAATTTGAAATAAAAACGGATCTATTAAACTTATTATAACCATGCAGTTAGAGGAATTTTCTATTGAATTTTTGGAAGGTGCTTTAATCACCGTTGAAGAAGAAAACATCTCTCAGGAGGATTCCATTACAAATGATATACTGGAATATACCATTGATTCCGGAGAGGTTATAGCAGGTGAATTGTGCCACTATAAGGTTAGGGGGATAAAGATAAACGCATGGAACTATGATGAGGAAAACGAGGCCATCGACCTGTTTGTAACTATTTTTAAAAGCGAAGCCAGGCTTCAGAAGGTAGCAGACAAGGATATAGAAGATGCTTTTGGTAAGGGGAAAAACTTTTTCTGGGCCGCAAGAAACGGTAAACTGTCCTCAAAAGTTGACGAATCTGATACCGCTATTTTTGACCTGGTACAGATAATTGAGCAGACGCGTGAAACGGTAAAAAATGTCCGTATTTTTGTGTTTACCAACGGGCAGGCGTCCGCCGAAATCATACCGGAAGCCGTTGAGGAAGATGGAGTTTATACAGATTTCCAGCTGTGGGATATTGAACGGATTTATCAGCAATACCTAATTCGGTCGGGTAAGCAGAAAATCGAGATTGATTTTGTTAACGACTTTAACCATAAGCTAAAATGCCTGAATATGGATAAAGTGAGTGACAAAGTTGATGCCTATCTGGCGATAATACCTGGTAAAATACTAGCAGAAATATATAAAAAATATAAACAGGGCTTGCTTGAAAAAAATGTCAGAACATTCCTTCAGTTCAAGGCCAAGGTCAATCAAGGTATCAGAGAAACCATCCGGAAAGAGCCCGATATGTTTTTTGCGTACAACAACGGCATTTCAACGACAGCGGAGAAAGTCGATGTTGAATACGATGGCAATGTGCCATATATTACCAGGATTGAAAACTGGCAGGTAGTAAATGGAGGTCAGACAACAGCTTCTATTTTTGCAACTTATACAGAAAAGGGCAGCGACCTTTCCAAAGTGTTTGTACAGATGAAAATATCCGTTGTTCAGATGAAAAGCGAGATGGAAGAAATTGTACCAAAAATATCCAGGTTTGCGAATAGTCAAACAGCTATCAAGGATTCGGACTTCAGCTCAAACAGTGATTATCATGTCGCCATTGAAAACTTTTCCCGCTCTGAGTGGGTACCCTCTAATACAGGTGGAAAAGCCACTGATAAGTGGTTTTATGAGCGTACACGTGGGCAGTTTTTGGATGAGAGAACCAGACTAACCGAGTTAAAGGAATTAAAAGCATTTGATAAACAATATCCGAAAAGACAGAAATTCATTAAAACCGACCTGTCTAAATTTGAAATGAGCTGGTGGCAGCGCCCCTATGACGTAAGTAAGGGTGCAGAAAATAACTTCAAAATTTTCACCAAGGAGCTTGCAACCGAAACAGCCGAAATCAGCAAACGCTATTATCACCGTCTTATTGCGAAAGCAATTCTTTTTAAAGACATAGACCGGATTGTAATGAAGAAAAATCTTGGCGGTTATAAAGCGAATATGGTATCTTATATTCTGAGCTGGTTGTCCTATAAAACAAATAAAAAGCTTAACCTGGATTCAATATGGGAATACCAGTCTATTTCAGAAAATGTAAATACTATTATCAGCGAAATGATCCCTGTGGTATGGAAACATATCAATACACCAGCTAAAGCAGGCATGAACATTGGAGAATGGTGTAAAAAACAAGAATGCTGGTTAACACTTAAAGATAAATTTATTGATGTCAGCCTGATTACTGAAGATATCAGAAATGACGCTGACGCACTCAGGGATGAAGGTGCTGACAGTATGGATTTAACCCCGCAGGAGATTAAAGTCATCGAGGAAGCAAGAAAAATCAGCGCGGAAACCTGGTTTTCAGTATCAAAATGGGCAAAGGAAAATAACAAATTTACTCCGTTTGACAGAAAGCTGGCTTATAATCTTGGTGTTTTATCAAACCGGAAGTCAGCTTTAACAACAAAACAGGCAAGAAACGCCCTGCGCATACTTAAACAGGCTACCGATGATGGCTTTTCTGTCAGGTAGCCCGGATTATGTTATTGGAAATTAAATAGATAATATTGCATTAAATAACTCAATATCAGTATATAAAATACGCTTGATAAATTATGCCCTTAATTAAATACTCCAGGAACAGCGATGGAACTTATGGCCCTACAGCCGTCAGAAAGGATTTTTATGTATCCAAGGCAGACCATAGGAAAACGGCCAGGAGAAAGAAAGATAAGACCCGCTGGTGTATTAATGAAGGAAAGGAATACAGTGTTTTTCAGCCGGCGAGTGACCGGTATGACTTATGGTTTTGTAAAGTAAATAACTGTATTTTTGGTTTGGTAGATGGAGGCAGTGTCGTTCTCGGCGAGAATGGAGAGCGCCTGGCCAAGTTCCCTAATGACAGAGTTAAAAATGAACCGTGGCATGGTTATCCTGTCTTTTCTGAAGCCAGTCAGAACAGGCCGTCATCGGAATTACTTGACCTGGTCAAAGACTTAATACCGTTGCATGTTCGCATTAAGCTTGAGAAGGGATTATTATGAAAACGATAAGAATCTACTTAGAGGGTAATTTTCAGGATGGCTACTTATATGGTGGACAGTTGTTTCTTATTCAGAATGACGGTCAGCTGAAGGCAGCCCCCCTATGGGATATTATTTCCAAAAATCTCGATAGCAGATCTGACGAGTATAATTTTTTCCGCTTTATTTTTTCCCAGAATAATTGGCTGAAAAATGAGCAGTCCGTGGCTTTTCTGGGAATACCCGGTTTCAGGGAAAATTTTGACAAGCTTTGGAACCGCTTTTCCAAAATCCAGTACAGTTTTAATGTAGATGATCAGGATTGTTTGAAATGCCTTCAGCAACTGGACAGCACTCCAACCTTTGATATGACTATCTACGGAATGCGGATGTTTATCGGCAACCGTAACGGCCTTTATGAAAGTGGTTTCAGCATTAGTAATACGAACGAAGTCCGGTTAAATGAGCCTTTACAGCGGGTGTTCGACAGCAGGACTACAAATATTTCAGCAAAATCAGGGTCGGTAATGATTTCGTCAAATTCTGATGGTTTATTCCACGGACAGTTGACTGGGATCGGCGAACGCCTGAAAGTTAAATCAAAACCCATTTCCGAAAAATCGGTACGATCCGGCTGGTGCGGTTATGATGTGCTTAATTATGAGACCCAGAATAATTTTGATTATTTAAAAAGTGAGTTCAGCAAAACATCGAACCG
>Ga0206809_1144_pt1 | contig 11293 bp, 9 predicted proteins | sample Alteio_BWOrgCont_55_FD_152903 | JGI IMG/M metagenome (GOLD analysis project Ga0206809, IMG submission 152903) | Enriched cells from forest soil in Barre Woods Harvard Forest LTER site, Petersham, Massachusetts, United States -... | ecosystem: Environmental > Terrestrial > Soil > Temperate forest > O... | reverse complement strand
TTATGGGATTGTAGCGTATAGCCTTTTTTGTAATCGAAAAAGCTATGAGCGAAAAGCCCGACGGTGTAACCACCGGAACGCCCAAATAAAGATTTCTCCTTGCGGTTGAAATGACAAGATAGTAGATTGTTTAGCTGTGCTTGCAATAACATAAAAAAAGCCCGCACGGGTGCAGGCTTTTAGATGCAGCGGTTATAGTTATAATGTTTTACCACATTTACTGCTGCACCACTATTTTTTTAGAAATGTGTTGCCCATCAACATCTATACTAACAAAATAAATACCGGGCTGATAGTTTGCTTTGTTGTTAATGGTTAGGTGTGTTTGTCCGCTTGGGTAATTTTGTACGGGGTTGGTTTCTACTACCCTGCCCAACATATCAATTACGCTGATGACTATGTTGTGTTTTTCGCTTAAATCAAAAACCAGATTAACGTTGCTTGATGTTGGGTTAGGATAAATTTGTAAACCAATTTGTGCTTCAATGGTTTCTATGCCAACGGTTGAGTTGTAAATATTTATATCATCTAAATATATATTGTTACCGGGGTTAACTTCATCAGCCATAAAACAAAAACGAAACATGGCATTTGTACTTGATGCAATGCCGTTAATGTTAACTGTGTAGGTTGTAAATTGATTGGGCGATGGTGTAAACGATGTGGTGCTTTGCCCTGTAACACTTATGGGTTGAAGTGCTGTGCCACTGCGTGCAAAACGAGAAACCCAAGTGGCACCACAATTGGTAGAAGAAAAAATTTGAAACTTATCTACATTGGTCGTTGCTTTTTGCTGATAGCTCATGCTAAATTTTAGTACAGGCGAACCAATGGCTAAAAGATTAAATGTTGGGCTGATTAAATTACTTGTATCTCCCGGGGTGTTGGCATAATTATTTAGCATAACACATTTTGTACCTGTTGCTGCCGTACTGTTTGTAACTGTAAAATCTTTTCCGGTAGGCGAAGAATGTGATACACTCCAATCAACACCAGGAATGGTGGCGGTTTCGAAACCTTCAGTAAATGCTGTGTTATACATGGCAGTAGATGTTACTACGTTTATATAATTTGTTTTTGTAATAGATGCGCTGCCTTTTGTGGTGCTTGCTGTGTATGATACAGGATACCTGCCGGGTGTGTTGTATATAACACGTGGCATAGAATCGGCAAGGGTAGAACCGGTAGCTAAGGTTGCGCCTGGAAAACTCCATTGCCAACCGGTTACGTGTGTGTTTATGGTGCTATCAGAAAAAGTAACGGTTGCATCCTGACATGCCAGTGTTGAACTTGCTTTAAAATTTGGAATAGGAACTAAAGGTGCTGATAAACGACAAACAGTAAAACCACTGCCATACATTAACGTATCGCCAAATACACGGAAGCGATTTATCTCTACACCTTGGGTGCTGTTGTTATAACAATCGGGGTAAACAGTTCTTGAGCCAAAACTTAAATCAGGATTCCATGTAGTTCCACCGTTTGTTGTTTTATAGGTTGGCAAGCAAGGGTCGCCACCAATCCATCCGGTGCTGTCGTTTATAAAACCAACGCCTTGTAAATCATAATAGGTGCCGGGTGCCAGAAAAGGCATATCTGTCCAAGTTAAACCACCATCGGTTGTTTTAAGAAAATAGGTGTTTATGTTTAGAGATGTGCCTTGATACTCGATAGTTGCATAACCAATGTTACGACTTGGAAATGAAATTTTCCAAACCTCTTCATCCAGTCGCGTTGATGTGTGGCGTGTTTGCCATGTTGCGCCACCATCGAAAGTAGAAAGTATAAGTGCTTGTTGTTGATTTGTTGCTGGGTTACCAATGCAACCTGTTACAAAGCCGGTATCTTTATTAAAAAAATGCGCATCAACTAAACCACTTGCATAAGGGCTCATGTCGATTGATGTCCACGTTGCACCTTTATCAATTGTTTTTAGTAAAACAGGGGGTCCGTAAAATCTGCCGTAGGCATATACAATAGAATCGGTTACAACGCTTATACCACAAATGCCTTTTGGATGCGGACTTGGAATGTTTGTAACCGGGTGCCATGTATGACCACCATCATTAGTGTGATATAGCGGAATGGTATCGGGCGTACTTGTGGAATCGCCCAAGTTACCTACCCAGCCTGTTAGGCTATCGGCAAAACCTATGGAACGAAAAAAAGTTTTAGAGCTATCAACTAATAATTGCCAATTTACACCTCCATCATTTGTTTTATATATCTGTCCCGGTTTGGGTATCCGCGCATAACCATAAAAAGGACTAATTACCCAACCTTGTTTTGGGGTGGTGAAATAAATATCATCGCAACGATAACTTTTAGGTGCAGCTATCATTTGCTGCCAACTTAGTTGTGCCCTACTTATAGTTACGCAAGCAAAAATTGCTATGGCGATAAATAATTTTTTCTTCATACGATTTGGTTTTTAATTTTTACGAAGGTATAGTGGCAAAAAAAAATTAAGCAAGCAACTTTTTAAACGGCTGCATATTTTTTTTAAACGGTGGCGTTTAACAATTAAACGGCACAAAATTTTGAATGATGAATATTAAATTTTTAATGATGGGTGTTGAATTTTACATCATGAATAATAAATTACGAGTTGTTTAGCTATGCGTGAATAATGTAAGTTATATATTGAATAGTGTAAGATGTAATTGCCTGTGTACATGCACCTTTGTGGCAGATAGTTTTATTAATTTAATTTAAAAAAGTGTTATGAAAAAAAAATCGGTTAAGTTGCTGTTTGCTGCTATTATTTTTGGCGCGTCGTTATCTGCCTCAGCACAGGTATATGTAAATGTGCGCCCTATAGTGCCTACGGTTGTAGTAACTGCACGCCCGGGACCTAACCACGTATGGGTTAATGAGGATTGGAATGAAAATAATGGTGGTTATGTATATGCTGGTGGTTACTGGGCTTCGCCGCCGTACCCGGGTTATAGATGGAATGAAGGACATTGGGATCATCACGAAGGACATGGTGACCGTTGGACACGTGGTAGTTGGAAAGGTAAAGAGGAAAGAAAAAAATAATTTAATTTTTAATAAAGGGAGGGCAATCTATAGGTTGCCCTTTTTTTGCTTGAAAGGGAGCTAATACATTTTAAAAGCAGCAAAAGTTTTAGTTTAGCTAAGATGCCAGTTGTTGGTTATCCAGTCAGCAATTTTTTTGTGGGTTTTTAGGGTAGTGGGTACTTGGTAGCGCAGCATTTTTTCCATTTTTTGGTATACCGCCAAATTAGTTTGTTGGCAATAAATATCACCTACGTGGTTTATAAAATATAAAACTTCGTAACCTTCGGTTCGGTTAAGTTGGGAATTATCGGCTCCGGTAATGTAGTAGGGATTGTTACGATTGGCACATGCATTCCAGTTATAATACTCACCATCGTCGTACCACATATATTGTCGTTTAAAGCTACCCATAAAAATAATTTTTAAATGCTTTGGCAAACATAACTTATTTGCCAAAATTAAAAAATACAAACACCACCGAAACCTTACATGTGTAAGATTTTTGCATTTTTTGTATTTGCTTTATTTAATAAACTGTGTAAGTTTGTTTGGGTACTTTAAATAGCAGAAAAACCATGAACGAAGAAACTGAAAAACTACTATTAGAAAACACTGAAACAAGTACACAACTTGCGTGCGAACTTGCACCAAAACAAAACACCTTACACAGCACTTTGCACGAACGCAGTTTTATGCCCGAAATAATAACCGCGCTTTTAGTAGCGGCTTTAATTATACGCCCGTAAACTGAAGTAGTTTATAGAGCCGTGTAATTTGAATTTATTTTGTAAACAACTTAGATGCTACTGTTTTTTCCTACCACCTTCTGTTAAGATGGTTAAAACCACGCCTGTTAAAAGCCCTATTAAACCACTAAATAGTATTGTCATACATTATGTTTGTAATTGCAAGTTGAAATTATTGCTTTATTACCGTTTAGTTAGGATAAGGGTTTCTATTTTTTATAAATAATTTATGAAATCAAATGTAGGCATATATAAAACCAAAAGCCGACAAGTTTTTTAACGGTGATGTTTTTTTGGTAAGTGGTAGGTTTTAACAATTAAACGGTTAAGTTATTTGTTGCTATCCGCTACTTGTAAGCAAACGGAATGACCTAAAAAATATTGTATTTAGATTTTTCCCTGCGGTAGAAATAGCAAACAGCAATGCTGCTATTTAAAATTTAAACGCAAACCCAAGCTGACAAAGGGTTGTTGCGTATCCTATTTCGCCGAACAAACCAAAGCCCGGTTTAATCATATAACGAAGCCCCAGCGTTGCCTGAAAATTAAAATCTAAAACCTTACTGTTTTGTTGACTGTTTGTGCTTGCAGTAGGATTTGTATCTTTATATTTATCTATCGTATATAAATAGCCCAAGCCAAAACCACCGTATATATCAAAATTGTTCCCAATCGGGAAATGCCCATTCATCCTCACATACATGCCAAGTATATTACTGCTTATGGTACGCTGAAAAAGGTTCGTGCTGGTAACAGCATCAGCATATTTATAATTAGCCGATGAGTTAGAATATTCTAAATTCAATCCACAACCAAAATATTTATGAAAACCATGCTCATATTTTAAAACTACTGTACCGTAATTATAAAATTTATAATCAATAAAATTTTTATATGGGTCGTACTGCTGTGTAACATTCTGCCCCGGTGGCAAACCAAAGCCAACCGATAACAAATTAGCACCATCACTAAAAGCCTGTGCAAACAAACCACTTGTTGCCAATGCAAAGGCTATACTTAAAATTATTTTTTTCATGTTGTTTGTTGTTGTTTATAAATCGTTGTTTAGTAGGTAGCTAATGTAATTTTTTTTACCCAAAGAGATTTCCTCCCTAATAATAAAAATCGTTAAACTTCTCTTCAGTTTTACTAATCAATTAGGTTGTTTTGTTCCTTTTTAACTATCAAAAACATATAAAAATGAGCATAACTCAATATTTATTTGCGTGTTATAGTTAAAGTGAGTTTATTTGTTATAAATTAAATAATTATAATAATGAAGAAAAAATTACTTTCAATTATTGCCTCAGGTTTAATGTTGGCAAGCGTTCAAGTGGCAAATGCACAAACAGGTGCTGCCTTAAATTTTGACGGCACAAATGATTACGTTAGTGTACCCGACAAGGCAGTTTTAAACTTTGGCACAGGCGATTTTACCATCGAAGCCGATTTTCAATCAAGCGCTTCACAACCAGATTATACAGGTATAGTAGCAAAAGATGGCAGTTCCGCCGGGCTTGGTTGGCAACTTGTTGTAGTAGGTAATAATATTGCCGCTGAGTTTACAGATGGCAATACTTTTTTCGGAGCAGGCGGACCAGGAATGGGACTTCAAGGTTCAATTGCCTTAAACGATGGTAACTGGCACAATTTAGCCATGGTAGTAAGCCGTTCAAACGCCAGCATAACATTATATGTTGATGGAGTAGTTGATGCGTTTTTATCAGACCCTGCTATCGGAACAATGAACATAAGTAACCCAACTGTACCTATGTTAATAGGAGTTGACAGAACAACGAGCATTTTTGCCAATGGCAATATAGATGAGGTTAGAATTTGGAATATAGCCCGTACACAAACGGCCATTCAAAATAATATGAGCTGTGCAATCGCTCCTAATGCAGCAGGTTTAGTGGCTTATTATAATTTTGATAATGGCATACCAAATGGTACCAATACAAGTATAACAACAACACCCGATGCAACAACTAACGCTAATACGGGCACACTTAACAATTTTGCCTTAACAGTAGGAACAACTTCTAATTTTGTTGGCAATGAATCATTTACTACTTCACCTGCAGTTACAACAAACCTTGCCGTAACTGTTTGTGCGGGTACAACAAGTACCTTAACAGCTACTGCGCCAACTGCTACCTCATATAGCTGGAGCACAAGCGCAACAACAGCTTCTATTACAGCTACACCAACTACTACCACATATTATACCGTACTGGTAACCGATGCAAACAATTGCGCTAACTGGACTATTGATACTGTAAACGTAAATGCTTTGCCAACTGTTACAGCAAATTCAGCAACTGTTTGTATTGGTACAATTACCACTACTACATTAATGGCTACTGCTCCAACAGCTACATCATATAGTTGGAACACCAGTGCAACAACAGCTTCTATTACAGCTACACCAACTGTTACCACACATTATACCGTAACCGTAACTGATGGAAATAATTGTATCAACTGGGCTACTGATAGTGTCGTTATAAGTAATTTACCAACTGTTACAGCAAACTCGGCTACCGTTTGTGCAGGTACAACAGCTACTTTAACAGCTACTGCACCAACAGCTACATCATATAGCTGGAGCACCAGCGCAACAACTGCTTCTGTTACAGCTACACCAACGCTTACTACACATTATACCGTAACCGTAACCGATGCAAACAATTGTATCAACTGGGTTACCGATAGTATCAAAGTAAATATTTTACCAACTGTTACGGCAAGCTCCAAAACTGTTTGTGCAGGCAACACAGCTACATTGACAGCTACTGCGCCAACAGCTACATCATATAGCTGGAACACCAGTGCAACAACCGCTTCTATTACAGCCACACCAACGCTTACTACACATTATACCGTAACCGTAATGGATGTAAACAATTGTACCAACTGGGCTACTGATAGTATCACAGTAAAAACGTTACCAACGTTAACTATTACTTCTACTTCTGGTTATACCGTTTGTCCTGCTACTACAGATACTTTAAAGGCAAGTGGTACGGCAACCTCATATACTTGGAGTCCTGGAAACCACGCAGTAACTGACTATACCGTTCGTCCGTTTGGTAACACTACATACACCTTAACAGGAGTTGGCGCAAATGGTTGTACCAGCAAACTAACTCAATCAATAACTGTTTATCCACGTCCAACGCTTACTGTTACAGCAAGTGCACAACCAATTTGTGTAGGTGCTACAACCACCCTATCGGTTGTTACAGGTACAGTTAGTATTACAAGTTACTCTTGGAGTACAAGCGCAACAACCACTACTATTTCTGTTAACCCTGTAATAACAACAACGTATGCTGTTACCGGTTTTGATGCCCAAGGCTGTACAGGTAGAGCACGTTATACATTAACTGTAAACCCTTTACCAATAGTAACTGCTACAAGCGATTCTGTAGGTACTGTATGTAAAGGTCGCGCAGTTGTTATAACCGCAGGTGGCGCTACAACATATACTTGGAGCAATAGTGCAACAACTCCTACCATTGCCGTAACACCAACCACCACTACTACGTATACAGTAATGGGCACCGATGGAAATGGTTGTGAAAACATGGCTACAGTTACGCAATCAGTATCTACTACATGTATTGCAGGCATAGAAAATTATAATAACGATGCCAATGTAACCTTGTATCCAAATCCTAACAATAGTACATTTGTTGTTACAACAACCGAGCTGGCTAAAACTATTTTAGTAACTGATATATTGGGTAACCAATTATTATCTATTAAACCAACCGATAACACAACTACCATTAGCTTAAACATGCAGGCAAACGGAATTTATTTTGTAAAAATAATTTCTAACAATGCACAAACTGTTAAGCGTTTTGTAATTACTAACTAATTAGTTTATTGCTTTCAAAATAAAAGCCGTTCCTTTTTTTAAGGAGCGGCTTTTTTTATTTACAAACTGTACTGATTTTTTTTTTAAATCTTACCCTGTAAGCTCATCCATCCGCCACCGTTATGCACCTCCACAAATCCATTCGATTTTAAAATGCCCTTTGCCGATGCACTTCGCATGCCCGATGCACAATAGGTTATAACAGGTTTGTCTTTTTTTAGTTTCGATAGATTACCACTCAAGCTATCTAACGGAATGTTTATGGAATTTTTTATGTGTCCGTTTTGATATTCGCCTTTTGTGCGCACATCAATAATTACCGCGCCGTTTTTTAGTAACTCCTTGTAATCTACTTTCGGACCAATGCCCAATAAATTTTTAATTGCTTGTATCATATGCTTATGTTTTTAATTTATTTTTTTACCTAAACTGATAATTAGTACCCGGTGTAACTTGCGTTAACAAAGTTGGCAAAGCATCCGTTGCCACTGCCCTACCCTCCAACTTAGGTGCTATCGGCGAAAACTCTGCCAAATATTCTTCCAGTACATTATGCAAAAGTAAATCTTGTGTAACAGGCTTGTTTACATTTTGCATACGGCATAGTGTAGTAATAGGGTCGCCATCACGCTCGCAAGCAGTTATGGTATATGTTTTTTCTAAATCAATGGGTCTATCTTTTATCGTAACCGATTGTATGCGTTTTCCTTTTTCATTACCAATAGTAAGCGTTACCTGCATGCCATTAAAACGTATAAACCAACCACCAAAACGTTTAGTAGGGTCTTTAGCAAACGTGTTTTCCGCTTCTTTTTCCAGCCAGTTTATTAGTTGTTGTCCGGTTACCTCGGCTGTTTTTATTTTCGAATTAACAGGCAACATGCTCCATAAATAATCTTCTGTAATATCGGCAAGTCCTGTTTTAGCATCGGGTAACAAAGGTGTTCCAAATCTAAATCCGTTCGATATTGTAATGTCTGTTTTCAATTTCCACATTAGTGCATCTGTTATCAAATTATCCATAGGAGTTTCAAGTATATAATTGCGCATTAATATAGTTTTGGTTTTTCCTATTACGCGTTTCAGCTCTTTTTCGTAAGGCTTACTAACCTGTTCTACCAACTGGTTCATCTCGGCATCTGCTTTATATTTTTCAGGGTCAACATCCAGCAGCTCATAAGCTTCATCTTTTATTTTTCCGTTTTCTATTACAATATCCAGTTTACCAATAAACGATGCAAAAGCACCAGGCTCGGTAACCTTAGCATATTTGCCTTGCAAGGGTTCACGTATACGTTCATGTGTATCGGCACCTAAAATATAATCAACACCATCCGCATACGGTTGCGATGCTAAATTTAGTTGCTGCGCCAAGCCCATGTGCGACATTACAAATACCATTTTGCATTGCTCCTGCTCCTTCAGTATTTTTATATACTTGGCTATATTTTTTTCGGGGTCGCAAAATTTTATTCCCTTGCTGTAATCCGGCGATTGCCGTATCGGAGTCAGCGGGTCATTGTATCCAATAAATCCAATCTTAATTCCTCCAATATAAAATATGCTGTACGGCTGAAACATCAAATCACTCGCCGCATCATCATCAAACATATTGGCGCAAATTTTCCGTGCGTTGTATCCGCCCAAATCTTTCAGCATCATTTTTTTTCCGTACACGACTTCCCAATTGCCGGGTAAAACTAAATCGTAATTCAAATTATTCATTAACGGAACTAACGCTTGCCCTTCACTCATAGCCGCAATGCCACTCCCCTGAAAACAATCTCCACCATCCAACAACAACATGTTGGGGTTTTGTTTTCGCAATTCGTTAACCATTGTTTTTAAATGGGCAAAGCCTCCACGTTTTTTAAAGGCAGGTTTTCCGTCTTCCCAAAAAAATTCATCGTGTACATTTATTTGTCCGTGTATGTCGGTTGTGTGCAGCAGCGTAATTTTTTGCGCCTTACCGTCTTTAATGGTTTTGCTTTTAGCAATTTCCTGCGCTTTGCCTTCGTCCATCATAGCGAAAGATACTAAAGGCGATAAGCCCATACCGATGGTTGCCGCGCCAATTTTTCGTAAAAAATCTTTTCTCGAAACTCCCTCGGGTATAAGTTTGTCTTTACAACCGCATCCGCAATTTTTTTTATGTTGGTTCATTTCTTATTTATTTTTTTCTTCGCTTGAGCAATGGATTCAAACGGACCATATTTATGTTGCACCTCGCTAAACTTATCGGCATATGGTCCAAACGGATTATCAATTGGTTTTGTTTTTACATTGGGCCAATCTTTACTCAAATCTTTTTCGGGACGCATTTGCGAATTTACAAACGCAGCCACATCCCATGCTTCTTCATCACTCAGTTGTGGTTTATCATACGTAGCACCTTGCGGCATATTACTTTTTATATAACCCGCAAAGCGCGATAACCTGTATAAACCCGCTCCGTTATTATAACTGCCCGCTCCCCATAGTGGCGGATACTGATATGCAATTCCATCTGCGTTTAATTTACCTGCTCCACTTTCTGTATGACAGCTTTTGCATTTCTGCATATAAATTATTTTACCGCTTGCAGGGTTCGCCGCTCGATTCATGTAAACTAACTCCGTAATGCCTGCGCCTTTTGGTTTCTCGCCTTTAGCCACATTTTTTCCCAGCCATTTTATATAGGCAACAATGGCTTGCATTTCGTTACCCAATGTATCTAATGTTTTACCATTTAAACTTCGCTCAAAACAATCGTTCACACGTTTATACATGTTTTCTATTTTTCCTGAGCGTTCTCTAAATTTTGGATATGTAGATGCAACTCCGCTATAATTATTTCCAAAAGGTTTTGTACCTGCATCTAAATGACAATTTTGGCAATTCATTCCGTTACTCATATAAGTAACCTTTCCTTTAGGCCCTAAATAATAAGCCGTGTTGCTAATCAGTTTATATCCATAACGAATAGCCTCTTTATTTACTTCGCTTGCTATGCTTGCTGTATCAGGTGCTAGCCAAACATCCGTAGTTTTTTCCGGCGCATCAATTTCATCCATAACACTTCTGCTGGGTAAATCTACTTTTTCATCCGTAGTGTTGCTTTTCTTAAACAAATCAGGCAAGCCATTTATACTTGTAAAAAGTAACGCGGCAACAAGCACCAATAAAAAAACAATTAACGTAATTAATTTAGAAACAACTTTCGTCAGTTCTTTTATAATCAATTCCAATTGTTGCTTTTCATTATCAAACATAACGGCTACAAAACTATTTAAATGTTTTTGTCATTGATGATGGCGTGCAAATAATAAAATCGCCGGTGCCTTTTGCTTCATCTTCTAATACACCTGTGCTCTTTTGCTCCGTAGATGAAATAACCAATATTTTTAACATAGGGTTTTGTTGCTTCAAATACCACTCTATCCCTTGGTGATTATTGCTATGATAAGCTCCATTATAATGAATAAACAATTCTCCTTTCTCCCAATTTTTCAAAATAAAATAAGCCATCGTAGCATCTTTCAACGCCTGAGATTTTGGTAAATTTTGCCCGCCGTGTCCGGCTGCGTTTTCATATATTTCTTTATAGCACTTTAATGTACTATCGTATTTGATGGGTAAAGGTGCATCCATTTTTTTG
>Ga0206809_1143_pt1 | contig 11358 bp, 9 predicted proteins | sample Alteio_BWOrgCont_55_FD_152903 | JGI IMG/M metagenome (GOLD analysis project Ga0206809, IMG submission 152903) | Enriched cells from forest soil in Barre Woods Harvard Forest LTER site, Petersham, Massachusetts, United States -... | ecosystem: Environmental > Terrestrial > Soil > Temperate forest > O... | reverse complement strand
CACAGATCACTATTAAAAACAGGGTTGCCAGTATATTCCCTATCGCGGGTACATTTAAACGTACCGGAGATGATATTAAGGATGCCGAGTTAGCGCAAAAACTAATTGAAGATCCAAAAGAATCGGCTGAACACGTGATGCTGGTTGACCTAGCCCGTAACGACCTGAGCAGGCATTGTGAGCAGGTGGAAGTTAAAGCTTTTAAAGAAGTACAATACTATTCACACCTGATCCATTTGGTATCGCATGTTAGCGGTAAATTATTACCAGGAGTGGCATCATTTAAAATTGTTGCAGATACCTTCCCGGCAGGAACATTAAGTGGAGCGCCAAAATACCGCGCTATGGAGATCATCGACCAAAACGAAAAAACCAAACGTAGCTTTTACAGCGGTGCCATTGGTTACTTAGGCTTTAACGGCGACTTTAACCACGCCATTATGATCCGCTCGTTTTTAAGCAAGAATAACACGCTGCATTACCAGGCAGGTGCAGGAATTGTTGCTGGTTCGATAGCTGAAAGTGAATTAAAAGAAGTGGATAACAAAATAGCGGCATTAAGAAAAGCTATTGAATTAGCGGAGGAGTTGTAACCCCCTAGCCCCCTGAAGGGGGAACAGTAGCAGATAGTTTATAAAAGAATTATAATAAAATAAATAATGACAAATAAAGATAATTCCTCCCCCTTTAGGGGGCCGGGGGGCAAAAATATATTAATAATAGATAATTACGATTCCTTCACCTACAACTTGGTGCATTTGGTTAACGAGATTGGCTTGCAATGCGACGTTTGGAGGAACGATAAGTTTAACATTGAAGATGTGGCCGCTTATGACAAGATTATCCTGTCACCGGGCCCGGGCATACCCTCAGAGGCTGGCTTGTTGCTGGATGTGATCAAAAAGTATTCGTCTACTAAAAGTATTTTCGGCGTTTGCTTAGGTCAGCAGGCAATTGCTGAGGTATTTGGCGGCGAGTTGTATAATTTAAAACAACCTATGCACGGTATAGCTACACCAATAAAAGTAACAGACAAAAGCGAAAAACTCTTTGCAGGTTTGCCGGAAAGCTTTAAAGTGGGCAGGTATCATTCGTGGGTGGTGGATGAAAAATCTATTCCGGATGTATTAACTGTGACTGCTATTGATGAAGAAGATAATTCAGTTATGGCATTAAGGCATAAGGAATATGATGTACGGGGTGTACAATTTCACCCGGAATCGATATTAACAGAATTTGGTAAAGAAATGATGGCAAACTGGATTCACCCCCCGACCCCCTAAAGGGGGAGGAATTAAATAAAATTTAAATATGAACTCAAAAAACACTAATCAAAAACTCCCCCTTCAGGGGGCTGGGGGGTCTATTTTAGATAAAATAGTAGCCAATAAACTTAAGGAAGTAGCATTGGCTAAAAATAAAACATCTTTTACCCAACTTGAGGAATCAGAATTTTTCTCACGGAACACTTATTCGTTCAGGGACTTTTTATTAGCTCCTGACCGTACCGGGATTATAGCGGAATTTAAACGCAAGTCGCCGTCAAAAGGCATCATCAACGATAAAGTAAAAGTTGCCGCTGTAACCAATGCTTATGCTGAGGCTGGCGCATCTGCGTTATCGGTATTGACAGACAAACAGTTCTTCATGGGCCGCAAGGCAGATCTGATCAGGGCGAGGCAGGCTAATACCATCCCCGTACTGCGCAAGGATTTTATGATAGACGAGTACCAGGTGATTGAGGCTAAAGCTTTAGGCGCTGATATTATTTTGCTGATAGCAGCGATATTAACACCCGCACAAATTCAGCAGCTGGCATCGCTGGCAAAAAGCTTAGGGTTAAATGTATTGCTGGAAGTGCATAATTTGGAAGAATTGGAACGCAGTATCAACCCCAATGTGGATGCCATCGGTGTAAACAACCGCAACTTGGGTGATTTCACAGTTTCGGTAGAAACCTCATTTAAATTAGCAGAGCATATTCCAAAGGAGTTTTTAAAGATTTCAGAAAGCGCGATAAGCAATACGGATACAATTAAAGAATTGAAGAAAGCTGGGTTTAACGGCTTTTTAATTGGCGAGAATTTTATGAAACAGGCTGATCCCGGATTGGCGATGAGGGAATTTGTTGAGGGGTTGAAATAAGTGCAATCTGTCAGGAATAGTTTGGGTTTAATGACATTTTAGGTTATTATTTTACCTAAATTTAACTTGGCAATTGATTTGATATACAGTATTTAATGAAGCAAAAATTTTATGATACTGCTGTGAAGCAGGAAAGGGCTGTGCTGGTTGGGGTAATTACCCAGTATGAAACCGCTGAGCAGTCCAAGGAATATTTAGAGGAATTACAATTTTTGGTGGATACTGCCGGGGCGGAGACTGTTAAAATTTTTACGCAGAAACTTCAAAAACCTGACAGGTCTACTTTTGTAGGCGCGGGACGTTTGGAGGATATTAGAGCCTTTGTTACCGAAGAAGAAATTGACATTGTAGTTTTTGATGACGAGCTTACGCCATCGCAACTACGTAATATTGAGAATGTGTTGGGCGTAAAGATACTCGACCGCAATAACCTGATACTGGATATTTTCGCTGGTCGTGCGCAAACAGCGCAGGCTAAAAGCCAGGTTGAACTGGCGCAATTACAATACTTGTTGCCACGATTGACCCGTTTATGGACTCACTTAGAGCGCCAAAAAGGTGGTATCGGTATGCGTGGACCGGGTGAGTCGCAGATTGAAACTGACAGGCGTTTGATCCTGGAAAAAATATCTTTACTCAAAGAAAAATTAAAACTGATAGACCGCCAAAACGAAACGCAGCGTAAAAACCGCGTGGCTATGGTTCGGGTGGCATTGGTGGGTTATACCAACGTTGGTAAATCAACCATCATGAATATGATCTCCAAGTCGGAGGTATTTGCCGAGAATAAATTATTCGCTACGCTGGATACGACGGTTAGGAAAGTGGTGATTGAGAATGTGCCGTTCCTGTTATCGGATACTGTTGGTTTCATTCGCAAGCTGCCTCACCATTTGGTAGAGTGTTTTAAATCGACCCTGGATGAAGTGCGCGAGGCCGATATTTTGATACACGTAGTTGATGTTTCGCACCCAAATTTTGAGGATCAGATCAGAACGGTTAATGAAACATTAAAAGATCTGGGTGTGATTGATAAACCAACCATCACTTTGTTTAACAAAATTGATGCATATCAGCCAATACAAAACCATGAGGGTGAAGAAGTTGAACCATTAACGCTGGATGATTTTAAACATAGCTGGATGGCGAAAAATAATAGTCCGGCTATATTTATATCGGCCACTCAAAGAGAAAATATTGACGAATTCAGGAAGCTGTTGTATGATATGGTGGTTGAGATACATGCGGCGAGGTATCCGTATGATCAGTTGTTATATTAAACCCAACAATCTTAAAACCACTTGTCATTCTGAGTGGAGCGAAGAATCTATCGATCGGCATTTGCGCCATATATAACGGATAGATTCTTCGCTGCGCTCAGAATGACAAAGGGTGGAAATTTATATCTCTGTCAAAAACAAATCCCCTTTAATCTCCTGGATCACATTCTTCTTTGCAGCTGTATCAAATAATAGCTTGATAGCTTTTTTACCTTCTTCGCCTAATTCAACCGAGTATTTATTTACGTAGAGGTCGATGTGTTTGTACATTACTTCCTCGCTCATTTCCTGGGCGTGGGAGCGGATGTATTCTAATCCGGATTTTGGGTTGGAGAAGGCAAACTCTACCGAGCGGCGCAGCACACGGTTTATTTTATGTTGAACATCATCCGGCAAACTCCGGTTAGCCACAATGCCGCCAAGCGGGATGGCTAAGCCGGTTTCCTTTTCCCAAAAATCACCTAAATCGATGATTTTTTTCAGGCCTTTATCCTGGTAAGTAAAGCGGTTTTCGTGGATGATGAGGCCAATATCTACACGACCATCTAATACTGCATTTTCAATATCTGAGAAAACTAATTCTTGTTTATTAAGCGCTTCAGGAAAAGCCAGTCCTAAAAGGAAATTAGCGGTAGTATATTTTCCGGGGATGCCGATTTTGAGTTGTGTGCCTGCTTTTTCCAGCTCTGCACGAAGTTTTTCGGGATCATTTTTACATATCAACATCGGCCCCACGCCAAAACCTAATGCGCTGCCGGAGTCCAGCAATACGTAGCTATCAGCCACATAAGCAAAAGCATGGTAGCTTAGTTTGGTTATATCCAGTTCGCCGCGGAAAGCTTTTTGGTTGAGGGTTTCTACATCATCGTAAGAAACTTCAAAGTCTAAACCTTCGGTATCAATTTTATGATGAATAAGCGCATCAAAAATAAAGGTATCATTTGGGCAGGGAGAAAAACCGAGCGATAGTGTCATAGCGTTTTTTATAGTGTGGGGAGCGGGGTGTGGGGTGCCGGACCAAAACAATCTTGCCTGCTACCGACTCTTCGCACCTCGCTCCCAATCCAAAAATTCAACAGCAAATGTATTCAGATTTTTTATGGCGGGCCCTATTTGCCAGGCATCCCGGTTACGTTTTTCTACATAATTTGACACTGCCCTGATTTGCATGCAGGATACCCCCATCTGCCGGCATGCGTGAAAGAATGCTGCGCCTTCCATGCTCTCAATTTGCGCGTTAATCCGGCTGCCTAATTTGTAAATGGAGGCTTCGTTGCCATGCACGGTATTTACGGTAATCGCATTTGCCTTTCTCAGGTTAAATTGAGCAGGCAAAGCATAATTTGACTTAAAATTACTTTCGCCAAAGCCTAGTTTATCAATTGTGATAAAGTCCTCATCGTCCTCCGCGCCTAACTCAATAAGGGTGTCTTCCGTAATTTCAATTACATCACCTAAAGCAATACTGCGGTCGAAACTACCTGCGATGCCTAAGTTTATGGCCAGATCATATTGATTTGTTGCCAGATGCTTGCCTAAAGCAAAAGAAGTGGCTACCATGCCGGCACCGGTGATTAAGAATTGAAGGTTCAAAGTTGAAGGTTCAAAGTTTTGACTTTCGACTTTTGACTTTAAACTTTCGACTTCAAATTCAGTGGCTGCCACGATTAATATCCGCATTGTCAAATATTTTTTGACAGCTAAGATAAAACATATGCCTTGTTTTTGTTTTGTATATTTGCACCCACAATTGTTATGATGATACATATAACGCGCAAAGAACATTTTAATGCGGCCCACAGGATGTACCGCGAGGAATGGAGCGCCGAAAAAAAATGAAGAGGTTTTCGGCAAATGTGCCAACCCAAACTGGCATGGCCATAACTATAACTTGTTTGTAACGGTTAAAGGCCACGTTACCCACGCGACAGGTTATCTGATTGATTTGAAGGAGCTTAAAATAATTATTAATGATTATGTAATCGAAAAACTCGACCATAAAAACATTAATAAGGATGTGGATTTTATGGCTGGCAAAATGGCATCAACGGAGCTGTTGTGCATTGAGATATTCAACCAGTTGAAAGCTCCTATTGAAGCTTACGAGGGTGTGTTTTTACACTCTGTTAAATTATACGAAACTGAAAATAATTCCGCTGAGTATTTCGGCGAATAATCTACTATAATGATTAACGAAAACAATATTCCTGATCGTGAAGACGATATTGAAGGATATATAAAAATTGACAGGTATAATCCTGAACTCATCACCAGCCTATCAGAAAATTATCTGAATGTTTTAAAACACATTGGCGAGAAGCCCGAACGCGAAGGCTTATTAAAAACCCCAGAGCGTATGGCTAAAGCCATGTTGTACCTGACACAGGGTTATGATCTTGATGCTAAGGAAATAATGGAGTCGGCTATGTTTAAAGAGGAATATAGCCAGATGGTAATTGTAAAGGATATAGAAGTATACTCGATGTGCGAACATCATATGTTACCGTTTTTCGGCAAGGCGCATGTTGCTTATATACCTAACGGGCATGTAGTAGGCCTTAGTAAAATACCACGCGTAGTTGATGTTTTTGCCCGTCGCTTACAGGTACAGGAACGTTTAACTAACGAGATTAGGGATTGCATTCAGGAAACCTTAAACCCACTTGGCGTAGGTATAGTAATTGAATGCCGTCACTTGTGCATGAGCATGCGCGGCGTGCAAAAGCAAAATTCGGTTACCACTACATCGGCATTTACCGGTGCATTTTTAAACGAAAAAACCAGAACAGAATTTTTAAATTTGATATCAGCTAAGCTGAGCTAAAGCTCAGCAGTGATTAGTTAATTGGTGATTGGAGATTAGCAAACCAATCACTAATTAACTAATCTCCAATTAACTAAACACAAACTAATCTCTAATCTCTACAATGAAAGCATATATTTTTCCGGGGCAGGGTGCCCAGTTTGTTGGAATGGGTAAAGACTTGTACGAAAAGTCGGCACAAGCCCGTGAACTATTTGAAAAAGCTAATGAAATTTTAGGATTCAGGATAACCGATATTATGTTTGATGGCACCGACGAGGGCCTTAAACAAACAAATGTTACCCAGCCTGCCATATTTTTACATTCGGTTATTTTAGCCAAGGTGTTGGGTGATGATTTTAAACCGGAGATGGTTGCCGGTCACTCATTAGGCGAATTTTCAGCGTTAGTATCAGCGGGAGCTTTATCATTTGAGGATGGTTTACGTTTGGTTGCGACACGTGCCAATGCCATGCAAAAAGCCTGCGAAATACAACCATCAACTATGGCTGCTATTTTAGGTTTGGATGATTTTACTGTGGAAGATATTTGCCATCGCATCAGCAATATAGTTGTGCCTGCGAATTACAACTGCCCGGGCCAATTGGTAATCTCAGGTACTATTGCCGGGATTGATGAGGCTTGTGAATTGATGACTGCTGCCGGAGCGAAACGTGCTTTAAAACTTAATGTTGGTGGCGCATTCCACTCGCCGTTAATGGAAGCTGCAAGGGTTGAGCTGGAGCATGCCATTGTACATACCGAGATTAAAGCACCAATATGCCCTATCTACCAAAATATTGATGCTAAGCCTTATACCGATCCTGTGCACATTAAGCATAACCTTATTGCCCAGTTAACCGGCCCGGTTAGGTGGACGCAAACTATTGTACATATGCTGGAAGATGGCGCCACCTCATTTACCGAAGTTGGCCCCGGAAGTGTACTGCAAGGCCTTGTAAAAAAGGTAAACAGGCAAATTCCTACCGAAAGCGCGGAATTACCGCAATAATATTACAAACATCTGTGCCACACAGGTGTTTGTAAATGTAAATTTACCTAATTGAAAACACAGGCACTTTGAGTACATCCGGAAAAATACGCTTACTGTTAGCTTTATTGTTTGTCAGTTTATTATTTACTGCAACAATAGTTCAAAGCACATACACGCCCGTAAATAACCTCGATCAGACTGCCGCTATCCTTGAAAACAATCTTCATACCAAGGAAAGGGATGTAACTGCATTATTAAATAACAAGGCATCCTTTAACAACTTAAAAACGATCCAGAATCGCCCTTATGAGGCTTTAAAGTTCATAAACGATTATACGGTAGACAATAGCATATGGCTTATAACTTATACCAATGATACTGTTAGCTTTTGGACTGGTGTAAAGGTTATTCCGCAGGAAAATAACCACATAAAAGAAGGCGTTTCATTTATACAAGGGCCTAACGGTTATTACGAGGCTATTAAAAAAAGCGCAGGGAACTTCTCAGCTATCTTTTACATTAGCATCAAGGTAAATTATCCATTCCAAAATCAATATCTCCAAAACAGGTTTGCAAAAAACTTACTGAATGATAATAACATTGAAATAGCTGATTTTACCGACAGTAATGTTTATGGGATACACAGCTGCATTAATAATCAATACCTGTTCTCGGTTAAATTAACTCATAACGAAGTTAACCACCGCTTTTTTTATTTTGAGCTGATAGCCTGGCTATTAACATTTTTAACGCTATGTGTATTAATTCACGCTATTTGCAAATACTTTGTAGTTAAGGGCAAAGTTTATATCTCATTAGCAATTTTGGGGGTATTTATAATTATCGTGCGTTATGTATCGCTGCATTATAACTGGCCTCATTTTATTTACGGTTTAAGTATTTTTGAATCCTCTATATACACGCCCGGGCATTCACATCTTTCGTTGGGTGATTTTTGCCTGAATATATTATTCGTTTCGTGGTTTGTGGCGTTTATTTATAACCAGCGGCGCTTACTGTTAACAACACCAGTAAGCAAAACTGTAAGCTATTTAATTACTATAGCCGGTACAATTATTCTTATTGCAACCTCAACCATTCTACTCGATCTTTTTTATGGGTTGATAGCAAATGCTAAAATAAGCTTTGATGTTTACAACGTTTTCAACTTGTCGCGCTTTAGTTTATTAGGTTTATTAATGCTATGCTTTTGCTTCCTGATACTGTTCTTAATTAATGATACCTTTTTGTACATAATCCACAGGTTACAAATACCGGAGAAACATAAGACCATTATTTTCTTATCGGGCATAATAATAGCAACTGCCGTTATAGCTTTGTATCAGGAGTTTAGTCTGTTTTATATTCTCCTGGCTGTTGCGGTTTTCATCAGGGCTTATGCTTACAAATACAATTCCGGCAAAATAGATTCTACAAGCTTTATTATTATTGTTTTTGTTTTTTCCTTGATATCTTTTTTGAAATATCAACACGTAGAAGCTATTAAAGAGGCGGAAAACCGGGTTGCGTTAATCCAAAAACTGGAGATTCCGGATGATGTAACCGCGGATATTATTTTCAGCAGGATAGAAAAACAAATTATAAACGACCCAGTTATTGTTAGTTATTTTAATGACAGCCTGCATTATAGTAATCTGAAAAGTCGGTTCCAAAAGCTATATTTTGATGGGTACTTATCAAAATACACCTACAATATACACGAGTTTAATGAAAATGGGCAGCCTGTAGCAGGCGACAAAAATTACCCGTTAAATGTGTTTAAAGACCTGGTACTTTACAGCTCATTTAAAGTATCCGATTATTTCTACCGGGAGAATGAATCTTTTGGCTTCCAGAATTACTTTGCCATTCTGCCGGTTTCCAAGGATAGCAAGGTTGTAGGAACCATAGTAGTTGAACTAAAATCAAAGCCGTTACAGCCTTCCGGCTCATTTCCTGATCTGTTGAAAGACGGCAAAATACAAGCCGATGATAAGTTTAAGGATTATTCGTTTGCATTTTATAGCGATAATAAACTGGTAAGCAAAAACGGCAGCTATAGCTACGACCTGGTAAATACTACTTTTAAAGGCCAGCTTAAAAAGTACACCTCTATAATAACACAAAGCAGCCACCCCGATTGGTATAAAAACTTAATAACCTATAGTCACTTAATCTATCAGCCAAGCGAACGCACGCTTATAGTTGTAAGTAAAGAAGAGAATACCCTTTTTTACAGTATATCATCACTTACCTTCTTCTTTATACTGCTGCTTTTGTTCAGCCTTATGGTTATTGTAGTACGGCTGCTCTGGGTGCGAATCAAAATTCTGAGTATAAGCGACAATAGCTTTAAATGGATATTTAAAATAAATTTTGAAAAGATCCTTTATAAAACACGCATCCAGTTTTCCATCATTACGGCTGTTGTGGTTACGTTAATATTTGTTGGCTTTATTACTTTCCTTTCGTTAAGCACTCAATATAATGAGCAGCAGGAGAATATGATCCGCGATAAAATAAGCCATATTACCACGGCTTTTGAAAGCGGATTATTTGATAAATATTTGAGCAATATTAATGAGGAAAGTCAGGCCGATTTTGATGAATTGGCCAGCACCTACTCTACCGACTTAGTTTTATATGACCAAAGCGGTGTTCCGTTAATTACTACACAACCCAAAATTTATGATGAAGGCCTGCAATTCCGCCGGATGAATGCACATGCATTTATTTACCTGAGTAAGTTTAAAAAATCGGAGTTTGTGAATGATGAAACCATTGGCGAGTTGCATTATAAGGCTGCTTATGCTCCTTTAATCAATTCAAAAAACGAAACTATAGCTTACCTGCAATTACCTTATTTTTCAAACCAGGCTGATTATAACGCGCGCATCATATCGTTATTAAATATAATGATTAACGTTTACGCCCTGATATTCATTGTAGTAGGTTTATTCGCGGTGATTATTGCCCGGCAGATAACGGCCCCGCTTAGCTTTATCCAGCTTAGCTTAAGCAAGATTATTTACGGCAAAAAGAACGAACCTATAAAATGGGAACGCGATGATGAAATTGGCGCGCTGGTGAATGAGTATAATAAAATGATAGCGGCCTTAGAGAACAGCGCCCAAAAACTTGCCCAGTCGGAACGGGAAAGTGCCTGGCGCGAGATGGCTAAGCAAGTTGCCCACGAAATAAAGAATCCGCTAACACCGCTTAAACTCGGTTTACAGTTGCTTGAAAAATCGTGGCGTGATAAAGACCCCAAATTTGATGCAAAATTTGAACGCTTCAGCAAATCATTTGTAGAGCAGATTGAGAGTTTATCCTCTATTGCGTCGGAGTTCTCTTCCTTCGCTAAAATGCCCGATACCCATATTGAGCGTATTAGTGTTTTTGATATGCTTAACCAGGCGGTTACCATTTTCAACCAAATGGATAACATTAAAATAAATTACCAGGCGCCGCCAGATCCGTTTTATATCAATGCCGACCGCGACCAGATATTGCGTTGCTTTAATAATCTATTAAAAAATGCCATAGAAGCTACGTATCAGGATAAGTTGGGCATTATTGATATTAGTTACCTGATAAGCAGCAAAAGCATATTACTCAGCCTAAAAGATAATGGCAATGGTATACCTGAGAACATGCGCGAAAAAATATTTGAGCCTAATTTTACTACAAAAAGTTCGGGCACGGGTTTAGGACTGGCCTTTGTTAAAAACTCTATTGAAAATGCGGGCGGTAAAGTTTGGTTTGAAACTATACAAGGCGTAGGGACTACATTTTATTTGAGCTTGCCTTCGGCAGATGCGGCTGATAAAAACAACAAGGCATAAAAAATCCCCTCTTTTCGGGAGGGGATGATCATCAGCCGGATGGCTAAATATTATAATATTTTTATACTGAGAAGGATGTACCGCAACCACAAGTGCTGGCAGCATTCGGATTGTTAAAGGTAAATCCACGGGCATTCAATCCGTCGGAGAAATCAATTTGCATACCTGCCAGGTATAAGCCATGCGCTTTGTGCATGTATACCTTAATATCGTTAATATAATAGGTATGGTCGCCTTCCTTTGGTTGGTCAAAGCCTAAAACGTAGCTCATACCCGAGCAACCGCCGCCTT
>Ga0206809_1141_pt1 | contig 11396 bp, 11 predicted proteins | sample Alteio_BWOrgCont_55_FD_152903 | JGI IMG/M metagenome (GOLD analysis project Ga0206809, IMG submission 152903) | Enriched cells from forest soil in Barre Woods Harvard Forest LTER site, Petersham, Massachusetts, United States -... | ecosystem: Environmental > Terrestrial > Soil > Temperate forest >... | reverse complement strand
GGGTGGAGCGAGCAGCAGATCGAGGCGTGGTATTACGCGCATTCAGGGAGCACGGGGCCGGAGGCGCGGGCGGAGGCGCAGCGGGTGGCGCGGCTGATTGTGGAGGATCGGGAGAAGAAGCGGGCGGAGCGAGAGGACTGCGCTCGGCGTTCCGCGGTCAGCGCTCAGGAGGGTGTGGAAGGAGTGGGAGAGACGCTAGTTCTCTCGCGGGTTTGAGCTTCGCGTTTCGCTTGTCAGGACAGTGGAACTGTGAACCCAAGCGCGTTTCTCCGTACTGATCGTTCGCGACCGACGCCACCAACTCAGTTGTTGAAACATCTGTGCTGCTGGAGCGTCACTTTCGCGTTGGGCGTTTTACGGCAACCTGGAAAGTCCCGGCGCGGCTGGGTTTTCGACTGCCTTCTTTTTAGGCGTTAGGTCGCGGAGGGTTGCCTTAGTTATTTGGTCTTCCAGAACCAACGTGGGACTCTGTTCTTGTACTCGAGGTAGGTCTGACCAAATTCCCTTTCCAGGCTGCGTTCCTCTCGCGGCAGAATGATGAACTTCACAACCGACCACAAAACCAGAAATCCGAGTAAGACGCCGAGGCTTCCAAAATAAATGGCCAATCCCAGCCATAGCCCCAGTTCAGCGATGTACATCGGATTGCGTGTCAATCGGTACGGACCACGCATCATCAGGAAAGAGGGAGTCAGCCCTAGCTTGACCTTTGACGGAGCTTGGGGAACGGCGAAAGCAAGAATCCAGATTAAAAGTGCGACCGCGGGTGCGACCACGATCAGGCCAATCCAATTCCAGTATCCCGGGGATCCCTCTGTCCATCCATAACGTGGCAGGCGCGTCGAGAGTGCCCACGGAAGCACTCCATGTGCCAGCGGAATCACAATTAACCCAACGAATAGTCCCACAATGATGGCTATCGAGCGCGGCATGGTGATCATGCTTTGGCTTCCTTGAATTGACGATCTTGTACTGGCAGCGGAATGAGCGAAACATTGTCAGAGCGTGTCGCTCCGAGCAAGTACGTCAGATGTCCTGGTTGTCCATGAATGGGCGTGTTTCCTGCACTCCGTTCGTAATCTTCGAGTCCCTGGGTAAGTTCCGATGGCTCGGCTATCGTGTAAGCCCGAAGTTGGGAGATCACGCCGTCCCAACAGCACGTGAAAGGGACCAGCGGAATCAAGTAGGCCCATAGCAATCGCTTGCATCGGAACGGCCTTATGAACGGCGTTACAAAGGCCACAAACAGCGGCGTGAGCAGCAGGGAAATGATCGTGAGCAGCGTGCGTTCCGGGATCTCGAAAATGCAGATCGGTTGCCCCGCTTTGACGGCGTCTTCCAACACTCTCCTTGCCGCTCGTGGCGGAAAGTGATGGAAGGCATTGAAGATGGTTCGCAATCCTACCAATTCAGGCGGTACTTTTGTAGCATCTACGGAACCGGTGACATAGTGCAGTATGAGCGGGTGTTGAGAGGAGATATAGCGAAATGCAACTAGATCAGGAAACTTGTCGGTCACAGTGAACTCAACGTCGATTCCTTCAGAGGTCAACGCCTCGTATAGCGCCAGAACCAGTTCCCCTCGACCGGAGCAGAGATCGACTACGTTCAATGCACCGGTTTGTGCAAACATCCTCCGCAGTAGCGGCATCACAGGCTTGTGCAGAGCGAAACGTACTTCCATAAAAAACTAAATAGCCCAGGGCAGGTTACGAATCGTGTGCGGAAACCATTCCAGATCTTTCAGTTCGAATAAGTGTAACCGTGGTAAAGCCATTTGTTCCCAGCCCTCGTTTGACAGGTCGCTTTGCTGAGTTCGCTTTCAGACCGGCACTTTTCTATAGGATCCTGTTCCGTGACACGGGTTGCGGAAACCGGTTATCTCGCGCAGTTCGGACGTGCAAACGGAACAAAATCGGCAGGCAGCTCAACACGAATGCGAGCGACGGGGAGTATCTTCGACGCCGATTTAGCAGATCGTCAAGAACATTTCGCCGGCTCACACGAGAGCCAAAAAAATCGACTTCTTCCCTGAGAGATGCTGTTTTCTGCTGATAGCAGAAATAGCAGCTGTGGAGCGAGTGTTTGAGAACTCCCATCGCATATTTCGTAGCGTTCGGAAACAGGGGAAACACCGCCGCGCTCAAGATGACCGCACTCAGGAAAATGAAAAGTGCTTTCAACACATCGAGCCTGCGAAGCGCAGGAATCGGAACCTGTGCCAGCAGTTCCTCACCCCAGACAGTCACAGCACTGACCATCACGCCAGCAAGTACGATTCGGTCGACGAAGGCCCCCTCTAGTGGCGAGAGTCTAAGCACCCGGGTTACTTTCCCTGATAAAAGATCGCTTCGCGTGCAAACAAAGCCGGACAGAGAATATCCCGTACAGCGTTCTACATATTTTTCGAGCCAGCCGCGAGTCCGATCCGACGGCATCCGGAATCCGTGAATCATCTCGAGAGCTAACACCTTCTCCCGAATGTGACGGCGATCATCCTGGCTCGCGGTGTCGGGGAGGACGACGATCAAGTCAACATCCGATATGTTCGCCGTGAAAGCTCCCTTTGCCGCACTGCCGAAGAGAATTACGCTGACCAAAGAAGCGCCACCTGGCAAACGCAGTTGTGCAATGGCCTCGAGGTACTTCTGAATAGGACCGCTTGAGTTGGGCGTGATCTCGTACCGCGAGAGAATCGCAGCGTCGGGCTCATCCGCGACGCGATACGCCGCTGCGCGTTGCTCCTCTTTGTTGCCAGACATAAGGCCATCCTAGTCTTCCTTGTGGAAAATGGCCCACAATCCACAACGCGCGTCGTCGCTCGGACCAAATGCCGCCTATGGCGAGAACTGCTCGGTCCGGATCAATACCGCCAAGTCGGCTTGTCGCACCCGGCCGCCGGCCGATACGGGGCGTCCGGCGATCCCGCGCGGGCTAGGGTGGTGTCCCAGAAATTCGTGGCACGATTCGCGAAAGGCAACCGCAGATTCTTCGCTCACCACCCCCGAACTGAAGAACGTTCGGGGCCCGTTCACTCAGAATGACACCATCTTTATATGTTTGGTACTTCTGGGACACCACACTAGACAGCTTTGCCCGTGGCGAATGCCTTGCGGAGCGCAGTCTTCCAGCTCGCGCTGAATTGTCTGGAGGCTGCGGCGTCCGGCGCGACGAGATCGAATCCGTGGAAGGCGCCCGGCACGACCAGGAGCTGGGTTGCGACTCCGGCGTGGACAAGCCGGCGCGCGTAGTCCATGTCTTCTTCGACGAAAAGGTCGAGAGCACCGACACCGATCCAGGCAGGCGGCAGGCCGGCGACGCTGGCTACCCGGGCGGGGACGGCGGCGTCCGGCACGCTGGACGAGCCTGCTGGAACGCCGAGCAGCGAACTCCAGGCAAGACGATTGGCACTCGCAGTCCACATAAAGTGGCCAACGGCGGGCGGCGCCGGACGGGTGCTGCCGGTTCGGTCGTCCAGCGCGGGGTAGACGAGCAGCTGAAAGACGATGGGAACTTCGTTGCGGTCGCGCGCGTGAATGGCGAGGCTCGCTGCGTGGTAGCCGCCCGCGCTCTCACCGCCCACGGCAATTCTGGAGCGATCGATGCCGAGCTCCTCCGCATGGGCGTGAACCCATTGGAGCGCCGCGTAATTGTCCTCGAGCGATCCGGGATAGCGCGTCTCGGGAGCCAGCCGGTAGTCGACCGAGACGACGACGCAGTGGCAATCGGTCGCGATCTGCTGCAGATGGGGCATCAACGTGGGATCGGTCATCATGAAGCCGCCGCCATGCATGTGCAGCAACACCGGCTTGCCCTTCTCCGACGGCGCGGGATCAACGACCCAGAGACGAACCTCGGGTGCCCCTGGCGGCCCGGGGATATGCCGCTCCACGGGCTGCGGCGCGGGAGCCGGCGATGGGGGCATGCCAGGCATTTGCCGGAACTTGATGGCCATCTCCACGGAGAGATCAACCGCAGGGAACTGCTTGAGTACGGGAAGAAGTTCCGGATCGACGAGGGAATATGGGTCCGCAACCGCCGGCGAAGTTTCTGAGCGCGGGGATTGCTGAGCCTCCGTCCGCTTCGCTGCGGGCGCGAGTCCCATAGCCAGACCGAAGCCGACGGTGCGGATAGCGAAATCGCGACGCGTGAGTGGATGGCTCATTTTGAAGAGGGCCCCTCAAAAAACGGTCGCACCTCGACCGGCGTCCGGCAGGCGAGGACAGCCTTGCGGCCCCAGGCGAGCGCCTCATCCAGGTCAGCGACTTCCAGGATCCAAAAGCCTCCCACGTGCTCTTTGGCTTCGAGATACGGTCCGTCGGTGATGAGCACCTCGCCGTTGGGCTGCGCCCGCAGCGACTTCGCTTTGGTTTCCGACTGCAGGCCGCCGGCGAAGAACCTGACGCCGGCCGCGATCATTTCCCTGTTGAGTGCGTGGATATCGCGCACGGTCTCGGCCGCCTCGGTGGACGGGTCGAAGTGGTCGGGGTGGTGAACGGCAACCAGGTATTGCGGCATGAGTTCTCCATTCTGCGGTGGCGGCTGCATTGACGTCGAACGGCGCGTCGCGAAATCGACAGAGCCAGAGTTTTATTGCTGCTGGACCGGCTCAGCCCCGTCGTCGCCGAACCTCTTTTGGATCTCCTTTTGCATCTCGGGATCGAAGTCGGTTATGTCGAACAACCGGCGGACTTCGACCATCTCGATATCCGAGCCGGGGATGCGGGAGGCCCATTCGAGCGCCTCTTCGCGCGACTTCACCTGAATGATCCAGTAGCCGCCGATCACTTCTTTCGCTTCGGGAAAGGGTCCGTCGGTGACGGTCGACTTTCCGTCCTGGAAGGTGACACGTGCGCTCATCGTCGCGGGCGGGGTCAGACCGTCGAGCGCGATCAGCACGCCGGCTTTCCCCAGCTCCTCGTTGTACTTGCCCATCACCTCCATGGATTTGAGGTCGGGTACGGTGCCGGGCTTTGCAGTTCCGTAGCCGGTGGGATACATGATCATCATGAAACGCATGCTTTTCTCCTTGCGTGTTGTGCGGACACTGTATCAGGGCCGCTACGTTTGTATAACAGCCGGGACCGCGTCGGGCGTGAAGAGTTGCGAGGCGCCGGGTGCGCGGTGCGGCTCCGCTAACGCGTCGAACGGGGTGATGGGGAGTCGACGCGCGATGAGCAGATTTTTCGCGTAGCGTACCACCCGGGAAACACTTTCTGGCGGGCCGGTCGTCCTGCCCTCACAATGTCGACGAACGGCCTGACCCGAATTCTACAAATAGTCCAGGATTTTTTGTCTCAATCGTTGAACATCGCCTGCTGTAGTTTTTTCGACAGCAATTCGCGCTCGCGAACGTTGTCTGTCATCGCAAGGGCGCGTTGCAGCTCTTCGCGCGCTTCGGCATATCGTCCCAGCTTCACGAGCAGATCTCCCCTGACGCTGGGCAGCAGATGATAGTTGGCCAGCACAGGCTCGGCCCGGAGAGCATCGAGCGCGTGGAGCCCAGCGGCCGGGCCGTAGGCCGGGCCGGGCGCCATGCCGACGGCGACGGCGCGGTTCAGCGCGACGATGGGAGATGGGCTGATCTGCAGCAGGGCGTCATAGAGAATAACGATCCGCTCCCAGTCGGTCTCCGCTGCGGTGTTGGCTCGCGCGTGACAGGCAGCGATGGCCGCCTGCAGGGCGTAGCTGCGGGCGCCGCCACCCAGCTTCTGCGCTCGGTCAAGCGCAGCCATGCCGCGCCGGATCTGCGCATAGTCCCACAAAGAACGGTCCTGTTCCGGCAGGAGAACGGCTTCTCCTGTTGGTCCGCGGCGCGCGGCGGTACGCGACGCCTGCAGCTCCATCAGCGCCAGGAGACCATGGACCTCAGACTCTTCGGGAAGAAGCGCCACCAGCATGCGGGCAAGCCGCAGTCCCTCGTCACAGAGTTCTGCCCGCATCCACTCCGCTCCCGAGGTTGCGGTGTAACCCTCGTTGAAGATGAGATAGACCACGGACAGTACCGACTCAACCCGCTTTCTCAACTCATCGCCGCGCGGGGTCTCAAAGGGAACATGAGCTTCGGCGAGGGTCTTCTTAGCGCGAAAGATTCGTTGTCCTAGCGTCTTCTCCGGCACCAGGAAAGCTCGAGCAATCTCCGCGGTTGTGAGGCCGCAGGCCAGGCGCAGGGTGAGCGCAACGCGCCCTTCGACCGCCAGCACCGGATGGCACGCGGTAAAGATGAGGCGGAGAACGTCGTCATCGATGACCTGGTCCAGAGCCTGATCCATGGCTTCACCCAGTTGCTGCTGCTGGAATTCCAGTTCTCGCCCAATCTCTCCGTGCTTTATTTCGAGCATCCGCCCGCGACGCAGAGAGTCGATGGCACGCCGCTTCGCTGCCGTCATCAGCCACGCGGCAGGATTTTCCGGAATCCCTTCCTCCGGCCATTGTTCGAGAGCGGCCACCAGCGCATCCTGAGCGAGTTCCTCGGCAATGCCGATGTCGCGGGTCACGCGCGCGATCCCGGCGATGAGGCGTGTGGATTCGATCTTCCATACGGCCTCGATTGTTTTAGGCACATCTTTCATGCCTGCCAGATTACGGCGTTCCGGTCTTCAAAGGCCCGGCGACCTTGTAAAAACTGAGGATGATGCCGGACGGCTTTGCTTCACAGACGGGTGGTAGTTGTCGGGTGGTGAATCGCAACCAGATATTGCGGCATGTCTTCTCCAGGAATCGTCCTTCAGGCGGGGTTCTCTGCCCGGCCTTCACTACAACGACGAACGGGCAGACCGGAATTCTACAAGTCGCCGGGAAAGTTTTGTTTCTGGGAATTTTTTAATTCTGGCCGCAAGCAGCCCCTGAATTTGGCGGTGGCCAGAGCCGGCTATTAACTTTCCCGCGGGCGGCGCTGGGAGCCAATTTGTCGTAGTTCCTGGAGCGAGGAGCGACGAATATCGGGAATCTTCGAGCGACGAGCGGGCCGCTACGGTGTCCCGAAGCGGCCGTGGGGATTGCGTGCGAGTATGGGTTCGCGATGGAACCGCAAACGGTGTTGCCGTCGATGCCGGCGAACCAGTGATCAGGCGCCCGCAGGGGGAGAATAATCCAGGAGTTCTCTGATCCTGCGCTGGTCACCAGGAGAGTAGGCCGGCCATTCTTCCTTGCGAAGAGATGGAGTCTCACTCTTCGCCATGCTGACCGCAAACGGCGACTGTTCCTCTGCTGGCGCATCCGTCCATTCTTCCTTCCCAGGAGAAGAAGACTCACTCTCCGGTAGAGTGGCCGCCAAGGCCGGCTGTTCATTTGCTGGCGCCTGCGACCATTCTTCCTTCGCTGGAGAAGAAGGCTCACTCTCCGGCAGGCTGGCAGCAAAGGACGGCTGTTCAACTGCCGGTGCATGAGGCCAACCTTCCCTGCGAAAAGAAGAAGGCTCGCTCTCCGGCAGACGGCTCGCAAAGGATGGCTCTTCAGCTTCTGGTGCATGAAATGTGGCGCCAGCCTGGTAGCCCGCGTCGGCCGGAATCGCCCTGGTATTCATGGGCAGAACCGCTAACAGGTTGTGAACAAGCGTCCGCAGCACTTCTCTTTTTGCTGCCAGCCGCTCAATCTCCGCATCCATCTCTCTCACGCCGGCACTCGCCTCGACGGCAGCTTGTTCAAACGCGCTATAGTTCATTTTCGCTCCAGTAATTCGAGCTGGAGTCTAGCACGAGCTTCGGACGCTTCGAGATACCACGAATAGCCGCTGAGATACCACCAATGGGGCAGGGCCGTTCCGAAACAGGACGGCGGTGGAAGCCTGAGCTTGTCCCGAGCGTAGCGGAGGGAGGCATCTGGCCGTGGGAACAAGCCTCAAACTTGAAAAGGGGCCCCTGGCCCGGTTCACGCGCCATGCGCGTCGCACCGCATCACGCCCAGATATTGCCGGAACGGCCCCACCGCTTCGCGATACTGATGCGCCATGACCCGCGACAATTGGTGAATGTGGTTCAGATCGTGGGCCGCCCACGTCGCCAGCAACTCCGACAGCGTGACCACGCCCAACGCCGGATGCTGTCCGCGCCGCGCAAGAACCGCTTCGGTCAGCCGCAGCCCGCGCAACTCCGCAAGGTTCTCCGCACGCAGCTGGATCAGTTCATCGAGCAGCTCCGGCATCGACTTGCCTTCCACCGCCTTCACATGACCAAACCGATCAAATGGCGGAAATGGCACCGCATTCCCATGCTCGAGAATGACCCGCACCCGCGGCATCCAGTCGTCGTGCTCGCAGTGGATCAGGTGGCCGACGACGTCGAACGCGCTCCAGGTCTTCTCGCCTTCGTTGACCCGCGTCCACGCATCGGGCAAATCGCGCAACAAAGCATTGAGAGCGGCCGGAGTGTTCGCAAGCAGCGCAAGCGTCGTTTCCAGATCGTGCATAAGAACAGGGTATAGGGTGTAGGGGATAGGGTGTAGGGTGTAGCCGAATTCGCTGTGGGCGAGCAGCGAGTCTTCCCGACGATAACCCCGCTGGGCTCAGAGCCCTTTCAGCATTGTTGTGAGCATTTTCCCAACCTCAAATGACAAGCTTTCCGCACGATCGATCTCCTGAGGATCACTGAATCCCAATTCTCTCGCGATGACTAACTGCGTCTGCAACTCGAGGTTCGAGCCCTTCGCGATTCCGAGAAAATGCCGGTACTGCTCCCTCGTCAGTCGGCCGTACCCCTCAGCAATATTGCTCGGAACCGATACGCTGGCCCGCCGCAACTGATTGCTGAGCCCGTAGATTTCTTCCCGAGGAAAGCTTTTCGTCAAACGATAAATCGCGACGCAAACCTGAATGGCGCGTTGCCAAATCACGAGATCACGATACGAACATGCAGTCTTTTTCGTCACGCCCCATTTGTAATGTGCGATCGCGAGCGCGCGCAGCATGCCTTCCGTAACATCGCAGCACTTCGGGCACAGGGCAAACCCGGCTTCCCTCGTCCACAGGATTCGATGAAGCCGCTCGCCAGCAGCCCATGCGACTACACCCTATGCCCTACACCCTACCGGGGGCGTCACTGCGCCCCCGGGAAAACATCCTTCAGCGGCGCGCCCTGCCCCTCCCGCAGCTCCGGATGCGGCAGCGGCTTCCGCGGCAGCATCTGGTCGCGCATCGCTGCGTTGTAGACAAAGACCGCCTCCACCACCGCTGCCTGTTTCAGGTCGCCCGGCTGCAGCTCCTCGTACACATCCATGTTCGAGTGGTGCACGCGCGTCTCATAATCCAGCTCGTCCTGGATGAACTGGAACCCCGGAATCCCCACCGCGTCGAACGACAGATGATCCGTTCCGCCCGTGTTCCGCATGGTCAGCGTCGTCACACCCAGGTCCTTCAGCGGCGCGATCCACTGGGCAAAGATCGGAGCCACCGCGGCATTCTCCTGCAGATACACGCCGCGAATTTTCCCCGAGCCGTTATCTAAGTTGAAGTAACCCGAAATCAGACGCTGCTCCGGCTTCAACTGCAAGGGCCCCGACGCGCGCCGCATAAACTCCGGCAGCATCGCCTGGTCGGGAGCCGTCGACAACGGCGCCGATCCAAAATGATCGCGCACATATCCGCGCGATCCGAACAGCCCTTCTTCTTCGCCGCTCCACAGCGCCACGCGGATCGTCCGTCGCGGCTGGACATGCAGCGCGTTCAGGATGCGCATCACTTCCATCGCCACAATCGTGCCTGCGCCGTTGTCCGTCGCGCCTGTCCCTGCAATCCAGCTGTCGAGATGGCCGCCCACCATCACCACCTGGTCCTTCAGGCCGGGATCCGTCCCCGGAATCTCCGCCACGGTGTCGAACCCGTGCTCGTGATCGCCGGTGAACTTCACATCGACATTCATTTCCAGCGACACCGGCACATGCGCCTCGAGCAGCCGGACCACGCGGCCGTAATTCTCAATCGCCATCACCACCACGGGCACCTTCACCTCATGCCCGCGGATGTACGGCGTCCGTCCAATCGCCGCTCCGTTGTCATCGAAAATCGTTCCGCCCGATCCGCCGCCGTTCCGCCCGTCGCGGCTGGGCACCACCACGCCGGCAACTTTCTCATCCGCGAGGAACTGCGCAATCCTGTCGATCAGGCGGAGCCGCTGCATCCGCGTCCGCATCCGTTGCTGCATCTCCGGCGTCATCCCCGCATTCGCGGTCACGGGATACTGCGCCAGATCCGCCAGTTCCTGATCCGTGTACCGCGAGAACAGCGGCTGATCCACCGGCGGCACCGGACGCATCTCGCCCAGCAGCACAATCTTGCCTTCGAGCTTTCCCTTGTACTGATCGAAATCTTTCTCGTCCTGGATGTTCACCACCACCGCGCTGCCCGTCACCGGGCCATTCGTCGCCGGCGACCATGGCGTCGCCTGCGCAATGAACACCGCGGTGTCCGGACTGGTCATCCGCACCCAGGTATTCAACTGCTGCCAGCCCATCCCGAACTCGCCCCAGTCTTCCAGATGCGCGTTGGCGCAGCCCATCGCTGTTAGTTGGTCGCGCGTCCACGCATTGGCCTTCGCCATATTGGGCGACCCGGTCAGCCTCGGACCAACATCATCCGCCAGCGCCGATCCGTACTCCATCACATGCGAGTGCAGTAACCCCTCCTCGCGAATGCGCGCGTACATGGTGTAGTCGATCTTCTCGACCGCCGGTTGCGCATCATCCCACGGCCCCTGATCCCGATCAGCCGGCGCAGCAGCTGGCGGGACTGCGTTTTTCTTGTTGTGGTTCTGATCTGCCGCCATCAACGGCAGCGCAGACAACAGCAAAAATGCGGAGATACGCCGGGCGCTTGCGAACATCGTCGAATTCCTCCGGGAAACTTAGGGAAACCGGAGGATAGCACGGCATAGGATCAGATGAACTCCAGGCGTCCTATCCGAGCCATTGTTGCTCGGGTGAATAGTTAGCCGGGTGCCCCACATCTGGGTGGTGTTCGCAGATGTGGGATTCCACCAATCTTGCGGCCGCGAAACGATTTAGCCTGCCATCTCCTGACGCGGCATCGCTTCAACGGAGTTACTCCCGAATCGCCGTTCCCTGCAACCTGTTCCCTGTAACCTGCCTACTTCTCCTGCCCAAACGCCTCCGCGATCCCCGGAGCAAACGCCAGATACAGCCCGATCACCACGTTCACCGCCGTCAGCATATACGCCGCATCTTTCAAAAATGCGATGGATGCAACCTGTTCCGGCATCCCGGCCGACTCTATCGCGGAAAACAGCAGCAAATACCGCACCAGCCGGAAGACTGCCCAGCCCGACGTCGCAATCAGCGTCCGCCGCCCCCAGTTCACGCGCAGCCACAGACACGTCCCGATGCCCAGCGCATACAAAATCGTCACCGGCAGAAACGCAGTGACCCGCGCCGCGCCATTCGACAGC
>Ga0206809_1140_pt1 | contig 11546 bp, 10 predicted proteins | sample Alteio_BWOrgCont_55_FD_152903 | JGI IMG/M metagenome (GOLD analysis project Ga0206809, IMG submission 152903) | Enriched cells from forest soil in Barre Woods Harvard Forest LTER site, Petersham, Massachusetts, United States -... | ecosystem: Environmental > Terrestrial > Soil > Temperate forest >... | reverse complement strand
ATCAATATCTAAAACAGTATAACCCTGATCGGTCAGCATGTTGTTAAACATCATCTCGCGGAAATAATAGCTCCAGGCATACATCACATTTTGCAAGTAACCCGCGCCATGTACAAAAACAACTGCAGGTTTAGCCGGATCAGGGTTTTTAGGCAGATATAACCGGGCATAAACATCGCTGCCATAACGGTTTTTAAAAGTGATGATAGGTGCATCCCGCCAGGCATAAGAATTAAATTCCGCAGAGGTTGACCGTGTTATCTGCACTGCTTTTGCTCCCTGTTTATTTGGTTGCAGATATAGTTCCCATGGCTTATTGGTATATGAATATCTTATTGCCAGCCATTTTTCATCCGGTGAAAGCGATACATCATTGTCCCCTTTAACAGAAGTTAATTTTACAGGCTCGCCACCACTTACCGCCAAACGATAATACTGGTAATCGCCGGGGTGGTTAATATTGGCATTGAAGTAGAACGTTTTTTTATCATGCGATAATTGCAGGTTTTGTACTTCCCATTTACCATTGGTTAATTGTTTTTTATCTCCATTGTTAATGTTGCAAACGTAAATATGACTGTAACCGCTCGCTTCGCTCTGATAATAAAAATGATCATTATCCAGCCAATCAATATTCCCGGTGGAGTACCAGTCATCGGCAATACCCGGCGCGCCGTCAACCCAGGCATCGTTATGCTGCCTGTCGAGCAGCGATAAAGCGCCAGTTTCCACATCAAGCGACATAATCCAGCGGTCTTTATTATCAATCGCGTTCACTACTACAATGGCATGCTTGCCATTTTCATTCCATATCGGTCCGTTAACAACCACTTTGCGGTCTTCGTTTAGTTTGGTGCGATCGGCTAGTTCAGCGGGATAATCCTTTACATAATCAGGCAGATCTTTTATGCCAACAATGTTTTTTGTGTTGATGCTGTAAGCCGAATCGCGCCGTGTATCATAAATATATGATTCGCAAACCGGTTGAGGGCCGCCAACCTTGGTGCGGTTTTGTATGTCTTCGGTATAACCACTTGCGGTTACATAATTGGGAACTATGGTGTTTTTATCATCCGCGGATTTGATTAAACGGTATGTAATATACCTGCCATCCGGGCTGAGCTCCACATTGTCAACATCCCTGCCATCAGTTACCAGTTCTTTTATCTTTTTAGGTTGAAATTTCTTTTTCTCCTCAGCATCCACCTTTTTGTTTTTATCCTCCAGTTTGATAATATCAAATAATTCCAACTGTTGATCCTTCAGCCATTTTGCCTGCTCGGTTTCATCGTTAGTTTTATTCTTTTGGGCTGATGCTACAAAATTGGTTAGTTGTATCAGCTCCCCGCCGTTAAGTTTTAGCGCATATAGGTTATCGGCTTTAATAATTAAAACTTCGGTTCCATCGACATTAAAAGTTGGCGAATTTTCGTTATCAGTAGTGCGGGTAAGCTGTATGGTTTTGCCTGATTTTATGTTTTTCAGGTAGATGTCACCATCACGCGAATAGACCTTTAAAGTATGCGCCTGGTTCCATTTGCTGCCGTAATTGGGTGTTATTTCGTGCTGCTCTTTATCGCTTACTTTTTGCGGGGTGAGGTTATTGAGGGTAATAGCATATAATTCATCCCTAAAAGTATTGTCGGGGTTCCATTTAAAATAAATCTTTTTGCCATCGTCGCTCCATTTAATGTCGGATGGCGCTACGCCGATCCACTTGGGGTCGCGCATTATTTTTTCGATAGTCAGGGTATCTAACTTTTGGGCAAAAGTATTAACGCTGGCAGCTATGAATAGTAGCGTAAAAAGTTTTTTCATAGGTTGAATAATGAGGTTATATAAAGGCGCAATATAGCAGTTTCGCGAGATTTTTATTTTGTGGTGTTGCTCAACATCAGAATTATGTCTATTTTGATTTTTTTAGCAATTTATGACAGACGAACAAATGAAATATCCGGTGGGAAAATTCACGCCACCGGCATCATATACTGATGATGACATCAGGCGTTGGATAAACGAAATTAAAATGTTGCCGGGGCAAATGCGCCAGGCTATTATCAGTTTAAACGATAAGCAGCTGGATACTCCATACCGCACCGGCGGTTGGACTTTAAGGCAAGTGGTACACCATGTAGCGGATAGCCACATGAACTCGATTGTACGATTTAAACTGGCTTTAACGGAGGATAACCCCACCATAAAGCCTTACGAAGAAGCTTATTGGGCGTTACAACCAGATTACCGTTTACCGGTAGAATCGTCATTAAGAATTTTGGAAGGCGTACATATCCATTGGGTTAACCTGCTGGAAAGCTTTACCGAAAACGAGTGGAGCCGCACTTTCACTAATCCCGAATCGGGTCAAACCATATCGCTTAAACGCGCGCTTGGTTTATACGCCTGGCATGGCAGGCATCACTTGGCGCATCTAACAGAAACGATTAGAACCAGGATTTAACAGATTTTATTGATTTACGGGATGCTTATATCTTGTAAATCAATAAAATCCATTTAATCCTGGTTTCCTTACATGTCCATTCCCTGCATCTTATTGCTCTTCATCTTCAACAAGGCGGGTGATATTCTGATATAAACCTCAAAGCCAATTGGCGCGCTGCCATAGAGCGAATGCAATGCAGCTGGCGATATATTGGCTGTGGCTTGTACACCACCAGTGATATTGGTTTGCTTAAATGTGCTGAAGATGCGGTTAACGCCTAAAGTGATGGCGTTAATATTGAAGTTTGGATTAGCGGGAAATTCGTCTGTTAAATCCAGCTCATCGGCATCTTTTGATACATATTCGTAACGGTCATAAATCGCTACTTTGTGCCACTGGAAACTGTTTTCCAATAATACCGACGGCAGCGTTTTTTGATTGTCGGAGTAATGATTTTGCCCGTAAACTAATGTGGTGGCTACATAGCTATCCTCATTCAGCATTTTGGTGTGGATGACTGATGCTGTGGAGCGGATCACGTTTTGCAACGGCTCAAGCGCTTCAGGGCTTTTTATCCAGCCGTTTGAAACCTGTAGCGCCCATTCTTTTGATGGGTTATAGGATAGGCGAACGGAATAGGAATCAAAGCGCATCGGGTCAAAGTTATAGCGAAACTCATCAGGCTCCCGGCCTGTAAATATTGAGCCTTCCAGTTTTACATTGCTTATCCTCAAACCCCAAGTAGCTACACCAAAAGTAATATGGGAAGCATCCTGGTAGTGATGACCCAGCGGCGCATCAGGATCATTCATGGCCGATAAACGGTGCATAAATACCGGTGGACCTAAAGCTGGCTCGCCAGGATCACCGAAGGAAAATGACAGATCAGCATCCTTAGCTATTTTTTGCGTGTAGTTTACACTTAGCTCTGCGAAAAGATCATGCGGATGCTGGGTATCTACCAGTTTTTTTCCTTTGTAGGATTCGCCAGTTTGGTAAAGCAGCGGGTAACCGCCCGGCCCAACCAAGAATGGATCAAATGAAAACATGGTATTTACGGAAAACAAACCACCGCTGCCAACTTTATGTTGGGTCATGGCCATCATCCAATCGGGGACGTCGAATTGTTTGCCGCCCCGTGATCCTTTTTTAAACAGATTCTGGTTGTCATATCTGGCAAAAAAGCTGCCGTGTATCATGGTCATCCAGCCGTTAGCGGGAATCATGTAGGCGTATATAGGTGTTTCGTCCGGCACCCACGATGTGCCCGAACCATCGCTGTTCATAGGTACATCCAGCGAGTATTGGCTGTTCATCGTCATGGGTTTGGAATTATCCATTTTCATGTCGCCCATATCCATACCATCCATATCCATGGTTGATGATGGTTTCTTTTTAGTAGTATCCATCTTCATGGGCTGCTGCGCGAATGAAGTGTATGCGACCAGCATCAGTATTAATAAAAAATATGTTCTCATATCATTTGCTTTAGAAAATGTTAAATAGGTTATGCACCCTTATCAACCTTGTCATTCTGAGGAACGAAGAATCTTCTAAACCTTGCATGGTCCGTTTGGTTTATTGAAGAAGATTCTTCGTTCCTCAGAATGACAAAGGGGAAAACTCTGCTTTAAAATAAAAATTAATCGTAAATAAATAAACGGGCGGTAAGGTTTCCCGCGATAAATGTGGAATTACGACTAATTGATTAAATACGGAAAGTGCAGTTCTTTAAAAAGACCGCTACGTTGGATTGCCCGGATTCGGGTGGTGCCTTGTGAAAAGACTTTTGAAACAATGCCGGGTGGGCAATAAATGAAAAAGGGGAAAATAATGCAACCGGTAACTGAAAAGCGAAAACCTTTGCTAAAATTGATACTACGCCACTTTCATGTGCATCTTTAATTTTAATATCGACATGCTTTTGGGTGCAGCATTTCATTTTTGCCGCCATAGGGCTTTTAATGCATCCATTTAAAGGTGCATTAATTTTAACATCGGTAATTACCTTGCCACAGTACTGCAAATTAAGCGCGAAACCAACTACTGTAATTACATACAGCATGGTTAACAATAAAGCGCCTGATTTTTTTAGCATAAAACAAAGTTAATGTATAAACATGTTGATTACAAGCTATAAAAGAGTAAAAACTCTGTTAAACTAACAGAAGGGGTTTGAAAATGATCAAACTATCGTCATTGCTTGAACCGGAATTTATTGAATTAAAGAATTCCCCGAATTCAAGAAATTTCCAAAATTCGAGTTCAGACAATGGTGCTTTGTTTTATCTTATTGGCTGTTTTTAGCGGCACGTTCTTTTATTTCGCTATTGGTGATAATAATTACCACGCGGCGGTTTTTAGCCCGGCTTTCGGCTGTTTTGTTATCTGCATCCGGTTCTGCTGAACCTTTGCCGATAGCAGTTAAGCGGGTATCACTTATGCCATTGCTAACTAATGCTGATTTTACCGCTTGTGCCCTTTTTACAGAAAGATCCATATTGTACTCCGAAGCGCCTAAGCTATCAGTATGGCCTATAATGGCGATATTAGTTTGCGGGTTAGCCTGTAAGGCCGCCGCTAAGTTTTTAATATCAGCCTGGGCATTCGGCTTAAGCTCAATACTGCCCTGATCAAAAATTATCGCATCAGTAAACTTTACAAAGGTGGTATCGCCTCTATGAACAATCCTTGCGCCGGGGATAGGTTTATCTAAATAATCAACCTGGTTTATTTTATGGGCGATATATGCACCGGCAGTGCCGCCAACTGCACCGCCAATAATAGCGCCCAATGCAACATTGCCGGCAGTTTTGCCAATAACAGCACCCACAGTTGCCCCCGCGCCGGCACCTATTGATGCGCCGCGCTGCGTTCGGTTAAGCGAGCCGCAACTGCCAGCCATAATGCCAAGCATTATTATAGCTATACCAAATACAGCAGGTTTAATTTTATGAGCATTCATTTTTTGTGGGTAGATATGTAGATATTATGTACACGCAATTGCAAAGCGAATGCCAAATGCATATAATGGATTAGCAATACCACATAAAGCGGTGATTAGCAACTGTGGCAACATTTTTTTACTGTTAAGGAAAGTTTTGCAATTCAGGTAACGAGAGATATTTAGCTGATTACGACTAGTTGCCCCTTTTTTAGTACAAAATAAACTAAGCGGGCTGATTAAATTTCAATATAAATTCGGTACCCTCGCCAAGTTTGCTTTCAAGATGTATGGAGCCACCGAGCGCGGCAACCTGTGTTTTAACCATAAACAGGCCCATGCCTTTGCCCTCTACACTGGTATCAAAACGTTTATATAAACCGAAAATATCGTCGGCGTTTTTATCCAGATCAATACCCTTGCCATTATCTTTAAAACGCAACTCTATTTTATCGTCTATTTTCTGACTGGTTATGGTGATTAGCGGGGGGACATCCGTTTTGCGATATTTAATACTGTTGGAGGTAAGGTTGTAAAAAATACTGTACAAATAGCTGCGGGTAGTAAACATGGAATCTACCGAAGTGAAATCGCAGGTAATCTTTACTTTCTCTAACGCTATAATGTTACGGAGGCTTGTTTTAGCCGCGTCAACCATCGCCTCAAAATCTACTTTTTCCTTTTTTGTACCTACCGGTTTACGGGTTTGTAGTATTTGGTTCAGATCCTTTATTGTGGTATCAATATTTTTGGTTGAGGTAAATATGCGGTCAATTACTTCTTGTTGGGTTTCCTCGTCCATGCCTTGGCCGTGTTCTTTCAAAATATTGGTTAACCCTAATATGTTGGCGACAGGTGCGCGCAGGTTATGTGATATAATGTAGGTGAATTGTTCCAGGTCCCGGTTATGCTGCGTTAAATCATTGGTTATACGCTCGCGCTCAAGTGTCGCTGTTTTCAGTTCGGTGATATCTTTATTAGTTAAAATGTATCCCCAGTTTTTATTGTCGCTATTTTTAACGTTTAACCAGCGGATGTGGTGCCAGTTGGTAATTCCGTTATCATCTATAACACTCAATTCATAACTAATGGTTTCTCCAGCGGCTAGCTTTTCAAGCATCTCTAATATCTTGAGCCACCTTTCTGCCGAAAAGTATTCGTTGATATACCTGCCAATACTTAGTGACTTTTTATTATACTCCTCGGAGAATTTTTGGGCCAATAAATTAAAAGAAAGGATCTGGAGATCCGTATCAAATAAAATATAAGCGGCGTCAGTATTATCAAAAATGGTACGCAGGTTAGCTTCCGACTTTTTTAGGGCTTCGTCATTCGGGTTGTGATTTTTAACATTGGTTACCTTAGAAAGCGAACGTTTTTTGCGAAAAGACATCTAAATTAATTATTCGGCAATATTTAATGTGTAATTAATTGGCCCGTAGACCATTAAGAGTATAATTCTAATTAAAAAAAATCGCATAAAAAATAAAAATCTGCAAAAACAAAGCTTTAAGCTCGTTCTTGCAGATTTTTTATAGATGGATCGGCCGGAAAAGATTAGTTATCCTGGTCTTGATCGTTATTATCAGGTACACTGGCAATACGGTATCCTTGGTTTCCGTTTTGGTCGGTATAAGCCTGGTAGTAGATATCATTTGGCGATACGTAGTATTTTTTACCGTTTAAGGTCACTTTGTGGCAACCGTCAGGCAATTCATTTACAATATCACCAACTTGTGGCGCTGCAACTTCGGTGCCGTCAGCCACATTGCTGCCGTCGGTATTTAACACACCGTCGCGGCCTGCAACTACATAAACAGTTTTTTGCTGATCGTTAATAACAGCTTTGTAATACACGCCGTTCAATTCATAGAATTGTTGTCCGTCAATCATGATAGATTTTGCACCTTGTGGCAAACTTGGAATTGCTGCGCCAACCGGCGGAACAGTAACCTGGTAGCCACCACCATCATACGGGCTGTAAAATACGCCACCATAATAGTAGTACAAAGCATCACCCCAATAAAACGGGTAATAGCCAAAAGGCAATATGCCTAAATAAAAACCAAGGTGAGGATAGCCATAATAGCCAAAGCCGGGCCTGTAAAAGCCGCCACGGTTGTAACCATATGCACCGCGAACCGCCACAGCGCGGGCACCAACACCACCGCGGTATGAGCTTGCATATGAAGAGCCGCGAAAACCGCCACTGCTTACACCGCCGCCATGGAAACCACCGCCTCCACCACCACCGCCGTGGAAACCACCACCGCCATGTTGTGCACTTGCAGTTGTAACAACTGCTACCGAAAGTAATCCGGCTAAAGCTAAACCGGATACGTATTTATATAACCTTTTCATAATAAAAATTGAACATTTATTAAACTACCATTTAACATATAAAGTATAACAACCCTATTTTAAATGTTAGACTAAAAGTAGAACAAAAAGTTTAATGTATTGTGTAATATTTTTGATGTGATTTTACAGTGACGAATTAAAGACTTTTAACTATAATTTATTGTCATTTCGAACGGAGAGAGAAATCTTCTAAAGTATGCAAAGCGGCTATACAAGTTTAAGAAGATTTCTCCCTTCGGTCGAAATGACAAGTGCCTGTTTTACTCCGCCGGAACAAACTTTAAACAAACCGGGTTGCCTACCTGTAAACTGGTAACAACGGTAGTTGGCTTGCCTGTTGCCGGATCAAGGCGATATACCAATACGTTGTCGCTATTTTGGTTGGCTACTACCAGGAATTTACCGCTTGGATCTATCGCGAAATCGCGCGGACCTTTACCTAATGATGAGGTGCGTGATACAAAAGTCAGCGTTCCATTATTTGGGTCGATAGCGTATTGTACTATGTCATTAGCATTGCCACGATTTGAAGCATACAGGAATTTACCATCAGGAGAAATTTTGATAGCAGCCGAGCCGATGTTGCCCTTCATTTCAGGCGTAAGCATGCTTAATGATTGTATTTGTTTCAGGTTGCCGTTATCATACGAGTATGTATTGATAACGCCGCCTATTTCCTGTACCAGATATAAATATTTATCACCCTCAGAAAAAACCATGTGGCGCGGGCCATTACCAGCGGTAACACTTACAGAAGCAGGATCGGCGGGCGTAAGCGGTGGGGTTTTAGATGCTTTATAGCGCATAATGTTTACCTTGTCGGTACCCAGATCGGTATATAGCAGGTATTTCTCATTATCTGTTAATATAGCATTATGTACATGTGGTCCTTGTTGCCTGTCTTTAACAACGCTGCTGCCTGAATCCTGAATTAATTGCGATAATGGGGCAATAGAACCATCTTTATTAACCGGGAAAACCGCTAAGCTGCCGCTGGTATAATTAGCTATAAATAAGTTACGTTGTTCTTTATCTTCCAAAATATGGCATGGGTCAGCGCCCTGGGTTGGTTGCTTGTTGATGAATACCATTTTGCCTGTTTTGCCATCAAAAGTAAATGAGCTTACGCCACCTTGCGGACCTTCATTAACCGCGTATAAAAATTTATTATCTGCCGATGTGGTTACATATGATGGATTGGTCACATCGTCAATCTCATTCAAATAAGCCATCCTGCCTTTATCTTCATAAAAACGGTAAACATAAATGCCTTTGCTTGCGCCGGTAGTATAGGTGCCTATCACCAGATCAAAAGTTGAAGAAAGAGGTTTTTTATGCTGCGCGAAAGTTAACGCAGGGGATAGCAAGGCGATAATCAGCAATAATTTTTTCATGGAGATTGGATTTATAAGGCGCAAGTTAATAATTAGGCGCTAAAAGCAAAAAAGTTCAAAATGAAAAGCTTTTTAACTTTTCACCTTGAACTTTTAACGCTGAATATATTTTTTAATTATTACATCCGCTGTTTGTGTCCTAACGAACAGCTAATTGCCTGTGGGGACACAGGCAACGGGTATGAGCACCATTAGCGCAAATGCCAGGTGCCCAGTTAACTCACCCCGACTACGCTTCGCTGGTCGGCCCTCTCTTCGCCTTTGGCGGAAAGTTTTAAATTGATTTTCCTAACGTTTTATTTTCCTTCCCCTCTTTCCGCAGAGCGAAGAGCGGGGAGATCAAGCGGCTTAGCGACGATCGGGTGAGTCAAATCGTAAGCAAGGTTACCGTCAAGGCCTAACGACGATCAGGTAATGATGTGGGGTTTATTTGATCAAATGTTTCAATTGGATCACCTCTTTTTCATCAAGGTATCTCCAACGACCACGGGTTAAGTCTTTTTTAGTAAGGCCTGCATAAATTACACGATCAAGTTTTACAACCTCATAACCCAGGTGTTCAAATATACGGCGGACAATGCGGTTTTTGCCGCTGTGTATCTGTATACCGATCTCACGTTTTGAACCACCGGTTACGTATGAAATAGAATCCGGTTTAATTAAACCATCCTCTAACTCCAAACCGTACTGGATTTTGTTCATATCGCCCTGGGCTAAAGTTTTGTTCAGTTCAACCTGGTACAATTTAGTGATGTTGCTGCGTGGATGCGAAAGTTTGTCGGCAAGGTCACCATCATTGGTCATTAATAATAAACCAGTGGTGTTCCTGTCTAAACGGCCAATAGGATAAATACGTTCTCTGCTGGCTTTTTCAACCAGATGCATTACGGTACGGCGTTCCTGCGGATCTTCTGTTGTGGTGATGTAATCCTTTGGTTTATTTAATAATACATAAACCATTTTCTCACGTTTCAACAATTCGCCATTGTAACGGATCTCATCTTTTATCGGGTCAATTTTATGACCTAATTCGTTTATAACGATACCATTTACTGAAACTACACCCGCTTCGATCAGTTCATCAGCCTTACGACGTGAACAAATACCCGCATTGGCTATATAACGGTTCAATCTGATAAGGCCTGAATCGTCTTTTGGCTTCTCCTTGCGGCTACGCATGGTTTTAGCAGGCGCGTCCCTATCCGGAGTTATTTTATTGTATGATGATTTTGGTGATTTGCGGAATGGCTCACTTGTTGCGCCTTCGCGTTTTTTGAAAGCACCACTAGTTGAAGATTTTGGCGCGAATTTACGCTCGCCTGATCTTTCGCCTTCAGTACCTGTTTTTCTTTCGACACCTTCGCTATCTCCTGTTGGCCTGCCTGAGTAAGATTTTTTGCGTGGAGAAGAGAACGGCTTTTTATCGCCGGCAGCATCGCCGCCAAAGCTTCTTTTCGGACGGTCGTCTGATGAACCAGCCCTGCCTGAATATGATTTATTGCGTGGTGCAGAGTATGGTTTTTTGTCACCTTCATCGCCACCAAAGCTTCTTTTAGGGCGATCGCTGCTGCTATCTGATGAACTTACCCTACCTGAATATGGTTTGCTGCGTCCAGCAGGTCTGTCGCCGCCATCACTTGGTCGGCCAGAATATGGTTTTTTGGGTGAGTAGCTCTTTTTTTCGCCGCCAGTAAAGCTGCTCTTGAAATCGCCGCCTTCACTTTTGCCTGTACCGGGTCTGCTGCCCGCGGTTCTTCTTCTTTCGCCAGGGCGTTCTGATGCGCTTTCTTTTTTAGGAGGTTTGTTCCAATCTGTTTTGTCGGAACCTGATGATTTGCCTTTTGAGGCGGGTCTTTTTGGCCTGTCATCGGACTTGTTTGCCCTGTTTGATGATCTGCCCGGAGCGCTGTCGCGGCCGGTAGCTGGTCTCTTAAATGCCATAATTTTTTGTTTAGCGCTTTCGCAGCGTGAGGGTCAAAGTTACGATTTTTTAAACAATAATTTTATTTTTTTGTTGATGATCAGAATCTGCGTTTAAACGGTTTAAACAACGATTTTGGACGCTTTTTGAAGCTCCTAAAACACTAAGGTATTGGTAAGTATTTGATAATGTGATTAATATAAGTACCTTTGCGGCGAGTTTTCACTTACATAATAAATATGATAAAAACAGGAATGATTAAAAAACACCTAATTACGTGCTCCGTAATGTTCGTGCTGGTTATCATCTCCCGGTTTGCAATTAGTGATTCAGCGGTGTCAAAACCCATCAATATTGCAACTGAACACTCAACTAATTTTTTATTTACAAAAAACAGGCCATCTACCGATTACAACTTTGCCAATGAGGCATTGCCGGTAAATGATGCCCGAGTAAATACCAAGTTGAGGCACTCCATTAAGCAGC
>Ga0206809_1138_pt1 | contig 11833 bp, 13 predicted proteins | sample Alteio_BWOrgCont_55_FD_152903 | JGI IMG/M metagenome (GOLD analysis project Ga0206809, IMG submission 152903) | Enriched cells from forest soil in Barre Woods Harvard Forest LTER site, Petersham, Massachusetts, United States -... | ecosystem: Environmental > Terrestrial > Soil > Temperate forest >... | reverse complement strand
TGGCCTGAATATTCTCATCGTTGGCACTCACAAAAAATTCAGAAGCAAATGAGTATAAGGAAAGTTCAATCGGAAGAATGTCTCCGGCCGTTGACATCGCGATAGCAACACGTAGGGGATATCCGGGTTTTAAAACCGGAACTTCTTTTTTCTTTCCAGTCTTGTTATCTTTGACAATTCTTGGCTTTTCGGAGGCATCTCTTACCAAGCTCAGGCCTTCCATTTTTTTGGCAAATGGTTTCACAACTTCACTCGGATCGAAAATAAATAAGTAGAATTGATCAACCCGACTCAGCATTCGGGTCTGGGCACGATCGTAGCATTTCGAAAGGTCATAGGTGCCTAAATTTATTTCCAACCGTTTGTATACACTAAGGAAATGTTACTGACGCGTCGCAATAATTTAAACTATGGTGCGCCACAACGTATCAATTGCGATTCGTGTTGTTAAGAAAGGAAATTGTTGAGCCATGAAAAATATTTTGAGATTAAGTTGGGTCGCGACCCTTTTGATCAGTTCACTTTGTTTTGCCGACTGGGAAGGCGATGGCTTGAAAGCACTGAGTAGAAACGAATTCCAAAATGCTGTCCGGCATTTTACAGATGGTATGTTGCACCAAGATTCCAAATCGATGTATCAACTTCTTATTCTGGTCACGGAAAACAGGTTACCTAGAAGTTTTTTCACTTCAGACATAGTGTCTCGCTATCGGGCTTCGGCCGAGAGTCGCGATCCGTTGGGACAAAACACCTTCGGATTTATGAATCAGCAAGGCGTTGGCGTGCAAGCTAACCGAAGCCTTCAAGTGGTATAAGCTTGCGGCAGAGAGTGGATTAGGTATTGCCCAATATAATCTCGGTCTGCTTTACTATAATCGGTACGGTGGCCGATTATTTAGAAAGTGCAATATGGTTGGAAAAAGCAGCAAAAAGCGGTAATTCGAATGCAGAAATTGCACTTGGTACGATGTATATGTATGGGCAGGGAGTATCCAAAAATCCTCAGCTAGCTATTGATCTGTATGCTTCTGCGTGGAAAAATGGGAATGCATCGGCAGCATTTCAACTGAGCCTGATTTTTGATCGGGGAATGGATGGTGTGGCCATGAATAAATCAGAAGCTGCGAAAGGGCGTGATCGTGCTGCTGAGATGAATTTCGGCGAAGAACAATTGCGTTTTATTCAAGAACAATCCCGTCTTAGTCAAATGGCTAGAAATGGCCAAGCAACAGGAGCGGTGGGGGTTGGACCTGCGCCCCAGAGTAGTTTCGGAGGGATACCCATAACATCCAGTTCGGGACAGGGTTCTTTACCTCTAAGATCCATAGGGACCTCCTGGTAGGAATTATCTTCCGCCGGAGAGTCACTTGCTCCTTGCATGGCAATTAATCGAAACCCATTTTCAATCCTGGGTAGAGATATCAGATTTTGCGAGTAACGAAAGCAAGGGAATTGATTTATATCCACATGACTTGTATTAAATAAGTCATGTGGATATAAATTTTATTGGAGTGGTCTTAAACCATGTTCATGAGAATAGAATCGATATTCAAATTGGCGTTGACAACGGATAGTATTGAGCTTTAAGTAATCAATGCTTGAGAAGGTGTAAAAAAACTCATCCTTCAAAGGCTCTAGGGGGACAAGTTTAACTCAGTGGATGTTCATCATCTACAATAACTTTAAAGGGGAGAATCAAATGAAAAACTTCGGAATCTTAGCTGTCGGTATTGCTCTTCAATTCGCGTCAGCATTACCTATCGCGCACGCCGGTCAAGCATGTTCGATTGAGGGCCAAACGCTTGAATGCGATACATTAGATGGAACGATCAACAGAGGTCGCTCTTTAGGATGCTCTGTAAGCTGCGATACGGGACAAAATGCGGTTTGTCGGAGTGGATACTGTTCTCAAGGGGGTGAAACCACTTCGGACGGACAAACCACTTCTTACGGAGACGTAATTAACGGATGGTGTCACTGCGTAAATAATTGAGTTTTCCGAAAATTTGATCCGAAATATAACTCATTGGGGCCACTCTAAAGACGTGGCCCTTTTTTTATCTTTTATTCCAAATTTGGAGTCTACTGCATCTGAATTATTCTTCGAATAAAAAAGTTTCATTTTTACTGCAAATGTGATTTGTTGCGCCAAGTCAAAAAGAATGAAGTGTAAACTCCATTCCTGAATTTTAACTTCCCCGGACTTTGTCCTGGCTTGATATTCCTGATTCACAGGAGAGGTGTCTTTATGATGCAATTGAGAGCGACCCCATCTAAGAAATATTTTTTGAGTTTCTGCGCTGTTTTTGCGCTGACCTCAATTAGCAATAGTTTTGCAGCCCAAAGTAAGACCTGTGCAGAAGTATTTAAAAAGAAAGTACAGGGTGAAAGACTTGCGGCGGGCTTACCTCTTGTCGGTTGGTTTAATGGTATAGTGGGTGCAGCTTTGGGATATTATGCAAACTTTGATCGCGATGCTAATCTTTTAGAGGCGGGAACTATTTTATTTGATAAAGAAGCGTATGTGCCAGCAAAAGTAGCGATGGCTGAGGAAAGAGTCGAGAAGTTCCGTAGTCTATTGTTGAGCCATAATCGTTTATTCGATCTGAATAAATCCATGTTCATTGAAGTTCTGGCAAAACTAAATAAAAATGGAATTGCAAATGGAAAATGCAACAGTAGCACCGTATTTGATCATCCTCGAGACCTAGGTCAAAAGCGCTCCACTTACCTTTATCAGTTTGTCGGAAATGAGAAAGCCGCCCGTCACTACTTGAACCACGATAAAATATATGAAGAGGGGAGTGCCGCAGCTACTTCGTTACGAGACGGAACCCCCTACGTACCGACGCTTCCAACCAGTCACTTTCCTACTGCTACTGCTTCGAAAACCGCACCTCACGAAAATTTAAAACTTGCGAGAGAGATCTTAGCTTCAAATCTGCTTGAGCCATTTTTTAAGGGACTTGCCTCCTTGAACGACGACCCAGCGGAAGCAGCAGAATACTATCGAGAAGTGCAAAGCCAGTTTAGCTCTCAACAAGATGCTCTTGCAGTCCTTCTTGCAAAAACAGTGCAGCTATCGGACCTTCAGGAAATTCTGTCACGATCCAATGGCATGAGCTCCAAAGTGCTCCTTGCTGGAGCGATTGTACCCATTCAGGCCGCTATAGAAGCTGTAAAAATTCAAAAACTTGTCAATGGCTATAGTTGGGATCACATTCCAGCAGATAGACAAAGTCAGGTACGCAGCGCGATCGAATCCGCAGGCTTTAAAAAAGCAGAACCGCAGCAGCTTAAAGCAGGAGCATTGTCTTTAAATGTGGATGTTTCTAAAATGACTCAACAAGAGTATGAGAAACTCAAAGCTCATTATGAAATCGCTTATGGACTCAAATTGACTGAGTTGTTTTCAACCGCTGAGTTGGAGGAATTTATCGCGGTAAGAGCAAATGGCGCATTGGATCGTTTTCTTTTCGCCTGGTCAGAAGCTTCTAGAACATTAGAGTAAATTATCCAGTTCTAGAAAAATGTAAATGATGTAAGTGCCTTTAGCAGTCATCTTTCTGCTAAAGGCACTTTGCTATCAATGGGAACGGCTTGGAATTTATACGAACATTTAAAGTAGAAGGGGACGGAAAAATATCCATTCCGATAGTAATGATCACTGCGTATGCGGATCGAGCAGGAGAACCCATTACTGGTAGACAGGGTATCATTAGGAAGCCGTTTCCAGTAGATGAATTACTTAGAGCGGTCAAAAAACTTTGCACTATAAGTAGCTACTTCAATACAAACTATAGACATCCCTACACTGTGTCAGTGGCGGATTTCACCTCAATTTAACTGAGGTTCGGCAGAGCCCTCAGGATGAGCTAAACTTTCCAATCGCTGAAGCTTTTGCCTCATATCATCGGGAAGAAAAGTTCCTGCGCTTCCAGTATAACCTTCATAAGTGCTCTGTTCATATCTTCGATAGCAAAGCTCTGCAGTCGGAGTATGAGGAGCTTTCTTGATGCATGCTTCGTAATAAATTTCATGAATGGCATCCAAGCTGAGGGGCCTCAATACATCATAACACATCCCCGCCATAAGTAGGCCATCCTGTGCGTACCTTCCGTCCGGAAACTTCTGCAGAAGTTCGTGAATCACAGCGGAAGCACGCAAATAGAGGACATCTGCTGCATGGTCCATGGGATACTTTTGGAATTCACGAGCCTGAGCGACAAGCTGTATCGCTTCCATATGAAGGCCTTCTTCCGTTAGGGCCCTCCTAGGGATTTCCTCTTTCCATTTCAGAATTGACTCTTTCCACTTCAAAGCATCTTGCTTAAGAAAGAAAGGGGCCTTCTTTGAGCCAATCACACGCTCAACTAAAGCCCGTGCTTGATCGGGATCCTTTTTGACTCGAATAGAAACGGCCAAACCTAATCGGACCGCTTGTTCCCACTCTAAAGGGCGCTCGATGGGGGCAGCGGCATCGTCCACGACTTTCTGGAATACATCGAGTGCCTTATCGTATTGTCGCGTGGCAGCATAAAATCGCCCTTGCTCGATGGAAGTCAGATTCTTTGCAGCCGGCTCAAAAGGAAGAGAAGAGAAACTCGGGCCAGAATCGTTTCGAGTATGACAGGCAATACAGTAACTTGAAACTTGATTCAAAATTCCCCTCGCATAAGAGCGATTGCCAGATTTGAGGGCCCAATAGGCTTGTTTGGTTTCCTCCTGAAAAAGTCCCGATAGCATTTTTATAGTAGGGTCAGCGTCAGGAGAAATCCCCTTCGTGGACATCTCATGGGCCCGATCTGCCAGTTTTTTTACATTTTTTTCAATCCGACTCTTATTCTCAGGGGCATTAAATCTCTGATCGCTACTGGTATCCGTTGTGATTTCGACCAGTGTTTTATAGAGTTCTTGCATCTTTTGACTCCATTGGTGACTCCACTGTTGACTCCGCTGGGCTTTTTTGCTGTCTTCTGAGTTGCCCTTGCTGTCAGCTGGGGAAGGGGCAGTCGCTTCTGCAAAAACCTTGGATTTTCCTTCCAAAATAGCAAATAGGACTAACAATCCAAAAACAAACATCCAGTAACGATTGTTCATCACTTTCATATAGATACCCCTTCCCATGAAACCTTTAACCCTTAGACAAGAGTTCCTTTTTCTACGAACCAACTCCATAATTTTGGTGAAGAATTTCACTCAAAACGCGGAGCCCATCTACTGCCGATGTTACTTGAAGCGGAAACAGAGTTCCAGAAGGAAGCTGATTTATTATCTATTCGTTAGTCAGAATGATTTTTAAAACATGCTCTTTCTCAGCATTTCCAAATGTGTCATATGCCTTCATGGCCTCATTGAGTTTAAACCGATGTGTAATAAGAGATTTAGGTTGGATTTTTCCGGAGCGAACAGTCTTGAGTAGCAAAGGCGTGGTCTCCGTATCGACAAGTCGTGTTGTTAAAGTGATATTCTTTGCCCAAAGGTCTTGCAGACGTAGTTCGACACTTTTTCCATGAACACCAATATTAGCGATATGACCTCCGGCAGCCACGATCCTTTGACAATAATCAAAAGTTTCTGGAATTCCGACAGCCTCGATTGCCACATCAACTCCCTTTCCTCCCGTCATTGCTAGGATTTTTTCGACAGTATTCTCTGTTCTACTATTCACTGTCGCCGTTGCTCCGAGCCTTCTAGAAATTTCAAGACGATGCTCATCGGTATCCACCATAATGATTTCTGACGGGGAGTAAAACTGTGAAGTCAAAAGCGTCGCCAAACCGATGGGGCCAGACCCAACAATTGCAACTGTGTCGCCAGGTTTAACTTTACCATTGAGCACTCCACATTCAAAAGCAGTAGGAAGGATATCGCTCAGCATAGTTACGGCTTCTTCATCCATTCCTTCCGGAATTCGATAAAGGCTAGTGTCTGCAAATGGAATCCTGACATATTCAGCTTGTGTTCCATCGATGAGATGTCCAAGAATCCATCCACCGTTCTCACAATGAGAATACATCGCCTTCTTACAGTATTCACAACGTCCATCCGCTGTAATACAAGAAATCAGCACTTTGTCTCCAGGCTTGAAGCTCGAAACACCTTCACCCACAGTTTCCACAATCCCTATACCTTCATGACCTAAAACTCTTCCAGGCTCAACTTCCGGTACGTCGCCTTTCATGATGTGAAGATCGGTTCCACAAATTGTGGTCTTAACTATTTTCAAAACCGCATCAGTAGCAGATTGAATGACAGGTTTGGGCTTTTGTTCAAAGCTCCTCTTGCCAGGGCCCTGGTATACAAGGGCCCACATGATTTCAGCAGTTCTGGGGACTTCATGAAGTGAGGGTTCCTTTTTCGCGCGGATTGGTGTTGTTTGCATATGGCTTCTCCTTAAATATGTTTGACATGCTCTGTCCTGAACCTCTTTGACTAAGCAGCAAACGTGCCACGCTCGAATAAACTGAGAATGATTTCCCGCTTCTCAGGGTTGATTCCCATTTTCGAAGACTTAAGTACCCTATCTGGAAATAGAACTTTAGCATGCCCTACTTGACATATGCATATCTATCATGCATACTTATATGCATGAGAACGACTATTATCCTAAAGGATGAGCTCATCAAAAAGGCACAAGAAATGACGGGAGTAGTTGAAAAAACCGCGCTTATTCACCGTGGTTTGGAGCTTTTGATTCAACAAGAGGCAGCTAAGAGACTCATTCAGTTGGGTGGATCTGATCCAAAGGCTAAACTTCCGACGCGAAAGAAGTATGTTCGGTGAAAGCCGGCAATGTGATCATTGATTCCTCGGTTTGGATCGATCACCTGAGGAAGCCTAATGGTGTAGTTCGTCAATTACTTGAAGAAGGGAAGGCCCTTTCGCATTCCTGGATCATTGGGGAACTTGCGACAGGGCAAATAAAAAACCGTCACAACTTTCTTGGAAATCTCAAACTTCTCACAATGGTAAAAGAAGCCACAGTCAAGGAAACACTTGATTTTTTGGAAGCCCACCAACTTTATGGGCGAGGTCTGAGTTTCACAGATGTTCACGTGGTTGCTTCAGCGCTTCTTTCTGATGTGCGAATTTTAACACGTGATAAACCAATGATCGTCATTACCAAAGAATTTGGCATCGACGCTTAAAAAGGCCCGGAGCCACGACGCCTCACTTCTTATTCATCTGCGAATGAAACCGTGCAAATAAATCAATCACGCTTTGTGGGGAATTCTCATTGAAAAATATTTTAGAATTCTTATCTGACTCGACCGCTGCAGCCTCTGCGCGAGGAAAAAGCTCTCTCTCATAGTTTGTTAGGGCCACTTCAATATCGCCAGGATTTGCAATTATTGCTTTAGCCAGCTGCGCGCCGTCGAACATGGCCAAGTTCGCACCTTCGCCCGCAAAAGGTGACATCAAGTGAGCAGCGTCTCCCAAGAGTGTTACGCCAGGGACACGCTGCCAGCGGTGCCCAACCGGCAAAGCATAGATAGCGCGAGGCACGGGGTCTGTATCGCTGTTGGTGATAATATCTATGAGTTCTGGTGCCCAGCCCGTAAACTCTTGAGCGATACGCTCTTTCGCTTTTCTCGAATCAGAAAGATCGATTTGGGCGATCCACTCTTCAGGCTTGTTAAACGCAATATAGGCGTGGAGGGTACCGTTCGACTCGCGGTGACCGAGAATTCCTTTTCCTGGCGCAACGGCGATTAAGGTGCCCGGGCCAAAAACTTTATCCGCTCGGGTCGATTTTTCCGTGGCATTGTATTGAAAGACTTCGATAAATGAAGTGCCCACGTAGGCTGGTTTTTCTTTCGACAATAGGGGTCGTACTTTAGACCAGGCTCCATCAGCCCCAACTAGCAGGTCTGTTGTTGCCTTGCTACCGTTGGTGAACGTTATCCTGTGCACGCCGACTTCTTTGGGTTCAACTGCGCACAGTTTATGACCCCACTGAATGGTTTCTGCGGGAAGGGAGTCGATCAGCATTTGTCTTAAAGCGCCTCTATGTACTTCAGGGCGACCTCCATTTCCCTTGTCAGTGTCTTCTAGTAGAACCCGACCGTCAGAAGCTAAAATGCGCTGGCAATCGGCGCCCTCCAAAATAAGTTTCAGAAAATTCTCATAGAGACCCGCATCCTTGAGGGCGAGCTGACCATTGTATTCGTGAATATCCAGTAGTCCGCCCTGAGTGCGTGACCCTATCGATGTTTCTGATTCGTAAACAGTGGTTGCGATGCCGTGAATATGAAGAACTCGGGCCAGAACTAGGCCGCCAAGCCCCGCGCCAATAATAGCAACGGAATGATGAGGGATGGGTTTTGTCATATTTGCTCCTTATCCTTTCAGAATGCCACTCGATTTGGGAAAACCCAACAAGAATAACCCCGGACTTAAAGTTCCGGGGTTATATCTTCAAATAAGGTATAAAGACTTTCGAAGATCACCGAATCAGGAGTGAGCAAAATATCAACAATTTTTATGGTACTCTTGTTTGGGTTTTACTTCGTTCAGTCGCTTATAGATTTCCAAATGGATTCGGTTCAATTGATCGATCAAATGCAAAATAATTGGAATCGCCTCGTCATTGACGCCAAAAATCTCCTGGAGTTCTCGAATAAGTCCAGCGCGGGCAAGATCTTCCTCGTCTAGAGTTTGATCTTGCCAGTTCAGATTTCGTTCGGCGGGAGTGATCCATTCACAGTCAATAAATCGAATGATTACTTCTGGACTGAGACCGACTTTATTTGTAGCGTCATTGAGAACAAGACATTGCTTTGACCTCATGAAGCCTCCCTAGGATTATAAGAATACTTTTTTTCCCATTCCCGCGCGGATTCACTTAGCGCAGGATCAATCTTTTTGGGCATACACACTTTGAGCGTAACAATCTGATCACCTCGACTCAGGGGCCGACCTTGGGCAATGGGTATCCCCTGACCACGGAGTCGAAGACGACTTCCGGTACTCACTCCCGGAGGCACCTTGAGCATCACCGTACCTTCAATAGTTGGCGCTTTAATCTCTGCGCCCAGCAGCGCCTCAATAAAGCTGATAGGTAACTCAGTTTCTATCTCAGAACCAACCCGCTTGAATCCGGGTAAAGGCTTCACTGTAATGGTGACGTACGCGTCGCCGGAAGTGCCCTGTCCAATGCCGGGACCGCCCTGGCCTTTAAATCGCAATTGAGTGCCCGTTTCAACTCCAGGTGGAATATTCACTTGTAGGCGCTTTCCATCTGGAAGTGTAACCTCACTCTGGGTTCCGAGCACAGCGTCTTTAAAACTGACACTCATTTGGTAAATACGGTCCTCACCAGGAAAGTCGCTGGGTATACCGCCAGTTCTCCCTTTAGATTTCTGGCTTTTTGTTTGGCCCGCGGATCGAAAAAGATTCTCGAAGAACTCATCTCCGCCTACGTCCTTTCCAAACGAATACGAATAGCGACCCCCATCTTGTTGAGTATCGTAGTAGAAAGACCTCCCCCCGGCTTGAGATGCTCTTGATTGTTCTTCGGAATATTTTTGGGCTTGTGCCTGTTGTTGCTCAGGAGTCTCCCCTCGATCAAATTTTCCTCGAGCTTCGGGGGTACCGATGTGTTCGTACGCGGATGAGGCATCTTTGAACTTTGCTTCGGCGATCTTGTTGCCTGGATTTAAATCAGGATGACACTTCTTGGCTAGGTTTCGATAAGCATTTTTGATTTCATCTTGAGTTGCTGTTTTCTCTACTCCGAGAACGCGGTACGGGTCTTTCATTCGCGCTTATCGGACTCCTCAATGGATTGGTAGGCAGCTTTCTTGTGGAAATTGAACATAATGTTCTCCTTTGAGAGTTCATCGGTCTCCCACGCGTTGCGGTTATCAACACTATTTTGTGCATTAATCACGCCAAATAGATCCTTGGGTGGAGCTAGGCTCGGTTCAGATAGTCAAAACTTTTCTCGAATTCGGCGGGTCGGACTTCTTCTTGCACCGCTACAGTTCGAGGTGGAGTCCATCTTGCCAAATATTTGGCAAGATACTCGGCAGACTCCATGGACTAACGAGTAAACTCAATAAGGACCAGAGAGGAGCACGGAAATGAAAGCAGCAGTTTTCTCCTCCAGGCATAAAGCCGCCGACTCTTTTCTTCGGATCCGGGATGCGCCCCGTCCCCACATCGAACAAGGGCATGTTCTTCTTCGTGTGCTAGCATGCGGCGTCTGTCGCACTGACCTGCATATTGTTGAAGGAGACCTTTGGCACCTTTGCTTTGCGCAGGAATGATTGGGTTTCGAAGTCTGAGGGTTGCCGGCGTTGAGCCTGGAGAAAGAGTGGGGCTTTTTGGATTCGGAAGCTGCGCGAGTATAGTGATTGAGATTCTCAAAGCATGGAAATGTGAAGTCTATGTTGTCACCCGAGGCGATTCTCACAGAAAGCGCGCCGAAAAATTCGGAGCAAAATGGGTAGGTACGGAAGATGCGAAGCCACCCGTAGCTTTGGATCGAGCCATTACCTTCGCTCCCAGTGGGAAAGTAGTAGTGAGCGCCCTGTCGAGTTTAAGAAAAGGTGGAGTTGTGGCAATCAATGCCATTCATCTCGATCAGATGCCAGCCTTTGATTACGATCAATTGCTTTGGGGAGAGCGGCAAATCAGGAGTGTTGCCAATATGACTCGTAGAGATGGACATGATTTTTTAAAAACTGCGCTTGATCTTAAAATTCGGCCAGATGTAACAGTCTTTAAGCTTGAAGAAGCCAACGATGCTCTTCTAGCAGTCAAAGAAGAATCGGAACATGGGTCTGTGGTCATCGTAAATGGTGCCGACTCATAGACAAATCTTTGTTCCGACTTAAGATGAAGTCGAAAGAATACCGACCCATGAATTGAGTATTGCAAAGCACTATTTTTTTTCGTTAATATTATGTAAACAATCAAGGTTTGGTAGATTATTAACGATGGCATCACCAGTCGCACTTCCTGTACATGCTTGGACTGAGGACTCCGCTTTTTTCTCACTCAGTAGGCTTTTTAGAGTGTCTTCAGGTGATTTGTATTTTTTTGAAGTCGAATTAAAGCCGTATTTCACCATAAATTTGTAACATTCTTTATACTTTCTTGCGTTGAGAACATGAGGGCCCTGATCGTCATTAGAAAGAGCAGTGTTGTCTCGCTCCCACGGATACTCGTACTGCCTGGGCATAACAAAATAATCAGGATGCGTTACTTCCAATCTATCAACATTAGAAAGCGCCAACACAAAACTTATGACCATGTCGTCTGACTTAAAACAGTTTCGGTTAGCATGAGCAAAAGCCCTCATTAACGCTGTATTTACTTTGTCAACGGGATACGCAACTCCCGCGTATCCTTGGAGGACGTCTCTTTGTGCACGAAATAGAGGAACATTATTTTTATCTTCTTTTATTGCAGAGTACGCTTCGGGAATACGGCCGTCGGTTTTTTGGCTAGCTGGAAATGGAGGATCACCCATAACAAAGTCTTCATTCAGTCTACTTTTTTGACCTTCCCAGAAAGAGCGTTGTTTTCCGTCAGCACTCACGGCAGCGCCAGGGTTTCTTGAAGCATGGACAATGAGTTCGGAGATCATTCCAGGTGAATATGCCCAATCATCATCCACCGTGATGGCCAACGATCCTTTGTGATTATTCAGACTATTTATGTAGTCCACACAGGGAAGGAGTTTAGTTCCAGGTCCATCGTCTTTGTCTATATTATTTATGTACAACTTGCTGTAGGTGCTTAGATTTGGCGGAATGCGATAGGGCTTGTTTTTATCATTGGCGTAGAATTTCGGAATTGAAAGAATTACTTTCTCTACATG
>Ga0206809_1137_pt1 | contig 11845 bp, 4 predicted proteins | sample Alteio_BWOrgCont_55_FD_152903 | JGI IMG/M metagenome (GOLD analysis project Ga0206809, IMG submission 152903) | Enriched cells from forest soil in Barre Woods Harvard Forest LTER site, Petersham, Massachusetts, United States -... | ecosystem: Environmental > Terrestrial > Soil > Temperate forest > O... | reverse complement strand
GGCAAAAGGAAGAATTATTAATGCCGGAATATCAGTTGATGAAAACAGAACCCCATTGACTGTTGCGTTACCTTATTTCCCCGCGCCCACTCCATGGTATATCAATAGCGATAGTACTGTCTTAAATTATGTTAAAAAAAGCGCTGATTATCACGATGCAACAGAGGATTTAAAAAATGGCCCGGGCAAGCATATATTAAAAACGGTAACAATAAAAGGCAAGGCTATAATTAAAGATTCAAAGAACCTAAATGGTGCGGGTAATTATGACCAGGCCATTAGTCAGGACGATATTGAAAAGGCGGGCAAAATATCTTTACTGCAACTAATTAAGCAAAAAGTAAATAGTTTTCATGATGGTTACGGGAGTAAAGGTAAAGGCTTAACCTTTATGTTAAAAGATAAAAAAGTACATTTTTGGATAGACGGGATTGACATAGACAGATTTTACGACCCATCAGATAACCCGATCCCTGACGAGCATTATAATTATCAAAAGGATATACTTGAATATTTTACAGCTGAAGATATCACAGGCATAGAAGTATTGTATAATCCGCAGTATACTGCTTTATATGACGATAAAAATTTACCAGATCTGTATGATGATCAAAATTTGCCAACTCCACCCATATCCGGCTCAAATGATATTACCACTGCCTATATTGAAATTACCACCAGATCAGGTCAGGGCCCATTTGCAAATAGTCCTAAAGGGATTTACGTTTACAGGCCGGCGCCAATTACTATACCAGCACAGTTCTACACGCCAAGGTATCCCGTTAAAAACATGTACCCGGGATTTACAGATCTGCGCTCAACAATTCATTGGGAACCTAATATAATTACCAATAAAAAAGGCGAGGCCAATACATTATTTTATGCAGCCGATCCGCTAACAACCTATACCCTTATTTTACAAGGAGCCGATTTGAACGGGAATGTAGGTTACACAACTCAGGAAATAACTATCACAAATAAAAAATAATACTTAAACCTTATATCAAAAAAAGCCCGGGCATCTTTGTAGATGCCCGGGCTTTTTAGTTTTATCATTTTAAACAGTCTCTTTAGCTTACTATCGTACTAAAGCCGATTATTTTATAGTATAAACAGCACCTTTCACTGTAATTTTTTCAGCTGTAATATTAGTTGCCGTATGCCCCTGATGATCAGGCTGCGCACCGCCAATGAAAATTTGCGAAACTCCTGCCCGTTCTGTTTGTTTATTATTTTTATCAACCAATGAGAGGCTTTCAGGGCTTATATTGAGGCTTACTGTTTTAACTTCCCCTGCTTTAAGATATATCCGCTTAAAGCCCTTAAGCGCTACAATAGGTTTCCGTATACCATTATCCAAATGTTTTACATACAATTGCACTACTTCTTCACCAGCTTTATTGCCGGTATTTTGTACCTGTGCGGTAACTGTATAGCTTTTGCCGGTAGTTAACGTTTGTGGGACTTTAATGTTACTGTACTTAAAAGTAGTATAACTTAATCCATAACCAAAGGGATAAAGCACCTCGCCGTTAAAATAACGATAGGTACGGTTTCGCATACTATAATCATCAAAGGCAGGCAAATCGGCTGTACTTTTATAAAAAGTAACAGGTAAGCGTCCGGCAGGATTATAATCACCAAACAATACATCGGTAATAGCCGTGCCAGCAGCCTGGCCACCATACCACGCGTCTATAATGGCGGGTACATTTTCAGCTTCCCAATTAATTGCCAATGCACTACCGTTTAATAATACCAACACTAGTGGTTTATGTAATTTGCTGATAGCCTTTATCAAATCTTCCTGTGGCTTTGGTAGATTGATAGTTTCACGATCTCCACCTGAAAATCTTTTAAATTGTACCTTCATTTCTTCACCTTCCAAGCGTGGAGATAGGCCTAAAAACATAATCACCACATCAGACTTTGTAGCAACAGAAATAGCCTCATCAAAATTTCTTTTGATCTGCACACTATCAACGGCTCCGGTTGTTTCCGCCAACTCACAGCCCCGTGCATACGCAATAGTTGCATTGGGTAATTCAGCTTTAATGCCCTGCAGTGGTGTTACCGTTTCTGCCGGTGTGCCATTATAGTTGCCCCATAACATTTCTTTATCATCGGCATTAGGGCCAATAACAGCTACGTTTTTAATGTTTTTGCTTAATGGTAGTATTTGGTTAGCATTTTTTAATAATACAATAGATTTCCGGGCTGCTTCAAGCGCCAGTTGCTGATTAGCTTTTGAGTTAACTACACTATATGGTATTGATGCATACTTCACTATGTTATTAGGATCGAACATACCGAGTTTAAAACGAGCCATAAATAAGCGTTTTACAGAGATGTTGATCCTATCTTCACTAATTAACCCACTCTTAACAGCGTCAACCAATGCCCTGTAGGTACTTCCGCAATTCAAATCGGTTCCGGCTGTAACGGCCATGGCCGAAGCTTCTTCCTTATTTGCCGCCTCTTTATGTCCCTCATAAATATCAGCGACCGCGTCGCAGTCAGAAACTACATAGCCGTTAAAACCAAGCTCCTGCCTTAAAACCTTCGACAATAAAAAGATATTGGCCGAAGCAGCTGTACCATTATAACTATTATAAGCGCTCATGATAGAAAAAGCCTTACCCTCCTGTACCGATTTCTTAAATGCCGGCAAATAAGTATCAAGAAAATCATATTGATCTGTTGTAGCATTAAAACGATGCCGCTCCGATTCGGGGCCACTGTGCACCATATAATGTTTGGCAGTTGCCACCAGTTTCAGGTATTTGGGATCATCGCCCTGCAGTCCTTTTATAAAGTTCACCCCCATTGCAGATGTGAGATAAGGATCTTCCCCGTAAGTTTCCATTCCCCTGCCCCATCTGGGATCACGAAAAATATTAATATTAGGCGACCAGAATGTTAATCCCTCATACCGTGCGTGCTTACCCTGACGGATAAAGTCGTTATATTTTGCCCGTGCTTCATCACTTGTAGCGTTTCCTATGCGATTAATCAGGTCAGCATCAAATGAGGCGGCAGAACCAATTGGCTCCGGAAACACTGTTGCTAAACCAGCCCTGGCCACACCATGCAGGCACTCGTTCCACCAATTGTACTCGGGTATACCCAAGCGCGGTATTGCAGGCGCCTCATCTACCATCTGGCTTACCTTCTCTTCAAGTGTCATCCGCGAAACCAAATCGTTTACCCGCTGTTCAAAAGGCAGTTTTACATTTTGATAAGGTAACGTTTGAGCTTGTAATTGCCTTATGCCAAATAAGCATAAAACCGCTACAGTAATTATTCTCTTTTTCATTATAACAATATTATAATAATAAACTGATATTAACTTGCTCATATCCTTATCCTATAAATCAGTTTTTTAATACCTATTCTACACCCCAGCTTTTATTAGGTTTCGGCCCCATCTCTAGTTCAAGTGTGCCACCGTTTATTAATTGCTCATGTGTAAACCAGGGGGTGTTAAGCGATTGCCCGTTAATTTTCGCGCTTTGGATATATTTATTTATAACAGAACAATGATTAGCGATCATTGTAAACTGTTTGCCGCTAGGTAGATTAATAGTCACCTTGCTAAATACCGGGCTACCGATAGTGTAAATTGGCAAACCGGGTGTTACAGGGTAAAAACCCATTGAGGAAAATACAACAAAGGCCGACATACCTCCACCATCTTCATCGCCGGGAATACCGAATATATTATCCTTAAACCATACATCTAACAATAGGCGTATGTGTTTTTGCGTTTTCCATGGCGAATTAGTAAAATTATACAGATATGGAATATGGAAACTTGGCTCATTCCCATCAGAGTATTGACCAACCAAACCCGTAGCATCCGGAAATTTCGCCCAAAACTCATACTTGCTGCGTCCTAATGGTTCGCGGAATAATTGATCGAGTTTGTTTTCAAACAGAGTTTTTCCACCCATTAGTTTAACAAGGCTTGGTATGTTTTCCTGTACCTGCCATAAATAGGTCCAGCCGTTGTTTTCATCATAGTAATCTCGGCCACCCATACCGCCATCAAATTTAGGGTCGATGTTAATCCAATTGCCGCTATTATCTTTAGGCATAAACATTTTCACATCATTATTCCACAAATTTTTGTAATTGCCTGCACGGGTACTGAACCTCGTTTGATCGGCTTTCTTTCCCAGTTCGCCGGCCATTTCGCTAAGTGCCCAGTCGTCATAACTAGCCCCAAGCGTTACCGCTACAGCTTGTCTTCGCTCCAACGGGTTAACCTGCGGCACTGTTTCAACTTCCCCCTTTTTTAAAGCAGGATAGTAACCTTTTGCATAATAAAACTCATCAAGACTAGTTTTCGGTCCATTACGCCACGGCAGCAGGGTAGCTTCTGTAGCGTTTTTAACCATTCCCTCATAAGCTTTATTAACATCAAAGTTTCTAAGCCCTTTCCGGTAATCATCCAATATCATAATAGTGGAATGAAAACCGTTCATGCAGGCATAATCACCAAATAAAACCGGGAAAGTGGGCATCCAGCCACCTTGTGTGTACATGGTAACATATGAATTCACCATATCCTGCTCCATTGCCGGATTAACAATAGCTCGCAATGGATGTAGCGCCAAATACGTATCCCAGGTCCAGTCATCTACATAAAAAGGCCTGTTGGTATTGTGTATCTTTTTATCATAACCACTGTAATATTTGCCATCTTCGGTAATATCTACCATACGCTCATTACAGCGATAATATGCAGTATAAAATGACCGACGCTGCGCTTCCGTGCCACCTTCTACCTGAATGTTGTTGATAGCCTTATCCCAAGCTTTTTCGCCATTGACTTGTATATCGGTGAAGGATTTTCCCGCTATCTCTTCTTGAAAATTAGCCCGGGCCTGCTCAGGGCTGATATAAGATATAGCATAACGGAACTCGATTATGGATGGTGTCTCTTTACCAAAACTGATCCAGGAACGCACATCTTTACCCTGTATTTCAGTAACATTACTTAGTTGGTTATTCCTTATAGTACCTGCTTGTCCAACGCTGCTAAATTCACCGTACATATATACTTTAATATCATCATGGTAAGTTTCCATGCCTTCCATAGCATTCCCGTTAATGAATTTCCAGGAGCCTGTACCTGTATTATATAAATCAAACAACAGGTTTTTATCCGGTTTACCGGCAGGGAAAGTGAATCGATAAATGCCGGTTTTCTTTCCGGCAGTAAATTCTACCGTTATCTCGTCATCAATCAAATATGTTGAATAATACCATGGCCGGGTTATCTCCAGCTCATTATCATAGGTTTGTTTTTGCTTCCAGGCATCTGCATAAACCGGCTTGTCCCAAGGTTTTAGGGAAAAAACCTCCCCTAACCTGTGTGATACGATCGTAAGCGGGAAGCTTGATATTTGGTCATCCAGATAGTCGCTACGTTCAGGATACATCCTGATCACTTGATTAGGTAACTGTACCGTAGGGCGGGTTGGCTGCAGTAACTGGCCAACATTTCCGATCCGCGGATCAATGTATTTTAGATTACCCGTACCCTCGTTTGATGAATTATCCTGAGCATGGCTATGGTTGATACCGAAACAGCAGCCAAACATCGCCAGATATAATACGGTACGGTTAAAAGGGGTTGATATCAACCTTAATTTGTGTTTTAACATTATTGGTAGAATTTATATAGAAAAAAGTCCCGGTGGGATGAGTAATAGTAGCTTCATTAACCCCCGCAGGCAATTACTCCTGCAGGGGATTCAATATTTATTGGGCTACTTTAAATGCAGTCCTGGTAATATCCAGGTAATTAGTTCCATAAAATTGAGTAGGTTCAACTTGGGAATCAAGGACATAGTTATTAAATGAGTCTAAGAAAATGAGCCTGCTTTTTGAGGCATTCCGTTTGGCAACATTAGTAAATGTTGTGTACCAGCTGCCATCTACTGTTCTTGGCACACTTACGTTTGAACTGCTTGGGCTATTGATTTGATAATTATAGCCAGCCATAACGCATGGTACAAATTCCATGTTCCATGATTCAATAGTTGATTTCCAATATGCCCAGTTTTGATCGCACATTTGAGGAAATAAATTGTGCCGATCTAAATCACCGGCATAATCACCCATATTATCCTCATACATAGCATCTACACAATTTTGAAAACGATAGTAATATCTAGCCGGCGGTGTCCAATTGTTTTGCATACCTACGATATACAGTTGAAAACCCATTGCTGATAAATTAGTCCTGATCTGTTGATATAAGGTCACATTATTATTGGAATTTAATTCATAGGCATTATTTATAATCAATAAATATTTTCCGTTAACTTTTTGATAGTTACTTTTGCTCAGCCAGAAAGCTAGTCTTTTAAAATCATTATAAAATCCTTGCAGTTTTGCTGCATTACTTTCTATTGTTGTACCAAAACCGGTAGTACCTCCCGAAAGCGTTATTCCTAATGTTGATTCACTTAGATTATAACTTAGCGCAAAATTCATTGTAGAGGCGTTAGGCTGAGTTATGAAAGTATTAACCAGTAAAGAATCTTGCTTGTAATTGGCGTTATCAAGCGTAGGCGAACGGACAGAGAAAATAAAATAATCAATTTTGGCTACTCCGGCATCGGCAATATGCTGCTGCATTATTGATGGTGTAGCTACACCGCCAACAGTAGGTACACCGTTAACATAGTAATATTTACCTACTGTTGGTACCTGGGTAATATTGGCATTAAATGAGCCAAATGAATAATAAAATGCACCTACAGTATAATCTGATGTAACCGGTACGTTCGGAATAGTGTAATCAAGGAAATTATCCGCTGGGGTGGCATCCTTCTTTTTACAGGAAAATACCCCTGCTATCATTAACAGCATAAGGCTGCTATAAATATAAAAATGTTTATTTTTCATCTTAAACTTTTATTATTAAGGTTATTAATAAGTTGATATTACAGAGTACTTTATACCTGCTGCTGTTAAACTTTCTATAGTAGTTCCATACCATTTTTCCACAAAACTGTAATCAACAAATCCAGTAACTTTGGTCCAATCGGTTGGTGTATATGCCGGTTCTATTTTTAAGTGTGTAAATACATAATCACCAGGAGAACCTAATAATTTCACGCCATTAGCATAACCTATAGGATTACGGGTAACCTCACTTTGAACAGGATAAAACCAACGATCAGGCAAATCTGCATAAGTTCCATTCACACCAGGATTATTACCAGGACTAGTATGTGGAGGAAGGACAAGGTTTTGCGTTCTGCGTTGTAAAGCCCATGCATCAAATGCCCCATCATCATAATAATTGAGCCATTCCTGTATCCATATCTTAGTGGCGTTACCAGCAGGGATACTGGTATTAATAAAACCTAAGTCATAGTTAAACCCACGTCCTGCGGTTCCCCATTTAATTCCGTTTTGAGCCTCGTAGGCTGTGGCTTGGGCAGCCGTTAAACCCCAGAAAGCAAAGTTGGCGTTTATTCCTGCGTAGTAATACTGGTCGGGGGTTTGTGTGCCTCCGTATCCATTTAATGCTGCTTCCGCTTTCATAAAGCAAACTTCTGCATAGGTTGTGATATAGAATGGGCGGGCGGAGGCCGTAAGCGCAGGCTGCATTGTACTATAATTAGTCGGTATTGTAGCTCCTGAAAACGGGCCAACTTGTATACCCCACTGCGTGAGCAAAACTGGAGATTTGGGTGTGCCTAAATAAGGTATCGGGTATGAAACAATATAATGCAGTGAACTGTTCGTACTGGTTAATGTATCGGTTATATTGAAAGGAGTAGCTGAGGGTTGAAAATATGCACCCAGACGAGGGTCTTTATATGATCTGAAATAAGTAAATGCATAATCACTCATCACTGGGGTTGCGGTACCGAGGTAGGATGTACCCTGAACCAATTGTGTATAGTAAACCGACTGGCTGCCGCTAGCAGTTCCATAAGTTAATTTTGCATCATCAGCATCTGAGGTTGGGAGCATATTCTCATTTGACATTACGTCCTGAATATTGCTTGCAGCCAAAGTGGGTAAATTATTTTGCACCCTTAGTGCAATTCGTAATCTAAGTGTATTAGCAAATTTAATCCACTCGGTTAGGTTACCGTTAAATATAACATCCGTAGTAAGTTTATCACCAGTAACATTAATTGCAGCCGCATCCGCTTTTAACCTGGAAAGCAGTGAGGTATAAATGGTATTTTCATCGTCGTAGTTAACAACGGTAAGGCTTGTGTTAAAAGCATTACTATAAGGTATTGGCCCGTATGTACCTACCAGGTAAGCAAACACGTAACATTCCCACATATCAGCAACTGCCATCCTGTTTGTGTAGGCCGGATTGCCCTGATATAGTCTTTTAATTTGTTCTATATTCCCTAACACATTGATATACATCGTTGTCCATGTAGATTCATTTCCTCCAAGATAGCGCCCTGATGGATCTACGATATGCCCATACTCCCAAAGGTATACGATGTTATTGGTCTCCATTTGGTTTACAGTATTCAGATATACACCTGTTAAAACTGATTCTGGTGAGGTTGTTGTAAAGCGTGAAGGATCTGTATTAAGGCTCGTGAAATTTTTCGTACACGAAAAAGTAGTGCTAATAAGCAGTACAATTAAAATTTGGATAATCTTTTTCATAATAATTATAATGACAGTTTTAAATCAACACCATAGCTTGCATACGGAAGTGAACCTCCCATTTCAAGTCCTTGCCCGTTTCCTGAAGAAGAAGCAGATTCCGGATCAATTCCTGGAGGCGTTTTTTGGAATATAGTCCAGATATTACGCCCGACTAATGATAGGCCCATACTCTTGAAAACTGTCTTTCTTAAAAACCTCGGGTTAAGAGTGTATCCGATAATAACCTGCGTTAGTTTAACAAAGGATGCATCATAGGTATACATGTGGCCAATGTGGCCTCCTACTTGCTGCCAGTATGTTTGTGGAGAGATATACCTGCCATTAGGCTCACTTAAGTTGGCTATCATATTGCCATTTGCATCTAATAAAGGTTGGCCATTTGAGCCTAGCACAGGAAAGTAACCCTCAAATATAGAGCCCTGTGCACGGCCGCCAGTCGGATAAGGCAAATTGTATGATGTTGTAGTGCCATTTAGCTCATTTCCACTCTCGCCCAATACACCGTTGCTAAATAACCATGCACTACGCCCACCCAGCGTTTGCGCGGAAGCTCCTGAAGTAAAATATCTGAAGCTGGTTCCTGAATAAATAGAACCACCTATATGACTGGATACCAAGAAATTAAAGCTGAATCTTTTATACCTGAATGTGGAACCGAATGACATTAGTGCCTTTGGTTCGGCATTACCAAGTACAGGATTTGAAGTGGTATAGTAAGGTATGCCGCTGGTTGCATTTATAATAGGCAGACCGGCAGATGAATACGCTTGATCCTGTGCCCTTATTACGCCGATAGGTTTCCCTACTTCTGCATAAACGTTACCGGTAACAGCCTGGCCCAGTAAAATAGAGTTTATTCCCGGAGCTAAGGCTAGTACTTTATTCCTGTTTAGTGAAAAATTGTAAACGGCATCCCATGTGAAATTTTCAGTTTTTATCGGCGTAGCTGATAAGGTGAGTTCAATACCTTTGTTTTGTACCGACCCCGCATTAATTATTTGTTGATTGAAACCATATTCAGGAGGGGTGTAACCGGTAAGAATTTGATTAATTGATTTTGATTTGTAAACGTCTGCGTCAAGATTCAACCGGCCATTTAAAAAATGGAGTTCGGTTCCAATCTCATCAGAGGTGGTTAGCTCAGGTTTTAAATTGCTATTTTTCAGCAGCTGATCAAATGTTGTATAATTTATTCCATTAAAACTACCCCCATTACCAAACTCCGAATATAAGTTATATGGGCTTGTGTCATTACCTACCTTAGCAATAGATGCTCTTAATTTACCAAAGCTTAAAATGCTTTTCGGGATATCAAAAAGTTCTGTAAAAACAAAACTTCCACTAATTGAAGGGTAAAAGAAGGAATCATTTGCAGTTGGTAGTGTTGACGACCAATCATTACGACCAGTTATATCTAAATATAAATAATCTTTATAGCCTACAGAAGCGGTACCATATATAGAGTTAACCTCTGATCTGACTAATGATTCAGCCGCTGTGTAAATACTGGTTGTATTAGAAAGATTTTTAACATCATGCACTGCTAAAGAAGCTGTTCCGGTTGTGGTGTTATAATAATTCGTACTGCGCAGGTTTCCGCCCAGGTTGGCTACAATGGAAAAATCTGAAATATGCTTATTATACATAAACAATCCTTCAGTATTCCATACCTTATTGTTTTGCTGAAACTCATTATAAGAGCCTGGAATATTGCTCAAAGAACCTAATTGAACAAAAGTATAACGGTTACCCCAAATCAGATCACCGGATTCCTGCGCTCTGAATTGTAAATCCTTATATATTTTAAGAGTAGCTGTAATACCACCGATAAGTGTGTTATGAATATCCTGGTTTGCATCTTCGTTGATATCCCAATAAGGATTTTCTATACTACTGTTAGCGCCGCTTTTAATTGCATTCCCATTAGCATCTTTCCAGGGTATTAAACTGCTGAGCGGAATACTCAGTACTGCATTATTAAGATAATTCATTGGATTGGTAGGATCTTCATTACGAGTTGTCCTGTCATTCACCTGCTCTTGAATGTATTGAACACGAGTGTCTATCCGTAGAAATGGCGTAAAATCTCTGCTCGCAGCAAATTGGAGATTATTTTTTGCCAAGACATTTTGCTTTTGAATTATATCGTCACCATCTACCCTGGTGTAAGAGAACCGTAATGAAGAGTGATCATCAGCAGTACTTAATGCCAGGTTTTGGGTAGATGTATAAGCCGTTTGAAATAGGTTTGTTATTGTAGATTGTTGTGGTAAATAACTACCTATTACACCATTATAACTAAGATAAGGTTGCCCAAGCATTGGCCCACCCCAGTTACGCGCAGGGCTTCCGCTAGTACCTGCCTGAAGAACGCCTGAACCTAATGGCCCTACCAATGTACCTGACATCTCGCCATTAGTTCCCTCTCCATACTCATATTGAAAATCGGGATATTGTAAAACACGCGACAGCATATAATTCCCATTATAGGAAATGCCTAACCCGTTATTTTTCTTTCCTTTTTTGGTGGTAACCAGGATGGCACCGTTAGCTGCTTTTGAGCCATACAATGCAGCAGCATTTGGCCCTTTCAATACTTCAATACTTTCAATGTCGTCGGGGTTTAAATCGGCAGCATTATTACCGTAATCCAGGTTCCCTACCTGGCCATTTGAATCCGTGTTATCAATTGGTACACCATCAACCACCCATAAAGGTTGATTGTTACCTGTTATTGAGGATGGCCCCCGCAACACTACCCTTGTTGAGCCTGTTGGCTGGCCGCTTGTGGTAATTTGCAAGCCTGAAACCTTACCGTCCAATAAATCGGTTATGTTAGTAGCACGGGCTTCTGTCATATCATTAACATTCACACCCTGCACTGAATACCCCAGTGATCTTTTCTGCCTTGGTATGTTCAGTGCTGTAACAACTACATCCTGCAAATCTTTTGATGCGGGTATCATTTTAATATCTATCGTCAACTTACCGGCTATATCAAACTCCTGGGGTTGATAGCCAATAAAAGTTAAAACAAGGATTTTACTGGTAGACTTTCCCGGATTTAAAGAAAAGGAACCATTAACATCGGTTGCTGTTCTTAGCTGGGTTTCTTTAAGGACGACTGTTACCCCGGGTAAAGCCTCTCCTCTTTCATCGGTGACTTTCCCCTTAA
>Ga0206809_1135_pt1 | contig 11945 bp, 12 predicted proteins | sample Alteio_BWOrgCont_55_FD_152903 | JGI IMG/M metagenome (GOLD analysis project Ga0206809, IMG submission 152903) | Enriched cells from forest soil in Barre Woods Harvard Forest LTER site, Petersham, Massachusetts, United States -... | ecosystem: Environmental > Terrestrial > Soil > Temperate forest >... | reverse complement strand
GGTTAAAAGGACTGCCGTTAACGCAAGAGGGTATGGATGCTATTATAAATCAGCTTATGGAAGATAAATTGATAATAATTAACGGTGGTGATATAACTCCAACAATTAAAGCATATTTAGGCAAAGGATATGTCCACCAATTTAAAAAAGAGAAGTATATCCGCTATCGGAATCGTTTTGAGCAGATAATCCTTTCATACGGTACAGGTTTTGCAGGTGCGTACGGTCTGTTTGAAATAGCGAAGTGGTATGCCCATCATATTTGTTGGCACTTGCTTTTTTAGAAAAAAGATATACAACGTTCTGATTAATAATTACTTAGATATATTAAGTGTAGGTTCGTTTATTAAAACCCCTATGGGAGGGGTTGAAATACATCGTATTAAAAACCCCGGCCTAAAGGCCAGGGTAATTATAAAATGCATTATAAATTATGATGCGTATAAAAGCTTATGCTAAAGCATACAGCTCATCTTTTTGCTTCTGTACCACATCACTGTTGATGTATTCGTCGTAATCCATTAGTTTATCAATATAACCAGCTGGAGTTAATTCAATAATACGGTTTGCTACGGTTTCTATTAATTCATGATCTCGTGAGGTGAATAAAATAGTTCCTCTAAAATCTTTCATGCCATTGTTAAGCGCGGTAATTGATTCCAGATCGAGGTGATTGGTTGGTTCGTCAAAAATTAATAGGTTGGCTTGTTGCAGCATCATGCGACTAAACATGCAGCGCATTTTCTCACCACCCGAAAGTACGTTGCTTTTCTTCAAAACCTCTTCGCCTGAGAATAACATACGACCCAGGAAGCCACGAATAAACTGATCATCCTTTTCGCCCGGTGAGTACTCACGCAGCCAATCTATCAGGTTATCATTTTTGCCAGCGAAGTATTCCGTGTTATCCATTGGTATATCGGCCATATTAATGGTTACACCCCATTTAAAAGTGCCTTTATAATCTGTATCGCGGCCTGTTAAAATATCATATAAAGCGGTAGTAGCTAAACTGTTTTGAGACAGCATGGCTATTTTATCGCCTTTGTTTACCGTGAAATTAATATTAGAGAAGAGCACTTCGCCATTAAGCGTTTTACTTAAGTTTTCAACCTGTAAAATCTGGTCGCCTGCCTCGCGGCCAAGGTTGTTGAAGATGATTCCCGGATATTTACGGTTTGATGGTTGTATCTCTTCAATATTGATCTTATCCAAAGCCTTTTTACGGCTAGTTGCTTGTTTGGATTTAGATGCATTCGCGCTGAACCTCCTGATGAACTCCTGAAGCTCTTTTACACGGTCTTCTGTCTTTTTATTTTGATCAGAACGTTGTTTTAATGCCAATTGGCTCGATTCGTACCAGAAAGAGTAATTACCGGTGTAGATGGTCATCTTGGCAAAATCAATATCTACCACGTGGGTACAAACGGTATCTAAAAAGTGCCTATCATGCGATACAACCAACACGATAGCTTCGTAGGTAGATAGAAAATCCTCCAGCCAGCTTACAGTATGTATATCCAAATCATTGGTAGGCTCATCCAGTAACAGAATATCGGGTTTACCAAAAAGGGCCTGGGCTAATAACACACGTACTTTTTGTGTATTATCCAACTCCTTAACCAGTTTATAATGGAATTCTTCTTTTATGCCTAAGTTGCTTAACATGGTTGCGGCATTGTTCTCCGCATTCCATCCATCCATTTCAGCAAAAAGATTTTCCAGTTCGCCGGCGCGTTCGCCATCAGCATCAGTAAAATCTTCTTTTAAGTAGATGGCATCTTTTTCCTTCATTACGGCATACATCTCCTTGTAGCCCATCATCACGGTTTCAATTACCGGGAACTCATCAAAAGCGTAGTGATTTTGGCTTAATACCGCCATGCGCTCGCCGGGGGTAAAGCTTACCGACCCACTGGTAGGATCAATATCGCCTGAAAGAATTTTTAAGAATGTTGATTTTCCTGCACCATTAGCACCGATAATACCATAGCAGTTTCCCTGGGTAAATTTCAGGTTAACTTCTTCAAATAATGTTCGTTTGCCGTAGCGTAAAGAGAGATTGGATACCGTTATCATGCTGCACCTTATATTTTGTGCAAAAATACGGTAAATAGTTAAAATTAAATAGGATGGTGTGGGATTTAATATTAAGCACAAAAACGAGCGTTATTGCGAGGGATAGGGTGGCAATCCCGTAGCTACACTGGGCAATTTGCAAGGTGGCCCTACCTATTTAGAGATTACTTCGTAGCTTGCAATTACGATAAAGACTTTTTCCTCAATTTATTTTTATTGTAGAACAACATCCTCATTTATAATGCGTATAAGTATTATAAATGTCAAATAAACCCTGATTAGCCGTTATTTAAACTTTTTTAGCTTTTTGGAACAAACTTTGACTTATATATTTAGTACAAATTGATAGATAGTAAAAGTCTTTAAATAAAAGTCGAAAGGAAAATGGAAATGGGCATACTAATAGCAAGCTTAATTGTCATTAACGGATACATGATAATTATGCACCACATCAAACAACAAAAAGGGACTTACTAATTATATATTAGTTTAATAATTTAAACAAATTGGCCGTTTCATCATCGGCCAATTTTTGTAAAGGGCCCGATGCAACCATCTTCATCATCATATTCAGGTCGGCAGCAATAACAAATAAAACCTGGGTGCCGTTTTCAACCGGGGTTAAAATCCACTTCAATTCCATTTCAAAAGGAGGCTTTTCAGCAGGAATTATTCTTATTTCGCTGGCGGAGATACGCTGATCAATTTTTAGTGACAGCTTTATCATATTCCTGATGTTAAAGCTTGCTTCATCAACAGTCGAGGTCCAGTCAGATATATCATCCTTAGGCATCAACTGTTCATGATTATTCATATCTGCCAAAAAAGTAAAAACCTCTTCGGCAGATTTATTTATGGTGGTAGTACTTTCGAAATTCTTCATACTTTAGTTTGCAGTTAATTGTTTGCAGTTTGCACCGGCTGTATTACTATGAACAACTGCAAACGGAAGACTGTTTATTGCCCCCAAACCGATGGAGCTTCGCGCCATTGTTTAAGCAACGATGCATCATCCGGTGTTATATACTGATTTTGCTCGGCGTATTTAATTAAGGCACTGTAATTTGATAGTGTTACAAACGGACATTTAGCTTCGTTGAAGTTTTCAGTAGCGATATCAAACTCATAGGTAAATATAGCTGCAAGTCCGGCAACATCATAACCGGCTTCGCGTAAAGCTTCAACAGCCTGTAAGCTGCTTTTTCCGGTCGAGATCAGATCCTCAATTACAACAACTCTTTTGCCGGTAAGTACGTCACCCTCAATCATATTACCACGGCCATGCTCCTTCGGTTTTGAACGAACGTATATAAATGGCAGGCCCAATTCCTGGGCCACTAATACACCCTGGGGTATGCCAGCGGTAGCAACACCTGCTATGCAGCCAACGGCGCCAAATTTTTCCTGAATTAGTTGGGTTAATTGCTGGCGTATATAAGTACGCGCGGTTGGGTGTGATAACGTAATGCGGTTATCGCAATAAATAGGCGATTTCCAACCCGATGCCCATGTAAATGGATTATTAGGTTGTAATTTAATTGCTTTAATTTGCAGCAGAAATTCGGCCACAGTTTGTTCGGCCTCACTATAGTTAAACATATGGCTCAAAAATACAGAATTTATATTAACGAAAAAGTTATTCTATTAACAGAATCTGAACCTAAAAAAGCAGATAGCTATGAAAAGATTGATGCTCAGATGTTTGATTTGAAAATAATTTACACCTGGATACTGGCTCATCATAACAAAAATTTCTATATAATTTGTACCGATGCCAAGCTTTTTATGAAGAATATTATTGCCGGGATTACCCTGATTGAAGCGGCTGGCGGCTTGGTTAAGAGCCATAAAGGTGAATATTTATTTATTTACCGTAACGACAAATGGGATCTGCCAAAAGGCAAAATTGAGAAGGATGAAAAAACAAAGGTTGCCGCTGTGCGCGAAGTAGAAGAGGAGTGTGGTATTAAAGTGAGCAAGCTTGGTATTAAAATATGTAAAACCTACCATGCTTATATTAGCAAAGGTGAAGTGGTGTTAAAGAAAACCCATTGGTACGATATGAGCTACAAGGGGAAAGAGAAATTAACCCCGCAGGTTGAAGAAGGTATTACCGATGTACGCTGGTTTAAACCAAATCATATTGACGCGATAGTACAGAATACTTTCCCGTCTATTTTAGATGTGTTGGTTAAAGAGGATCTGATTAAAGATAAGCCAGCGCTTCTTTCGGAATAAACTGGGCTACATCGCCGTTATGACGCATAATTTCGCGTACAATGGTTGAACTGATGGACGAATAGCCCGGTTTGCTCACAATAAATATACTCTCAATATCGGGTACCAAAGCGTGATTCATTTGGGCGATGGCTTTTTCGTACTCAAAATCCGATACTGTACGGATACCACGGATCATATAAGTAGCGCCGATGCTTTGGCAAAAATTTACTGTTAAACCTTCATAAGCGATCACATGGATCTTTGGCTCATGCTCAAATACCGAACGTAGCATTTTTTCGCGGGTCTCCACGCTAAGAAAACCTGCCTTTGAGCTATTAACACCGATGCCGATATACACCTTATCGAACAAGCCGATAGATCGTTTTACAATATCAACGTGGGCCTTGGTAACCGGATCAAACGAACCGGGGAAAAGTGCGATTTTCATAGATTTAGATAATATGTAATTTAATATTGAACGAACAACAAAATCTTACTTGTTCCCTTTTTTAATTCCAAATAAAAAACCTAATGGACCAGTGATAAATGGACTCATGATTGACCAAAAATCTCTAATTGATATAGCTGTATTATTTGGTGGTAAATTGATTGCAATACAAGTGTAAATTGCGCCAATAAATAAACTTAGGATTAAAAGAAATGCAGCAATATTATTTGGTATGCTTGAAGAACTACCCCAAAGGTTTCCAAGTAACCCTCGTTCAATCCTCATTCTTTCAGTTTCAGTTTGATGTTCAAGATAGCGGCTTGCAAGTTCACTATTATTGAAAAGGGGGGAATGTGTATCAATTGCCATCAGTAGGTTCCTCTAAGTAAAATGTATATTCAAGTTTTTTCGTAGGTTTTTCAGATCCAATCATCGTTGCCCAAAAAAAGAAATATATATTATTATTACCGATATTTCCTATCCTAACAGGCTCTACGTACCCTCTTCCTCCATAATCGTTGAAATTTATTAATATAAGTTCTGCATGATCTGCAGTGTGTCCAATACCACTCAAACGTGGCTTGGTATCAATAACGTCATCTTTAAAGGAGACAGTTATTTGAAGTTGTGGGTCAAGATCAAACTTAATGGATTGATTTTTAAAACTAAAAACTGTACCAGTGTTCAATATTTTTAAATTTCCTGAAGTGATATTCATACCTATGTTTATTGTATTAAAGTTAGTACCTTGGTTAAACAATAGAAATAAAGGAAAATATTATTTCTAATTTAATAATTCTTTGCAAAGAAAGAAAACGATGAATGCCCGTATTTACGCTGCTCCACAAAAGCAGGGTGATTGCTCAGGTTTTGCAGCGATTGATGCTCCACGATCAGTAAACCGCCGGGCAACAGCAGGTCTTTCTCAAAAATGATCTTGGGTATTTCGGGTATCTGGTTAAGATCGTAGGGAGGGTCAGCAAAAATAACGTCGTATTGCTCGGTTTCTATTTGCAGGTATTTTAGAACGTCGGCCTTGAAGGTTTTTATTTGGGTAAGCTTGTGCTGGCGCGAAGTATCGTTTAAATAGTGGATGCATTGTATGCTTCTATCAACCGATACCACATCACTTGCACCTCGGGAGGCAAACTCCAACGAGATATTGCCTGTGCCACTAAACAGGTCGAGTACTTTTATGCCCTCGAACTCAATTTTATTAAGCAGGATGTTAAATAATGCCTCCTTTGCCAGGTCGGTAGTGGGGCGTACAGGCAGGTTGGTTGGCGGGTTAAGGCGTAAGCCTTTTAATATACCTCCGATGATACGCATAGTGACAAAGCAGCAAGAGCCAGTAATTGGTGAGGGAAAATTGTAGCTGGATGTTCAATCACCTCCAACTCGTTTTGTTCAACACCGTTAAAAAAATCAGCAAGGCGGGTAAGGTTTTTATCATCTACATTACAATCGCCGCTTACCTTCACAATCAAGCTTTTAGCCTGTAATTGCAGTTCCTGCGCAACTAACGAGGTATAGTAAGCAAGCTCATCTGGATTAGTAAATTCAAAGCAGTTATAAAAACGTATTTTACCGTTAGCGAAATATAATATATCAACCTGCTTTTTATCGATGTTTAAATACAGGTTGTTTGCCTGCGGATTGCTATCAGCTATTGCATTGATCCAACCTTTATTAATAAACACGATGTTTTCAATGCCAAATTTTTCAGCAGACGCCGCAACTTTCTGGTCGACCTTAAAAACTATATAGTTATCGCCATCCAAAGGCTGGGCTAAAACTTTCTCGTTGGGTTTTACATCAAGGTAGCGGGCAAAATCAGCCAGCTTATCCTCACTAAATAAAGCATTTGGTATCAAAGTAAAACCTGTTGGATGTACACCCGCCGCAACTTTTTTATAATCGAAGCTTAACAGATCGTGGGCATCACCCGGTTCATTAAGTAATTGTATATCGCAATCCTCTGCCCAGGCCATCAGCTTGTTTTGGTAAACAATAGCGTATGAAAACGTTGCAGGGTAAATTTGCAGCAACAAACTATAATTGCTGTTAACCTGGTAAAGGCTCAAATTTGTATCGCGGTAGTTATAAATGTGGTTACTCATCCTATTTGAACAAAAGTAATATTTTTAGGAACACTAATCCAACGAATTTAATCGAATTACACTAATGCCGTTTTACCCTCTTCACGCCGTAGGCGAAGAAGGGGCGACCAGCGAAGCGCTACGAGGCGAGTTGTCTGCTGATTGACCTCAGATTTTCCTTAACTTTACTCCGTGTCCGACCAAATCCGCCAAGCATTCCCCCACGAACCAACTCCGCAACAATTGGAGCTATTCGATAAGCTGCACACCTTTTTAACCAGCGACCACGGCGAGGAATGTTTCATCTTACGTGGATATGCCGGTACGGGTAAAACAACCATCGTGGGCGCATTGGTAAAGGCCTTGCGCAGTTATAGCATGAAATCTGTGCTGTTAGCGCCAACGGGGCGTGCTGCTAAAGTTATTACCAGCTATTCGGGCCGTAAGGCATTCACCATTCATAAACGCATCTACCGTAAAAAGTCGGCGTTAAATGTAGACGAATCCTTTTCAATCAACGATAATATGGCTACTGATACCCTGTTTATTATTGATGAGGCATCCATGATTTCCGATGAGATCAGCGGCAACAATCGCGAAACCCTGCTGCACGACTTGGTTAAATATGTTTATAACGAAAAGAACTGCAAGCTGATGCTGGTAGGCGATACCGCCCAACTGCCACCTGTCGGTTCGGAAGAAAGCCCTGCACTGGATGCCAGGTTGATGAAAGCGCAGTTCGGCCTAAAAGTGTTCGGCTATGAACTAACGGATGTATTGCGCCAGCAAAAAGATTCGGGCATATTGTTTAATGTGACTAAGGTGCGCGATATTATCCGTAAGCAAAAAGAGACTTACCCTCAAATAGTTACTAAGGGTTACCGGGATGTTTTTCGCATGAGCAGTGAAAAACTGGAGGAGGGCTTGAATTATGCCTACAATAAATATGGCGATGAAAATACTCTCATTATATGCCGATCAAATAAAAATGCTAACCTGTATAACCGCCAAATCCGTGGTCGCATTCTATGGCGAGAAGAAGAACTTACCGGCGGCGACCAGATAATGATCGTGAAAAATAATTACTTCTGGCTACAAGATAAAGAGGAGGGCAGTACTGGTTTTATAGCCAATGGCGATATAGCCCGCATACGTAAGGTGCGCAAGTTCGAGGAAATTTATGGTTTTCGCTTCGCGGATGTGCAGCTGGAGTTTACTGATTACGCCGAGGACCCGGTAATGGATTGTAAAATAATGCTGGATACCTTGTATTCCGAAGCTCCTGCTTTACCTCCAACCGAACAAAAACGTTTTTATTTAGAGGTGATGAAGGATTATGATCACATCACCAACAAACGCCAAAAGCACGAGGAACTAAAGCTAAACCCATACTATAACGCCCTGCAAATAAAATTCGCCTACGCCATTACTTGCCACAAAGCCCAGGGCGGCCAATGGGATGCCGTTTTTGTTGATCAAGGCTACCTAACCGACGAAATGGTGAACAAGGACTTCCTCCGCTGGTTCTACACTGCCTGCACCCGCGCTACCAAGGAGCTGTTTTTGGTGAATTTTAATGATAAGTTTTTTGTAACGAAAAGGGAGGAAGAGGAATAATTAAACTTCTTCACCTTGTCATTCTGAACAGAGTGAAGAATCTTCTTCGATTTGCAAAGCGGCCCATGCATGTTTTAGAAGATTCTTCGTTCCTCAGAATGACAATAAGGAACTTGATAATTGTATTATCAAGAAATCCATTAATCAAGGTTCCGACAAATTCCGTCAAAATTCTGCACATTTGCATATAAGCACATCTGCACATCAAAATATGCACTTTCTGTACCCGGCTTTTTTATTTGCATTAGTTTCACTCGCTATCCCGGTACTTATCCATTTATTTAATTTCCGCAAGTATCAAAAGGTATATTTTAGTAACGTACAGTTCCTAAAACAAATAAGCGAGCAGCAATCCTCTCGCCGTAACTTTAAAGAACGCCTGATACTGGCAACACGTTTATTAGCACTCACCTCTTTAGTACTGGCATTCGCCCGGCCATATATCAATAATGGCCATGCCATTAACGCCAATACACAACAGGATATCAGCGTTTTTGTAGATAATTCCTACTCCATGCAAACCCTAAATAGCGAAGGTTCCCTGCTGGATCAGGCCAAGCAAAAAGCTAAAGAAATTGCCTCAGCCTACGGTATAAATGACCGTTTTCAACTGCTTACGCAGGATTTTGAAGGGAAGCATCAGCGCCTGTTAAGTCGTGATGAATTTAATGATGCCGTTGATGCAGTGAAAATAAGCCCGCAGAGTAGGAACCTGCAGCAAATTATCAATCGCCAGCAAAGTTTGCTCAGCATGCAGGCTAATGCAGTCAAGTCCATTTATGTGATCTCAGATTTTCAAAAAAATATATCACCCATACAAGCACTTAAAACCGATATCGGCACCCGGATCAATTTTGTTCAGCTTAAAGCCAGTAAATTGCCCAATGTAGCCGTTGATTCGGTGTGGCTATTAAGCGCCACCCATCGCCCCGGCGAAAGTGAAAAACTAGTAGTCCGCCTGCATAATTATGCGGATGCAAAGGCGGAGAAGATCCCGCTAAAAGTACTCATTAATAAAGAGCAAAAAGCTTTGGGCAGTTATACCGTTAATCCGAGATCAGCCCAAAATGATACACTTTCATTCTCAGGTTTACAAGCAGGCTGGCAGCAAGGCAAGGTAACATTACAGGATAATCCCGTAACCTTCGATAACGATTTCTACTTCAGCTTTAATGTAAAACAGCAAATGCCGGTTTTATTGGTTGATGACGGTACAGCAAACGCTTATTTAAAAGCGGTATTTGCTGCCGATAAATTTTTTGATGTGAAAGATGTTCCCGCCGGTAATGTAGATTACACTGGGTTAAGCCGCTATCCGCTCATCGTTTTAAGCGATATTAAAGCCATTTCAGCAGGGTTGGCGCAGCAACTCAAATCGTATGTGGCAAAAGGCGGCTCGCTGGTGGTATTTCCATCTATTGACGCAGAGGTAAGCAGTTACAGTGCTTTATTACAGCCCATGAATGCGCCCTATCCGAATAAACTGCAAACAGAAGCGACTAAAGTTTCAAGCATCAACCTGCAAAGCCCGGTATTCAAAAATATATTCGACAGTTACCCACAAAACCCGGATCTGCCCATAATAAAAAAGTATTACCAGTTAGCATCATCAAGCAATAGTCAAAATCTGATGTCTTTGCCGGGCAATGGTCCATTTTTAACAGAGAACCCAAGCGGAAAAGGTAAAGTATACGTTTCGGCGATAGCATTGAGTGATGATTTTAGCAACCTGCAACGACATGCGCTGTTTTTACCCGTGCTGTTCAGGATCGCTCTATTAAGCGGCCACGATCAACCACTGTTTTATACCATCGGGCAAAACGAAGCTATTGAAGTGCCCCCAATCCAAACAGGAGAAAAACAACTGTTGAAATTAGTTAAAGATAGCATCAGCATCATTCCTGATGTTAGGCAGCAGGAGGGAAGCACCCTGCTTTACCTATCCGATGAAGTGCAGCAAACCGGCACCTACAACCTGCAAAAGCAGGATAGTACGGTAGCGGTATTAGCTTTTAATGATAGCCGCAGCGAATCCGACCTCACTTATCTAACACCTGCTGATCTTGCTAAAATCCTCCCTAAATCAGGTTCAATTTTACAGGCTGGCACAGGCTCATTAAAAAATGCGGTGACTGATATAAATATAGGCTTACAATTATGGAAACTTTGTATAATTTTGGCTTTGATATTTTTAGCCGTCGAAATATTGTTAGTTAGGTATTATAAGCCTGATAAACAAGTGGTTTCGTGAGCTATGGAATAGCAAAATAAATCCACCCATAAAGCAGCGCAAATGAATTTGCTTATCAAATCCGCCACTGTCATCGATCCAAACTCTTCATTTCATCAAAAAGTTGTCGACATTCTTATTGAAGACGGCTACATCACACTCATAGCGCCAAAAATAAATGCGAAGGCCGAAGTTGTTGATGGCACCGGAAAGTATGTGTCACCCGGATTTTTTGATCTGAACTGTAACATTGGCGAACTTGGATTGGAAACTAAAGAGGACTTACAATCCGGTACAAAAGCAGCTGCATCCGGTGGTTTCACCGGTATCGCTTTAATGCCCAATACCCAGCCGCCAGTACATTCCAAAGCAGAGGTTGAATACCTGCTTAATCGCGCTAAAAATAACCTGGTTGACGTTTACCCGCTGGGTACTATCTCGCACAAACGCGATGGTAAAGACATGGCCGAGATGTACGACATGTTCCTGAGTGGCGCAAAAGCCTTTACTGATGGCAACCACCCCGTGCAGGACGCCGGCTTAATGGAACGCTCGCTGCTTTATACCAAAGGTTTCGGCGCATTGATCATGTCATACCCTGAAGATACAGCCATTGCTGGAAAAGCCAAAGTGCACGAAGGCGAAATGAGTACCTTATTAGGTATGAAAGGTATCCCATCGCTTGCTGAAGAGCTAATGATTGCCCGTGATCTTTACCTGGCTGAATACACCGAATCAAAAATACATTTCAGCACCATATCAACCAGCCGCTCGGTTGAACTGATCCGTGAGGCCAAGAAAAAAGGACTTAAAGTAACCTGTGACGTCGCCGCTCATCATTTATTGTTGACAGATGAGGCCTTAGCAGGCTTTGACAGCCAGTATAAAGTAAAACCACCACTACGTACCCAGTCGGATGTTGATGCGCTGATAGCGGGTTTAAAAGATGGTACCATCGATGCAATTGTATCACAACATACCCCACACGAGATAGAGTTTAAAGATGTAGAGTTTGAAGTAGCAGAATACGGTAATGTCGCCCTGCAAACTACTTTTTCCACTGTGTTAAAGGCAGGCCTTGATTTGAACCTGATTGTTCAAAAAATGGCCGTGAAGCCCCGCGAAATATTAAACGTGGAAGCATCTATCATTATCGAAGGAAAAAAAGCTAACCTTGCCCTGCTTGATCCCAATGCGGAATGGCAGTATACCAAACAAAACAACCAATCTAAATCCCACAATTCTCCTTTCA
>Ga0206809_1134_pt1 | contig 12009 bp, 13 predicted proteins | sample Alteio_BWOrgCont_55_FD_152903 | JGI IMG/M metagenome (GOLD analysis project Ga0206809, IMG submission 152903) | Enriched cells from forest soil in Barre Woods Harvard Forest LTER site, Petersham, Massachusetts, United States -... | ecosystem: Environmental > Terrestrial > Soil > Temperate forest >... | reverse complement strand
TGGATATTCTGGGTGTTGCGGTTGTAAGAGAATTTAACCGAACTCACATCATTCAGCTGATAGCTTGAGGATAGGCGTGGCTCGAGGTTGAGGTATGATTTAGCTACCTGCCCTGACCCATAAGTCGAGGTTGATAAAACATCTCCCGCTGCATCATAAGTATTAAAAGAACCAGGGCCGAATAGAAAGAAGCCGCTGAGCCTTAAGCCGTACAAAATGGTCAGTTTATCACTCGCTTTCCAGTCGTCGCTTACATAAGCTGCTGTTTCAAACCCATAGCGTTGCTGCACAGAAATATCATTAAAGCTCGATGCGGAATTTGAAGTGATATCACCCGGCGCGATAGTATGATGCAAGATATTGACACCAAATTTAAGCGTATGGTTGCTGCTGAGTGAATATTGCAGGTCTTCTTTTAAATTGATGTCGTTTATTTTAGATGTCGCCTTAAAATTATTATCACTTAGAAAGCTCTGGATAACATAATTGTAATTACTAAAGATTAGCGAGGTGTTGGAAAATAACTTACTGTTAAAAATATGGTTGTACCTGATGGTACCGGTTGCATTACCCCAGTTTGTTCCGAACGTATTTTTTAGGCCGATAACATCCTTGCCAAAATAACCCGAAAGATAGATCGCATTTTTATCATCAAAATGATAATTGGCTTTGGCATTGATGTCATAAAAATAAAGCGAACTTCCTTTAATTGTGGAATCCTTAGACGCTTTTAAGAAAAAATCAATATAGGTTCGCCTGGCGCTGATCATAAAGGAGCCCTTATCCTTTTGGATAGGCCCTTCTACCTTGATACGGGATGCAATTAATCCTAAACCGCCCTGAACCGTAAAATCCTTATCATTACCATCCAGCATTTTTACATCCAATACTGACGATAAACGGCCACCATATTCTGCCGGCATCCCGCCTTTATAAATGCTCACGTCCTTGATTGCATCGGAGTTAAAAGTAGAAAAGAAACCGAATAAATGCGATGCATTATACACCGTGGCCTCATCCAATAGGATCAGGTTCTGGTCAGCTGCGCCGCCGCGTACATAAAAACCAGTATTGCCTTCACCGGCAGATTTAACGCCCGGCATTAAAGTAATGGTTTTTAAAATATCCTTTTCACCCAGCACAACCGGTACCTGGTTAATCTGGGTCATATTCAGCTTTTCCACGCCCATTTGCGGCGAGGTGATCTGATCATTATTTGGCCGGTTGGCACTGATAACCACTTCTGTTAAACTGCCGCTGGATGTGAGTGCCATGGCTATCGTTTCATCCGCGTGAAGAGAAACCGTTTTTTCGATGGTTTGATACCCCACGTAAGAAAAAAGCAGGGTATAATTGCCTGTCGGAGCGGTTAATGAATAAAAACCATAGCTATTAGTTGCTGTGCCGACTGAAGGAAGTTCTTTGATCCTTACAGTGGCTCCAATCAGTGTTTCGCCGGTTGCCGAGTCTTTAATGGTCCCGCTGATGGTATATTTTTTTTGGCCGAGGGCAGATAAGGTAATGAATGAGAAACAAAAGAGTATAAGTAATTTGGCCATAGTTGTTATTTTACCGCTAAGATATGGGAGATATTGAGATTAACTTTTCATATTATACCAAAACAGTTACTTATTATACCAAAGTGCCTGTGGTACATAGAACTAAAAACTCGTATTTTATTTGGTTACTGTTCATTCTCCACCACATTCATAAACAGAACGGGATATCAGACCGCTATTTGGTATAATAAATAGCCGAGTTTGTATAATTGACTAGCGCGAATAAACATGATTACCTACCTTTAAAAGGTTTTTAAGCAAATAGCATGGATCTGGTAAGTAATGTAAAACCCTTTAACAATGATATCATTCTTAGATTTATCATAGATCGGAAGTATAGGATTCTACGTCATTTAATTTTAATCATGCTTTTGGGAGCATCATTTTATACTAGTAAAACGGAGTTTTCCGATCCTTTTAGTACATATGTTAAAATTAGTATATTTTCCATTTTGCTCTCCTTGTTTTACATCAACATGTACTGGTTGGTTCCAAAATTCCTTTTCAAAAACAGCTACCTGGGTTATTTTCTTTGGAACATCGTTTTGTCTCTTCTGGTTGAGCTGGTAGGGATAATTGTAAAGCATTTTGTAATCACTCATTCTAAACAACCCGCTTACCAAAGGGATGATTCCAATTTATTTACTTTTTATTTTTTATTTATCGTGCTGATAGGCGCCTCCGCGGCGATAAAGCTTTTCCAGCGGTGGATTGCTGATTCTCAACGAATTAATGAGTTGGAAACAGCTACCATACAATCGGAACTTGAAAATTTGAAAAAGCAGATCAATCCTCACTTTCTTTTCAATACTTTAAATAACGTTAACGTATTAACCAAAAAAGACCCGGAAAAAGCATCCCAGGTATTAATGAAATTAAGCGACCTTTTGCGTTACCAATTGTATGACAGTGCGCGGGCAAAAATATTCCTGACCGCCGACATCCACTTTCTGGAGGATTTCCTGAACCTGGAAAAGATCAGGCGTGATAACTTTGATTTTACCATTACCCAGGAGGGTACATTGCAAGGACTTGAAATTCCCCCTTTATTATTTATAACATTTGTAGAAAATGCGGTGAAACACAATATTGATGCAGAGGAACGTTCTTTTGTGTATGTGTTTTTTTCTATCGTAGATGAAGAACTTCATTTCCATTGTATTAACTCCAAACCGAAAATAACGGTTAAACGCAATGGAAGCGGCGGATTAGGTTTAGCAAATGTAAAGCGCAGGCTGGAACTGATTTATCCTGGCAGGCATGATTTGCGGATAACTGATAATGTTGAAACCTTCGATGTGCAATTAATTATAAAAAAATGAGAGTAATTATTGTTGATGATGAGCCGCTGGCAAGGGACGCTATAGAGCTATTAACAGCCAGGGTGGCAAATTTAGAGATCACAGCAACATTCAGCAGTGCCCTCGCCGCTTCAAAATACATCAATGAAAACCCCGTTGACCTCATCTTTCTTGATATTGAAATGCCCGGGATTAACGGGATTGAATTTGCCAAAACCATTCCGGAGAAGACCCTTGTGATATTTACCACTGCATACTCGGAATATGCGTTGGACGGGTATGACCTGGATGCGATTGATTACCTGGTAAAACCGGTTAAAGAGGAACGTTTTCAAAAAGCAGTAAATAAAGCCATCGCCTACCACCAACTATTAGATGGCAAAGCCTCCACAAGTGAAATACAAAACTACGGCGATGACTATTTCTTTGTTAAATCGGAAAGGAAATTTATTAAAATATACTTTAAGGATATTCTTTTTATTGAAGGGCTGAAAGATTATGTGGTGATGCAGACAGATGATCAAAGAATTATGACGGCAATGAATATCAAAACGATCCATGACCAGCTGCCACAACATATTTTTGTACGGATCGGTAAATCCTATGTGATCAATATAAAAGAGATTGCCTCTTTTGACAATAACACCGTAATGATTAGAAAATATGAAATCCCGATAGGTAATACTTATCGGAATTACTTTTTCGATAATTTTATTACAAAGAAAGTTATTGGCAGATAATTGAAAATTTGTTTAAAGTAAAGCTACGCCTTTAGGCAAAATACATTGTGTTGTTTTTATTAGTATTTTAATCTTATAGTGGTTATTTAAAGCAATAAAAAGGCCCCAACCTTTTATTAAAGAGCATCTTGTTCAGTGCACCCACCAGGGTGCTTCTCGAACCATTTTATGGAAGATTTGAGAAAATTATCGTCAATTAATATTTGTTAGTATGCTCATTAGAAGCAACAAAAAATCCCTGTTCTGAAAGGAACAGGGATTTGAAAGAAACTTATACTTTGAAATAATTATTTTAGTGCGTAGCTGGTGAAACCACCGTCAACCAATTATTCGGTCCCATTGTCTTTCACTTTTGGGGCTTATGAATTTAAAAACCATACATACCACCCGAAACGGAAATTTGCTCGCCAGTGATCCAGGCAGCATCATCGGAAGCCAGGAATACGGCAGCTTTAGCGATATCTGCGGGCTGGCCTCTGCGGCCAAGCGGTGTTTTTTCGACAAACATCTTTTCATAGTCGCTGCCCGGAGTGACGCCTGCACTGGCGGCGCCTTCCGTATCCGTAGCGCCCGGTAAAATAGAATTTATCCGAACGTTTTTAACACCCAATTCCTTAGATAAAGCAATGGTGAAGGCATCAAGTGCTGCTTTAGTTGATGAGTATAATGACGCATTTGGCAGCGGATACTTACTCGCGCCGGAACTGATATTGATAATGTTTCCGCCTTTATCGCCGAAAAGTTTCAGCGCCGCCTGGATAGTCAATATAGGCCCTAAAACGTTGACATTGAAACTTTGATGAAATGCCTCCACCGAAATCTGTTCAATAGGTGCGTATCCTTGAGATACTGCGTTATTTACTAAAACGTCCAATGCACCGAAAATCTTCTTGGTTTCTTCAAATAGCCTGGTTACATCTGCTTCTTTCGATACATCGGCCTGAACTGCGATGGCCGTGCCGCCGTTATCCGTGATCTCCTTAACTACTTTATCTGCGCTTTCTTTACTGGAGGCATAATTCACCACTACCTTTGCGCCGGCTGCGGCAAAATGTTTGGCGATCGCTGCGCCTATTCCTTTTGATGCACCGGTAACTACCGCTACTCTGTTTTCTAATTTATTCATGGTTTCTATTATTTAAGATTTAAACTTGATCAGGTCTTGGAAGATTAGCTGTCCCCAGGTATTTCCTTGCGCTTGTACCAGCTGTCCGCCTTCCGACAGCCCACCCAATTTGACTGCCGCGAAACCGAGCTCTTCCGCAAGCGCGCCGATCTCAGCAGTTGCGCGCTCATCGTCGCTAGCCAGGAACACGACCCTGCTGCCGCCATGTACGGCCGGATCCTGTTCAAGGATAGCAGCGCCCAAATGGTTGAAGCCTTTAACGAGTTTCCCACCGGTGAAAGCCTGCGCTACAAATTTGGCAGAAGGCAGTCCTCCCAGCTTTTCGGGGGGCACGCCGTAGGCATTGGTCACATCGACGATGATCTTTCCCTGCCAATCGGGCAGCGCCTTGGCAACGTCCGGGTGCGACTCAAAACGCACCGCCAAAAAGATGACGTCCGCCTTGACTGCTTCCGCCAATGTTGAGGGAATGATCCTGGGTCCGATTGCAGTGGCCTCGGATGCAAAGCTTTCAGGGGCACGCGTGGTGGCAACGGATACTTCGATGTCCTTACGGACGAACGCCTTCGCCAGGGCCTTGCCAATCTTGCCAAAGCCGATAATTGCGTAGCTTTTGGCTACGCTGTTTTGTGAATTATTCATTTTGTGAATTTTTTAATTATTTTGATAAATAGGTCATGCCGCCATCCACAAGGAGTTCGGCACCCAACATAAACGAAGAATCATCAGAGGCCAGGAAAACTGCTGTTTTACCAATGTCAGTAGGTTGCCCGATCCTGCCTATCGGCATTTGATCAGCAAAGTGTTTTTTTACCGCTTCCATTTGTTCTGCGGGAACAAACTTGTCAAATGCCGGTGTATCGGTGGTGCCTGGTGTGATCACATTTGTCCTGATCTTTCTTTCTAAAAGGTCGCTGGAAAATCCTTTGGCTAAATAGATCACAGCTGCTTTTGCTGCGCCATACAGCGTAAAATTCGCATAGGCCCGGTGTGCCGCATTGGACCCGATCAAAATGATCGAACCACCATCATTCATATACGGCAGTGCTTTTTGAACCGTGAAATAAACACTTTTCAGGTTCAGGTCAATGGCCTTATCAAACGAGTCTTCATCAAAATTTGCCACAGTTCCTACCGCTCCGGCACCCGCATTAGCTACAACGACATCTATCTTACCAAATTTTTCAGTGGTGTCCTTAAATACCCTTTCCAGGTCGGCCAGGTTGGTCACATCGGCGTTTATAGCGATAAAATCGTCCCCCAGTTTCGCCACAGCACTATTCAACGTTTCCTGATTTCTGCCGACGATAACTCCCTTTGCACCTTCATTCTTGAATTCCAGTGCAATGCCCAATCCAATGCCGCTATTACCGCCTGTAATTACGGCTACTTTATTTATTAATCTGCTCATTTTTAATTTAATATCAAATTTGTTTCGCAAAGTTACTATCATTAGTTTATATTTGTAACTAATGTGGATTATTCTGGTTACTGCGAGGTAACTACAAATTTGAAAATATGAGAGACGAGAGATTTTGTGCTTCAAATTGCCCCTTTACGAGAGCTATCGGCACTATTGGTAATAAATGGAAACCGATCATCATTAATGTGATCGGCACCCGTACAGTTCGTTTTGGTCAGCTGGATTCCATTATACCGCTCATTTCAAGGAAAGTACTGACCGAACAACTCAAAGAGTTGGAAGAAGACGGACTATTGGAAAGATTGGCCTATAAGGAACTACCGCCCAGGGTAGAATATAAGTTATCTGAAAAAGGCCTAGCTTTTTTACCAATTCTAGAAAATATAAAAGAATGGAATTGCAAATATGAGGTAGCTTTAACACCCAAAGAGACTGATAGAGTAACTTATGCCAAATAGTGTAAGGCCATGATGCCAATCATCGTTTCTGAAGTTTATCTATAATTCTAATTCAATTCTTTTAAAAGTTTGATTTCATTAGTTTTGTGGCATGACCGTCGATGTATTAGCTGAAATCTCCGGGGTGAATATGCAAGACCTGAGACTGAAAGGTTTTAAGGTGCATGAGCTGCCCATATCTGTAGATATCCCGGTTTCCCGTGGCAGGCGTGATTTTTATAAAATGGGCCTGGTCACTGGCGAAATGATTGTTGCTTATGGCGATCAAATTTTAGAACTCAATGATACAGTTCTCTTTTTCGTCAACCCGAATGTGCCTCGTTCTGTTGTTCGCCATTCTACAAACACCACTGGCTACGCCTGTATTTTTACCGAAACTTTTATCACAGGAAGGAAACGGACAGAGATATTGAAAAACTCCCCTTTATTCCATACGGGCGACACACCTGTAATTCCGCTCAATAGTGAACAGGCCGCCTTTATGACCGGCATTTTTCAAAAGATGCTAGCTGTGTATAACGGTGATTATCCTTACAAGGGCGAACTAATCAAGAACTGCATAGAATTGATCATTCACGAAGCATTGAGGATCCAGCCGTCGCAAAACGTATCGCAATTCAAAAACGCAGCCACCAGGATCACCCATTTATTTATGGATCTGTTGGAAAGGCAATTTCCCATAGAGCGCACAGACGAACCCCTCAAGCTAAGAACCGCGCAGGACTTTGCCACAGGACTTTCGGTACATGTAAACTATCTTAACCGCTCCATAAAGGAAATTACCGGCAAGCCTACATCTGTGCACATTGCAGAGCGTATAACCGCTGAAGCAAAAGCCCTTCTGCAGTATGCCGACTGGAGCGTGGCAGATATTGCCTATGCCCTCGGATTCGAATATCCTACCTATTTCAACAACTATTTCAAACGGGTTACTGGTACTAACCCCAAATCTTTCCGCAAAAACAAGGTTTGATAATCATACTTATTGGTTTGATTATCGTTTGTAGCATACAGGGTTTAACGAGAACTTTGTTCTATGAAAATATTAGTCACAGGTGCCACCGGAAAGGTAGGCAGTAGATTTGTTCCACGCCTTTTAGCAAAAGGCCATGATGTTAGTATCCTGGTGCGTGATGCCGCGAAAGCGTCGACATTAGCTGAACTCGGCGCCAGGGTTGTTATTGGAGATTTATTTAATGCAGATACTTTGCCACCCGCGGTAGAAGGTATAGATGCAGTGATACACCTGGCTGCATTTTTTCGGACTTTTACCGACAATGAGGGAATTATAAAGACCAATCATGAGGGAACTGTAGCCCTTGCAAATGCAGCAATAGCAGCAGGTGTAAAAAGGTTTATTTTTGCGAGCACCGGCAATGTATACAGTTCAGGTTACCGACATCCTGCGAAAGAAGATGATGTAGTAAACATTAATGACCCCAGGGCATACTCGTCCAGCAAAATTGCAGCGGAGCAGGAGCTCCTATCGCTGCATAAAAACACAGGCTTTGATGTGCGTGTGCTGCGTTTAGGTTTTGTTTATGGCGATAAAGACCCTCATATAGAAGAGATCATACCGCTGCTGAAAAAAATGAAACGCCACTCCGGGTCGAGAATGCATATGGTGCATCACCTGGATGTTGCCCAGGCATTAATATTGCTACTTAATACCAACGGACTGAACGGAGAGATATTCAATGTGGTAGACGATGCACCCATAACATTATACGAACTTGCCGATTCTGTAGGGAAGGCGGCTGATGCCTTTGACCCGGCAGAAGGGCCGTTGGCTGATCCGTTTGAAGGAATACTGGATGTTTCAAAACTCAGGAACAGAACCGGCTTTAGGCCATTGGTGCCAAGTTTTTATGTGGCACGTGATTTGGATATTTTGTAAAATAAGTTGTTAACTTGTTTACATGAGTAATGAGGATGCTATTTCATTGATCGAAAAGGCAGTGAGTGGCCATGAACCACAGGTTTGGGCGGATTTAGGGTGCGGCAGTGGGACTTTTACTAAAGCTTTAAATTCTTTACTGCCAGTTGGAAGCCGCATTACCGCGATTGATCGGGAAAAGCAACGGTTGGATTTAGTGAATGTCGAGTTCCTGCGGGCAAATTTCGAGCATGATAATTTAAAGCTTTCAGGACTGGATGGTATTTTGATGGCTAATGCGATTCATTATGTGGCGGAAAAAGCTGCCTTGATCAGAAAGCTGGAGCCGATGTTTGCAGGTCTGCCACGATTTGTCGTGATTGAATATGATACCGACAGGGCTAATCCATGGGTGCCCTTTCCTATTACTTTTAAGCAACTGCAGATTTTATTCGGGGCACTTGGTTATCATAAGATCGTTAAAGTTAGCGAACGACCCTCTGCTTATCGTTCAGGGAATATGTATTGCGCTTTGATCGAAAAATAGATTGGCCTTTTGAAATATTGGCAGGTGATCAGTATAAGGCTAATTATTTCATGTCATTTCAATTGAAAGACCGCCTGAACTCCAATGGAGAAAGGTTGGTCTTTGTCTTAAACAAAGTACTGAAGGATTGAGGATGTTCAAAGCCCAGTTGGTAAGCTACTTCGCTGATGGATAAATTGGTGGTAGATAACTTTTCTTTCGCTTTGTCTATGAGCTTCATGTGAATGTGTTGTTGAGCATTTAAGCCTGTCAGGGAACGTAGCATATCGCTTAAATAGTGTGGTGAAAGGTGCAGCCCGTCTGCCAGGTATTGTACGGTCGGAGTGCCCTGATTTAATGATGCATTGTTATTGAAGTATTCGTCCAGTATTTCCTCCAGTTTTTGTAGCAGATCATTATTAACCGCTTTGCGGGTAAAGAACTGGCGTTTATAAAAGCGGTCGGCATAAGTCAGCAGCAACTCAATCTGGGAAATAATAACGTCCTGACTGAGCGCATCTATCCGGCTATTCAATTCTTCGTCAATGAGTTTGGCGATAGCTAGGATAGTTTCCTTTTCCTGGTCGGATAGATGGAGCACTTCTGTCGCCGCATAGGAAAAAAAATTATACTGCCTTATCTTTTTGGCTAAAGGATAATTGAGGAACAGGTCTGGATGGACGAATAGGGTGAAACCGCTAAAGTCCAGATTTTGTTCACTCGTTCCGGTGAGCTGGTTTGGCGCAAGAAAAAACAAACCGCCCTCATCAAAATCATAATAATGCTGCCCGTACCTGAATTTGCCTTTCAGGTTGGGTTTATAGGAGATCTTATAAAAGGCCAGCATGAACTGTTTGCAGGTGCTGTCCGGCATTCGAATTTTTCCGTCGGTGTTATAGACCAGGCTGATCAACGGGTGCACGGGCTTTGGAAGGCCCAGCACCCGGTGAAAGTCCGACAGCGATTCAAATTTATGGGGAGCCTCTGTTTCTTTTTTCATTTTACAAATACTAAGATAGTCATTCTGTTACCATGGGATGGTTATATTTTCCCAGCGGGTAAAGGTACTGCCCGGTTCTTCGGGACCGAATAAAGCGACGCGTACCACTTCGCGGGAACCGTCTTCTACAGACTCCGTTCCCTCATAGCCGTTAAGATTGGTACTGGTAAAAGCTGGCGAAACTAAATTGACCTTGATGCCTGTCCCTTCCAATTCAATCATCATGGCTAGTGTCATCGCGTTAAGCGCAGTTTTAGAAGCAGAATAAACCGGACCGAAGAAAGCACGATATGGGTAGGCAGGATCAGCATTCGATGCAAGTGAGCCGACACCGCTTGATACATTGACGATGCGGGCATCCGAGGACTTGCGCAGTAGTGGCAACATTGCCTGGTAAACAGCCAGAACGCCGAATACATTAGTTTCCCATACCGTACGGACTTCGTCGAGTGAAGCCGTGCTTGCATTGCTGATCTTTGCGTATTCATGGAGCGACAGATCGCCTTTCCGGGTATTAGAGATGGCCGCATTATTGACAAGCAGATCAAGACGGCCAAATTCCTTTTTAATGAGTGCCGCCGCGGTGGTAATGGATGCCTGATCGGTTACATCGATCTGGATGGCGATGGCTTCAGGCCCGATCTGTTTTGCCGCAGCTTCGCCGCGTTCAAAATTGCGCGATCCGAGTAGTACAGTAACCCCGTTTGCGACCAATTCTTTAGCGACCTGAAGACCGACTCCCTGATTAGCCCCGGTGACCAGGGCAATGCGTTTGTGTTGATTTTCCATAACACAAAGGTTAGGCACCGCTGCCTGTGATTTATAAGCTAATTGCGGATTTTCGTAGGCTAATTGAAGGAATGCCTGAACTCCATTGGCGAGAGGCTGGTCTTGGTCTTGAAGAGCTTACTGAAAGACTGTAAGTGTTCAAATCCTAGTTCATAGGCGATCTCGCTTACGGACAGATTCGTTGTCGATAGCTTTTCCTTGGCTAGCTCGATCAGCTTATTGTGCAAATGCTGCTGGGTGTTCTGACCGGTAAGGGATTTGAGCAGGCCGCTGAGGTAACCGGGTGAAATATTTAAGTTTTCGGCGATGTAAGTAACGCTGGGTAGTCCTTTTTGGGCAAGAGCACCGCTGTCAAAGTAATTTGCAAGTAAATCTTCCAGTTTGGTTAAGATTTCGTGACTGGCAATTTTGCGGGTAATGAACTGGCGTTGGTAAAACCGTTCCGAATAGGTCAGTAAAAGTTCGAGCTGGGCAATGATCACGCTTTGGCTAAAGCGGTCGATATTGGCATGGTACTCCTGCTCGATATTTTGCGCGATGGTGGTAAGCATCGTTTCTTCCTTGTCGGATAAGTACAGCGCCTCGTAAACCGAATAACTGAAGAACTCGTATTGTTTAATGGTTTTAGCCAGCGAGGTGTTCCACAAAAAATCCGGATGGATCAGGATCATCCAGCCTTCGGGTCGTCTCACAGTAGTCATATCGATGGCATCGATGCCGAATAGTTGTCCGGGCGACATGAAGAACAACACCCCTTCGTCAAAGTCGCTCGCCTGCTGCCCGTATTTGAATTTGGCGTGATGCATTTTTTTAAGCGAGATCGAATAAAAGTCGAAGACCAAACTAAACGGAACCTCAGCGATAGGTAGCTGAATGTCATCCATGTGCACCACACTGATCAATGGGTGCGCCGGCTTGGGCAGGCCCGCCGCCCGGTGATATTCGGTGATTGTATGGAAACGGAATAGCTGGTGGTTATTCATAACACAAGATACTTATTTTTGATGATAGACTGCTGCGAACTCCTTAGCGAAATCAACGAGTTTAACTTTACCCATTTTTGGTTGGCCCCGGTGAAAGTTTTCCAGCGTTTTGCCGCTGTGCATCGCCGCCTGCATTTCTACTAATGTCTCCGCCAGCTTTTCAGGCAGTTTGGCCATCTTCAATCCCTGCAGCATTTCCTTATCCGAAAGCAGCACCCATTTTAACCA
>Ga0206809_1131_pt2 | contig 12164 bp, 10 predicted proteins | sample Alteio_BWOrgCont_55_FD_152903 | JGI IMG/M metagenome (GOLD analysis project Ga0206809, IMG submission 152903) | Enriched cells from forest soil in Barre Woods Harvard Forest LTER site, Petersham, Massachusetts, United States -... | ecosystem: Environmental > Terrestrial > Soil > Temperate forest >... | reverse complement strand
AAGCGATGTGTTGTTTTTATAAATATGCTTAAGTGATTGAATAAAAAACATGCAATCATCGCCATTAAACGTACGATGCACAAATTTTGAAAACACTTTTATGTCTTTTGTAGTGGCATTAGTTACAAAACTATGCGGAGCAAAATCCATGAACTGCATAAGTTTTGTGGCATTTTTTATAATACTTTGTCGGTTACCCCAGGCAATAGTTGCAGCTAAAAATGCGGCAATTTCAATGTCTTGTTTTTTAGTAAACTGATGAGGAACACAAATAGGGTCTGACTCAATAAATTTTTTATGATTGTATAAAAAATATTTTTCGTCTAAAAATTCTTTCAGTAAAAGTAAATCGGGTTGCTTCATTCAAACAATCAAAACTAATCTACGGTAACAAACATGTTATGCGTTTTTTCGTAACCAATATTTGTAACAGGCCCGTGTCCTGTGTAAACAGTAGTTTCATCGGGCAGGGTATAAAGTTTTGTTAAAATGCTATTCTCTAAATCAGCATGGTTTGCCAAGGGTATATCGGTTCTGCCAATAGTGCCTTTAAATAATACATCGCCATTAATTACTAAGTGGTTTTCGGTATTGTAAAAAGCAACATGCCCAGGCGAATGTCCGGGTGTGAATAAAACTTTTAAGGTGGTGGTGCCAAAAGTAAGCCCATCTCCCTCCTCTATAAATTTTTCAGCCATCGGCGATGGGTCGTAATTTATTTCGTATCGTTTACAAACGCCTTCCTGTGCTGCAAAAACGTCTAATTCTTTTTTATGAAAAATAGGTGTTAAGCCATAGGTGTCAAATATAAAACGGTTACCCAGTATGTGGTCAAAATGCGTGTGTGTACAAAGCAGCATTACGGGCTTTAATTTTTTATCAGCAATGTAATCTTTTAAAATAGCCTGTTCTTGTGCTGTATAGCAACCTGCATCAATTATAACACACTCATGCGTTTCATCATGTAAAATGTACGTGTTTTCGTGGGCCGGATTAAAAGCAAAAAATTTAACTGTTAACATGTTAGTTTTTTAGGATGGCAAATTTACCAAATTAAAAGGCATTTTGTTAATGTATTCTTCCCATAAAAAAAACGTAAATTTGCGCCTCATCAAATAACAAAAAACATGAAAAAAATTATAAATACGGCAAAAGCACCGGCTCCAATTGGCCCATATAGTCAAGCAATTTTAGCAGGTAACACACTATATATTTCAGGACAAATTGCGTTAGATATAACTACCAATAAGCTAATTAAGGGTAGCATTAAAGACGAAACGCGTCACATAATGGAGTATATGAAGTGTATTTTAGAAGAAGCCGGAATGACTTTTGATAACGTGGTAAAAACAACCATTTTTTTAAAAGACTTGAATAATTTTGTTCAGGTAAACGAAGCCTATGGTGCATTCTTCACCAAAGATTTTCCTGCCCGCGCAACCATCGAAGCATCTCGTCTTCCTAAAGATGCCAATGTTGAAATTTGTCTGGAAGCCGTTAAGTAATTATCTCTCAAAAACAGAAACAGTAAATTGCATCCTCGCTACTTTCTACACCTTGCTTATAACGGAAAAAACTATCATGGTTGGCAATTTCAGCTAAACACACCCTTAACTATTCAGCAAATACTGCAAGAGCGATTAAGTTTACTGCTTCACGAAAAAATCACCTTAATAGGCTGCGGACGAACAGATACCGGGGTACACGCTAAAGAATATTATGCTCACTTTGATTCGGCTAAAGAAGATTTAATAAGCGACAAACAACAATGGCTTTTTAAAATGAACCATTGTGTGCCCAAAGATATTTCTCTAATAAATATTTTACCCGTACAGGATAATGCCAATGCGCGTTTTAGCGCCACGGCACGCACCTATAAATATTATATACACCAAGTACCCAACCCTTTTGTAAACGATTTTTCTGCTTACATATATGGCGACATAAATATTGATTTGATGAACGAGGCAGCTGAACTAATTAAAAAAACAAAAGATTTTACCAGTTTTACTAAAGTAAATAATAGCCATGCCAACCACATTTGTGATATAATGGAGTGTTATTGGGTGCGAGAAAATGATAATATTATTTTTACTGTTAAAGCCAATCGTTTTTTACGCAACATGGTACGTGCTTTGGTAGGAACCATGTTAGAAGTTGGTACAAAAAAAATTACCTTAAAAGATTTCGAAGAAATTATCTTATCGCAAGATAGGAGTAGTGCGGGCAAATCCATAACAGGTAAAGGTTTGCATTTAGTAACTATCGATTACCCTTCAACTATTTTTATATAAGCATTGAGCGCAGAGAAAAAAAATAAACAAGATTTCGACTGGAAACTGCTTAGCCGCATTTTTAGTTTTATAAAACCATACATAGGTAAATTTTACGTAGCCGTATGTATTACGGTTGTGCTGGCTGGTTTAACCATTGCTCGCCCATTATTGATAAAAAAAATATTAGATGATTATGTTTCTACCAAAAATGTAGAAATGATTACGCTTTTTTCAGGCATCTTATTATCTACTCTTTTAATAGAGGCTATGTTGCAATTAAGTAACACTATTTTAACGGCAACCATCGGACAAAATATTATTAAAGACCTTCGTACAAAACTATTTAAACACATACTTTCTTTTAAAAATTCATATTTCGATACTACACCCATTGGCACATTGGTAACCCGCTCCGTATCCGATGTCGAGGCACTGGCAGATGTTTTTTCTCAAGGCTTTATCGTCATCATGGGCGATATGCTAAGTCTGTCCGTATTTTTAATTTCTATGTTTATTGTAAGCTGGCAACTTACATTGGTAGTTTTAATAACCTTGCCTATGTTATTTATAGCTACTAAGTTTTTTCAACGTGGCGTAAAAAGCACATTTAACCAAGTGCGTAATGCGGTAGCCGCCTTAAATAATTTTGTGCAGGAACATATACAGGGCATGCAGGTAGTGCAGCTTTTTAATCGTCAGCAAAAAGAGTACGAAAAATTTGTAGACATAAATGAGCAGCATAAAGTAGCCAACATAAAATCAATTTGGTACTATTCTATTTTCTTTCCAATAGTTGAAATTCTTTCTTCACTGGCAATTGCTCTCATTATTTTTTATAGTGGTATAAGCTCTAAGTATTTTAATGTTACGGCTGGCGATATAACTTTTTTCATCATGCTTACAGGCATGATGTTTCGCCCTATTCGTATGTTGGCAGACAGGTTAAACACTCTGCAAATGGGTATGGTGTCGGCTGAACGTGTTTTTAAATTATTAGACACTAATGAGGCTATCGAAAATAAAGGCAATCTTATTCAGCACCTAAACGGCAAAGTAGAATTTAAAAACGTTTGGTTTGCGTATAATAAAGATAATTATGTGCTAAAAGATGTGTCGTTTATCGTTAACCCCGGAGATACGATTGCTCTTGTAGGAGCCACAGGTTCAGGTAAATCAACCATTATGAATTTAATGGGCAGGTACTATGAAATTAATAAAGGCGATATTTTGTTTGATAACATCCCTCAAAACAATTTTGATGTAGATTTTTTACGTTCGCAAATTTCGGTGGTACTGCAAGATGTTTTCTTGTTTTCCGATTCCATAAAAAACAACATTTCTCTTTACAGCAAAGCCATAACCGATGAGGAAATTATAGAAGCAGCTAAATACATTGGTGCGCATCAGTTTATCATGCAATTGCCTGATGGCTATAATTTTAATGTACGCGAACGTGGTAGTATGTTATCTGCCGGGCAACGACAAATGATTGCTTTTCTTAGAGCCTATGTGCACAAACCTGCTATTTTGGTTTTAGATGAAGCAACTTCATCAATAGATACCGAAACCGAGCAATTAATACAAGCTGCTACCGAAAAAATTACCAAAGGGCGTACATCTTTTATTATTGCGCATCGTTTGGCTACCATACAAAAGGCATCTTGCATTATGGTAATTGAACATGGTAAAATTATAGAAGCAGGTTCTCTGCAAGAACTTCTTAAAAAAGACGGACATTTTAAAAGCCTTTATGAGCATCAATTTTCTGAAGTTTCTGTGTAAAGTTTGTGTTTTTTTGTTATATTTGGTAAAAGCAACTTATTATAGTTTATGCTGAAAAGAATCATTTTTTCGTTTTTATTGATACTATCTTTCTCTCTTGGCAACGCTCAAATTAATACTGAGTTAAAATCCGAGCTTCAAAAACTGTTAACCGAACCCGAAAAGAAAATTTTAACGACTGCCGATAAGCATTATAAAGATCAAGAGTTTATAGCTGCGCTTGGTTTGTATGATAGTTTGGCGAAAGCCTATCCCGATAATTTATATCTCAAATATTTATTAGGAACTTGCGAATGCTACAATACATTTTATTTTTCTAAAGCCGAAGAAAATATAAAAGCTGCCGAACCTATAAAAAGTAAATTATTAGATTACGACTTTTATTTGGGTAGGGTATATGAAAACAATGATAGATATGCAGATGCTATAAAACAGTTTGAAGCCTACTTAACCAACCCGTTGCCTGATACTTTAAAAGGTGTCGTTCAACATCAAATAGAAATATGTAAAAGCTCTGTTGAGCAATTAAATAAAGGTACCGTTGCAAGTATTACAAACATTGGCCCACCTGTAAATACAGCGGCTTCCGAATATTCGCCCCTTTTGCCGGGACACGAAAATTTTATGGTTTTTACCTATTTAGGTCCAAAATCAAAAGGCGGTAAGCAAAAATTGCCAGGTAAACCCGACCCAAAAGGAACTTATTTTGAAGATGTTTTTATCTCTCAAAAAAAGGATTCAGTAGGTTGGGATGAGCCTAAGCCAATTGATGCTATCAATACAAATGGTAACGATGCACCTTTGTTTATTAGTCACGATGGACAAAAACTGTATCTTTTCCGTAATGTGGCATTAGGTAGCGGAGATATTTTTGTAAGTTATTTAAAAGGTACCGAGTGGAGTGTACCCGAAAAATTAAAAGGAATTAATTCTAATTACTGGGAGGGTAGTATTTGTTTTTCTCCTGATGAAAAAACGGTTTATTTCTCCAGCGAGCGCCCCGGAGGACAAGGGGGTAGAGATATTTGGTTTGCTCAACTTATGCCCGATGGCATATATGGTAACATTAGAAATTTAGGTATAACCATAAACACGTCTTTTGATGAAGATGCTCCTTTTGTTACAGCAGACGGAAACACCATGTTTTTTAGCTCCACCGGACATAACTCAACAGGTGGTTACGATATTTTTAGATCAGATATGAAAAATGGTAAGTGGGGCACGCCTTACAATATTGGTAAACCTGTTAACTCCAATCAGGATGATAAATATTATTGGGTGTCTGCTGATGGGCAACGAGCTTATTATTCTACCGAAAGAAAAGGCGGACTTGGATTGCAGGATATTTATTTAGTAGAACCCGGTATGTTTGGTAAGCCGAGTGCATTAATAGTTCTTAATGGGGTTGTTTATGTAGATGATAAGCCTGTTGAAGCGGGGATAAAAATAAAATCTAAGTACGGCAGAAAAAACTTTTCGGGCGTTTTTACTTCGAACTCGGCAACTGGCAAATATTTATTAAACATACCATCGGGTAACGAATTTGAAGTAGAGTTTACTTACAAAGATTTGCGCTTGGTAAAAAGCATATCAACCGTAACCTTAGATTCTTTTGCATCGCTAACATCCGATGTCAATTTGTACTCTAAAGAATATTTAAAGAAAATGACTATTGATACAACTCAAATGAAATCTGATGTTGGAACACTAAGCATGAGTTACGATGAGTTTTTAACCAAATATGGCAACATGGTAGCAGATAGCGTTACGTTTAAAGTACAAGTAGGGGCTTATAAATTTATAGAAAATTTTAATTTTAATAAACTACTTCAGTTGCCCGCTGTACGTCGCCAAGCCTACGCCGATGGCATTACACGTTTTACACTGGGCGAATTTAATACATTAAAACAAGCTGACGATATGTGTAAGCAGGCAAAAAAAATAGCTATTAAAGATGCCTTTGTAATTGCTTTTTATAAAAATAAGCGCCTTCCGTTAGATGACCTTATTAAAGGCAATTATTTTAAAAAGTAGTAGTTTTGCTGCGTATCTGTTATGAAATTCAAATTAAAAAAATTTAGTGCGCTTAGTGTAGATGAGTTGTACGATTTGCTAAAATTGCGTCAGCAAATTTTTGTACTCGAACAAAACTGTATTTATTTAGATACCGATGGAGTAGATAAAGATTGTTTGCATTTATTGGGCTTAGTACACGGTAAAATAGTGGGTTATGCGCGCCTTATCCCCAAAGGATATACGTATAAAACCGCGTCTATTGGCAGAGTGGTTATTGATGAAAAACACCGTGGCAATAAATATGCCTACAAGCTGATGGAAAAGGCAATTGAACTAACTAAAGAAGAATTTAAAACCAAAAAAATAACCATTTCAGCACAGTTATATTTAAAAGAGTTTTACCAAAACTTAGGTTTTAAAACCGTTGGCGATGTTTATTTAGATTGCGATTTACCACACCTTAAAATGGTGCTTAGTTAAACACTAAGTATAATTCTAAACGTTGAGCCTTTACCAAGCTCCGATTGCTTTACAAATATTTTACCATTGTGGTAATTTTCTATAATGCGTTTGCATAAAGATAAGCCCATGCCCCAACCGCGTTGCTTAGTAGTATAACCCGGTTCAAAAACTGCTTTTAATTTGTTTTTTGCAATGCCCTTTCCAGTATCAGTAATGTCAATTAGCACTTTGTGGTCTTCGCTTTTAATGCTTACTGTTAAGCTGCCTTTTCCATCCATGGCATCTATGGCATTTTTGCAAATATTTTCCACTACCCATTCAAATAGTGGCACACATAAAAGTGCATCAATAGCAGCGTTATCATTGTTTTGAAAAACAAATTTTATGTTTTTAGATGAACGTTGTTTTATATAATCAAAAGCATGCTCTAACACTTTGGTTACATTTTCGTGGGTTAGGGTAGGTTGGGAGCCAATTTTAGAAAACCTGTCTGTAATCGTTTGTAATCTATCCACATCACGGTTCATCTCGTATATCATAGATGGGTCTAACGTGGTTTCTTTTAAATGCTCTATCCATGCCATAAGTGATGATAAGGGCGTACCAAGTTGGTGAGCAGTTTCTTTACTCATTCCCACAAAAACTAAATTCTGTTCGGAATTACGTGCGGTGCTAAATAGAGTATAGGCAATTAATAAAAACAACGCAATAATTAAAAGTTGCACGTATGGAAAATATCGCAATTGCCTAAGCGTAGATGATTCTTCATAAAAAATGTAATTCTTAATGCCGCCCCCTAAATTAATTTCAATGGGTGTGGCTTGTTGCTGCATTCTTTTCAGAGTAGCTGTAAGCTTATCACTATTTGCCACAAGTTGCGAATCTATCTTTCCAAAAGCCAATACATTTTTTTGTGTAGAGTCGGTATATATAACCGGTACCGAGGCACTGTTTATAGCAACTTCTGATATAAAAGATTTTATCAAGCTATCAAACACCAGTTTTATCTGATAAAATACTTTTGAATTTTTATAATAGACATAGTTTTTTTTACCGGGGGCATACTCAATTTCAATAGGGTTATACAAGCTTTTCATTTCAGCCAATTGGGCTGATAAATAAACAGGATCTTTTTCCTTAGTCGAATCTAAATTTCGGGAGCCTATTATTTTATTATCATTTGCTGTAATAATAACGGGTACTGTATTGTTGTCTTGCAACACACGTAACGAAAATCCTAAGTCGGCAACATCTTTTGTAAGCTCTTTGGTAGCTTCGGCATATAACTCTACTTTTTTACGTTCTTCTATTTTTATTTCAGTAAAAAGCTCGTTGGTAGATTTTACCAGGTTTGCTTTTTTCTGCACAGCGCCTGCCCATAGTTTTATTTTCTCTTTTTCATCAGTAGAAATTTTTTGAACTATTTGTTGCGAGTACCAAAGTGATGCCATTACAATAAGCATTGCCACAGCGGCAAGCCACCATTTCCATTGTTGTTTTCTTTGATAAATGCTCACCATGCGAAGGTACTTTTTATTTACAAAAAAGCCTCATTTAGTTCATGAGGCTTTTTGTTTTTACAACGTTAATCTAATGCGTTTACATACCGAAGCCATAATAAGCATGCATTCCGTTAGGGTAAACACCTTCTATTAAAATACCGCCTTGTTTATTTTTAACGGCGGCGCTAATTTCTTCAACGCTACTTATTCTTTTTTTATCTATTGATGTGATAACAAATCCTTCTTTAATGCCTGCTGCAAACAGTTTCCCGTTTTGAAGATTGATAACACGAACCCCATTTTGTATATCCAGTTTTTTCATATCCGTTTTGCTAAGTGTTTCAAAACTGGCACCTAACGAAGCAATAACGGTAGATTCTTTAACTTCTACTTTTTCTTTTTTAATGATGCTTACATTACCGTCTTTGTTTTTAAGTACAACAGGTAAATTTATTTCTTTATTACCACGTATAAGCGTAACACTAATTTTATCCCCCGGACGATATTTGCTAACTTGTTCCTGCAAAGCGGCTGCATTGTTTACATCAAAGCCTTCTATTTTTGTAATAACATCACCAAGTGTAATTCCTGCTTTCTCAGCCGAACCGTTTTCAGTTAAGCCATTCACATAAATGCCTTTTAAATCTTTCAACGATTTTTCTTCGGCAAGTTTAGCATCTATATCGCGTATGCTAATCCCAATAAAAGCACGTTGTACTGTACCAAACTCAGCTAAATCTGCCACTACTTTTTTTACAATGTTTACCGGTATAGCAAATGAGTAACCAATATATGCCCCATTCTGACTGGCAATAGCAGAGTTAATCCCAATTAAATCGCCATTAGTGCTAACCAATGCGCCACCACTATTTCCTGGGTTAACAGCTGCATCCGTTTGAATAAACGACTCTATGGGGAATACACCATGCGCGGGGTCGTTCTCTAAAATATTAATATTACGCCCTTTAGCCGATATAATGCCGGCAGTAATGGTAGATGTTAAATTAAACGGATTGCCAATAGCCAAGCACCATTCGCCCACTTTTACATTATCCGAATTCCCGTAAGGTAAAAAAGGTAAATCTTTTTCTTTAATTTTTAAAAGAGCTAAATCTGTTTGTGGGTCGGTACCAACAAGCTCCGCAGTATAGGTGCGTTTATCGTTTAAAATAACCTCAATTTTATCGGCATCAGCAACAACGTGGTTATTGGTTACAATGTACCCATCCTTATTAATAATAACACCCGATCCGCTACCTTGCTGAATACGCTGTTGTTGTGGTTGGTTGCCATACAAAAATTGATGAAAAGGGTCGTAGTTTAGTTGGTTATATTTTTCTTGGGTTTGTGTGGTAACGTGTACTACTGTGTTTACCGAGGCTTCTGCCGCGCCTGTAAAGTCTGGGACTGAAGAAGAAAACGCGTTTGATGAAGATGTAAATTTTACAGGCGCTGTGTTATGTATTTGATTATCAGAAAAGTTTTGCTCTTTAAAAAACTTTTGCTGAATGTAAAGTGCCGAGCCTCCACCTATAGAAGCAATTAGCAGGGTTGACAATAGTTTTTTCATGGTTTTTTGTTTTTATTTTCTGATATAACGCAAATTGCTTGCCAAAATTTTAAGAAATTAATTTGTTTTAACAATGCTTAACGATTAACTTTTTACAAGCAAATAATTACTTAAATTTACTGAAATTTTCTACGTTGAAACTCAGAGAAAAGTTACAAATTTTTATTTTCGGAAGCTCTATTGGGCTGCTGGCAGGCTGTCTTTTCTTTATTTTCAAGCTGGATTCCTATGTAAGAAAATTTGACATGAGTTTGCTTACGCAGAAACAAAATGTCAGCGAGCAATTGGTTAGTCCAAATAAAACCGACGACGAAAATAAAGCGCAGGAAAAAAACACCAATAAATCAAATCCTAAAAAAGAAAGCACTACAACAAATAGAAACGAATCAGTTCTTTCTTTTAACGATGTAACCGATTCTGCTTATATAAACAGCGATAATTATCAGGTGCTTAAAGAAGAATTATTGAGTGTAAAAAACATTTATGTTAAGACAGTTACACCTGCTGAAAAAGTAAATGCTACCGATTCTTTAGCAGCATCCTTAGCCGGAGTTACAACGCCGCCTGCCGAAGAGTTTTTTATGATTGAGTTTTGGAAAACCCCATTAAATTCTAAAGGCTATAAAATGACACGCAGTCGACTTTTAATTTATGGTTACCCTGAGAAAGCAGATTTAGCTTTAATAAAAACTAACGATGCTTATTATTTACGTAATAACAATTTGGTATATAAACTAAATTACTCATCGGAGTTTAAACCAATGGAGCGTACTGCCGATACCGGTATATTTAATTAAAGTGAGAGAGATTTACTCCTGCAAGTAAATTCGTTTAACCCTTGCCGAAACCGACGTAAGCACTTCGTATGAAATGGTACCCAATGTATTGGCTAACCCGTTCAGCGTTTCAACAGAATTAAACACAATTACTTCATCACCTTCTTGTGCGTTAATGTTTGTTATGTCAATCATACACATATCCATACAAACGTTGCCTACAATAGGGGCGGGTTTATTATGTACATATAAATGCCCTGTGCCGTTACCCAATTTTCTGTTCAAGCCATCGGCATAACCAATGGGTACAGTAGCAATGGTAGTTGGTTTAGTGATTTTTCCTTTACGGCTATAACCAACTGTATCGCCTGCCTTTACTTGTTTTATTTGTGAGATAGTGGTTTTTAGCGAGCTAACATTTAGTAACTGTTTTTGTTCCACATTATTTACACCAACTCCATACAAACCTATTCCTAAACGCACCATATCAAAATGCGCATTCGGAAAACGACTTATTCCACCCGAATTACAAATATGTCGCAATACAGGGTAATTAAGCGTTCGCATAATTTGGTTACTTAGTCTATCAAATAAAGTAATTTGCTCATTAGTAAAATCATCTAACGTTGCATCATCACTTGCAGCAAGGTGCGAAAAAATACTTTTTACTTGTAGAAAAGAATAATGCTTTAATTTTTCTGTAAGCCTTGGTACGTCTTGTTCCTCAAACCCCAAACGATGCATGCCGGTATCTAATTTTATGTGAATCGAAAAACTAGCTTGTTTGTTATTGATAGAAACATAATTGGCAAATTGCTCCAACACCGAAAAAGAAAATATTTCAGGCTCTAAATTGTATTGCAGCATTTGCTCAAAACTCTGTGGCTCGGGGTTCATAACCATTATGGGGGTGGTTATGCCATTTTTGCGTAATTCAACCCCCTCATCGACATAGGCAACAGCAAAATAATTTACGTGTGTGTGCTGCAAAGCATTGGCAATTTCAAAACTACCACTACCATACGAAAAAGCTTTAACCATAGGCATAATGCCTACACCAGGTTTTAGTTTGCTTCTGTAATAATTTAGGTTGTGTACTAAATTATTCAGGTTAATTTCTAAAACCGTATCGTGACTTTTTTGCTGCAGTAATTTATGCACATGCTCAAAACCAAAACTGCGTGCTCCTTTTATAAGAATAACACTATCCTTAAAAGTAATTTTTTCTTGTTTACAGGATTCAATAAAATCTTGTGTGGTGGCAAAAAAAGTTTTCTTTATGCTAAAATTATTTTGTTGCGATGAAATGTCTTTTCCAATCCCAACCAGTTCCGAAATATTTTTGCTCTTTAATAAGTCGTTTACCTCTTTATATAACTCATCACCCTTTTTGCCCGATTGCAAGATATCACTAAGTATAACAACTTTATGCGTATGCTGTTTTTGCTGTTTTAAAAAATCAAGTGCTATAGATAATGAGTGTATGTCATTACTGTAAGAATCGTTAATCAGCGTGCAATTATTAATGCCCTGTTTCATTTCCAAGCGCATGCCCAAAGGCTCTAAATCTGCTATGCGGTGTTGTATAACCTCATTGCTATAATTTAAATGAAGCATAAACAACCAGCAATGTATACAGTTTTCTATCGAGGCTTTATCTGTAAATGGAATGCGTAATTCAATTTCTTTTTTGTGGTAAAGTGCTTTTAGTAAAGTATATGTTTGTTGTTGTTCTTGTTCGGTAATTTGTAAATCTGCTGCCTGTAAAGTCGACCAACTA
>Ga0206809_1129_pt1 | contig 12667 bp, 8 predicted proteins | sample Alteio_BWOrgCont_55_FD_152903 | JGI IMG/M metagenome (GOLD analysis project Ga0206809, IMG submission 152903) | Enriched cells from forest soil in Barre Woods Harvard Forest LTER site, Petersham, Massachusetts, United States -... | ecosystem: Environmental > Terrestrial > Soil > Temperate forest > O... | reverse complement strand
ACCCTTGAGAAAGATTAATGGCTTTGTTTTCTTGCGCCAGCTTGCTCATGGTTGCAAAAATGGTAGTACCAATATCAGGTAATTTAGAGTTTATAAGTCCTTTATATGAGATCATAACGCAGGTTAATTTTTGTGTTAAACTAAGAATTTTTGTGTGAAAAAATAAGTATATTTGGCGCAAACTTAAAAACAAATAGAAATGATTAAAAAATTATTTACATTAGGATTAGCTCTTGTTGCTTTTGCAGGTAATGCACAACAAGCAAGACTAACAAAACAAAACTCTACTTCTCTTTTAAGACTTGGAGGAGTAACCCCGCCATCAGTTATGGCAACAACCAACTTAGGTTTTGAAACTTGGGCTGGTGGTAGCCCATCGGGTTGGACTACTCTTAATTTACTTGGCGCAACTTGTGCAACACAATATACAACAAGCCCTGGTACTGGTAATTCGTCTTTACTATTAACTACGGTAAGTTGTACTGCTTGTCCTAATTATGGTATACCTACAAAAGCGGGTGTAGCTTTTCAATTTGTTCCATATGTTGGACAACCTACATCTTTATCTTTTCAATATAAATCTGCTGTTGCAACTGGCGATACTGGGTCTATACTTGTAACTCTTTCTGCAGCAACTAATGTTACTGGTCAAGCATTTTATGCTTTTGCAGGAACTGTTAGCACTTGGACTACAGTTACTGTTCCTTTTCAATATGCTACTCAGGTAAATTCAGATAGCATTAACATCGAAATTGTATCTAGTGACTCTGGTGTTGTATCGGGTACAGGTATCGTAGGACGTCCTGTTCTTGGTTCTAAAGTATACATTGATGCTATCGCTATTAATGCGGGTGTGGGTATCCAAACTATTTACACTTACAGCGATTATGTAATGTTCCCTAATCCTGCTAAATCAGAGTTAAACTTTGTTATTAAAGATACTAAAGCTAAAAAAGTAGAAGTTTATAACATTACTGGAGTTTTAGTTCAATCTTTTACAATTGAAAATGAAAGAACACAAATTGATGCTAACAATATGAGTAGCGGAATGTATTTTTATCATGTAAAAGATGCTAATGGTGGCGTTTTACATACTGATAGATTTACTGTGGCTAAGTAACTAGCACTCTATATTTTTAAGACCCCTTGCCATTTTTGGCAGGGGTTTTTTATTTTCATTCAATAGTAAATAAATATGGTTTATGTGTCGACTAAAATAATTCAGCTAATTTAAACATGCGGCGTGTTTTTTTATTTTACATTTGTGCCTGAAAAATTAACTCCGCTGTGAGCACCACCCATACCGACCACATCAACAAAGTTTCACTCGGTGGTCTTTTAGTTACTTTAGGCATTATTTACGGCGATATTGGTACATCTCCACTGTATGTAATGAATGCCATTATTGGCAACGATGTTATTCAAACAGATATTATATTAGGTGGTATATCCTGTATTTTTTGGACACTAACTTTACAAACAACCATAAAATATGTTTTTTTAACCCTTAAAGCTGATAACAAAGGTGAAGGAGGAATTTTTGCCCTTTACGCATTAGTACGTCGTTTTAAAATTAAATGGTTAATTGCCCCTGCTATTATTGGCGGAAGTGCTTTGTTGGCTGATGGCATTATTACACCGCCCATATCTATAGCATCTGCTGTTGAGGGCTTGAGGGCTTTTAAACCAGAAATAAATACGGTACCCATTGTTATTGGCATTTTAATAGGATTATTTTCCATACAACAATTCGGAACAAAATTTTTAGGTCGTTTTTTTGGGCCCATGATGCTTACTTGGTTTTTAATGTTAGGTACATTAGGGTTAATGCAACTTGTTACTAATATAAGTGTGCTAAAAGCTTTTAACCCATATTATGCCATTCATTTATTATCTATTCATAAAGAAGGCTTTTTTGTTTTAGGCGCGGTGTTTCTTTGTACAACGGGGGCAGAGGCGCTTTATTCCGATATGGGGCATTGCGGTCGCAACAACATTCGCGTAAGCTGGGTGTTTGTAAAAAGTATGTTGGTACTTAATTATTTTGGACAAGGAGCTTTTTTAATTAAACATAGCGGACAAACATTAGCAGAAATTGGTGGTGCATCTATCAATCCATTTTATTTAATAATGCCCGAAAAATTTCTGCCTATCGGTATTGTTATTGCAACTGTATCTGCCGTAATTGCTTCGCAGGCTTTAATTAGTGGCGCATACACATTAATTAACGAAGCCATGCGTTTAAATCTTTGGCCAAAGGCTTTGGTAAAATATCCTACTGAATTGCGCGGACAGCTTTATATTCCATCTATCAACTGGTTATTGTTGGCAGGTTGTATAATGATAGTGCTTAAGTTTAGAGAATCTTCTAATATGGATGCTGCATATGGTTTGTCTATTATAGTCTGTATGCTTATGACAACCCTCTTGCTCTTCCACTATATGTGGATGAAAAAGTACAATCACTTTTTAGCAATAATGGTAATTAGTGTTTACATGCTTATCGAACTTAGTTTTTTATATGCCAATCTGGCTAAATTTATGCATGGCGGGTACGTAACATTATTTATTGCTTCTGTTTTAATTTCTATAATGGCTGTGTGGCATGCAGCTAAAAAAATTGGAGGTCGTTATACTGAATTTGTGAAAGTAGATAAGTACAAACATGTACTGGCAGAGTTAAGCCGAGATTTAACCATTCCAAAGTATGCCACCCACTTGGTTTATTTAACCAGTGCAGGGCATTATGATGAAATAGAGTCAAAAGTTATTTATTCTATCCTACAAAAACGCCCAAAACGTGCTGATTTATATTGGTTTGTGCACGTTGATGTAGTTGATGAACCTTACCGAATGGAGTACCGTGTACACGAAATAATGAAAGATGATGTTATACGTGTTGATTTTAAATTAGGTTTTAGGGTTGCTCCAAAAATTAATTTAATGTTTAGAAAAGTGGTGCAGGATTTAGTTAAAGCAAATGAAGTTGATATAACCAGTCGTTACGAATCGCTTAACCGAAACAATGTAATAGGCGATTTTAAATTTGTACTTACTGAAAAATTCCTTTCGTACGATAATGATTTGCCTTGGAGAGAGCGTATTATTTTAGACATTTACTTCTTCTTACGTAAGTTTAGTGTTGGCGAATCGCGCGCTTTTGGTTTAGATAGCAGTTCTGTAAAAATCGAAAAATTCCCTTTAGTGCTTACGCCTACCAGAGACTTCCCGCTTAAGCGTATCGATTAATTTCGTTACTTTTCTCTTTATAAATGCCGTAGCTCTTAAATGAACTTACTCATACAATTTTACTATTTTAGCACTCATTTAATTTTTTATTTATGAAGAAATTTTTCCTTGCCCTGATAATTGTATCATCTTGTTTTAAAGCTGTAGCAGATGAAGGCATGTGGTTGCCTTTTTTATTGCAACAGCTTAATGAAAAAGATATGAAAAAAAATGGTTGTAAGCTTTCTGCAAAAGACATTTACGACGTAAATAACACATCATTAAAAGATGCCATTGTACAATTTGGCGGAGGCTGCACTGCCGAAATAATTTCTGATAAAGGATTGATTTTAACTAATCACCATTGCGGATTTTCTGCTATTGCAGCGCATAGCAGCGTTGATAAAGATTATTTAACCAATGGTTTTTGGGCTATGAATGGTAGCGAAGAACTTACCAACCCGGGTTTAACCGCCACTATTATTGTACGCATTGAAGATATGACAGCGCAAGTAAATGTGGGTACTACAGCTAACCTTACCGAAAAAGACTTAGATGCACTTCAACAAAAAAACATAAAACAAATTACCGCCGATGCTATAAAAGGTACAAAGTATGAAGCTTTTATAAAACCTTTTTTTTATGGTAATCAATTTATTTTATTTATGACACAAACCTTTAAAGATGTGCGTTTAGTAGGTGCGCCACCATCATTTATTGGCAAGTTTGGTGGAGATACTGATAATTGGATGTGGCCTCGCCATACGGGCGACTTCTCCATATTTAGAATTTATGCCGATAAAAATAACGAACCGACAGAGTTTGCCGCAGATAACGTTCCATATAAACCAAAAAAATCATTAACCATTTCTATGAAAGGGGTTAATGAAGGTGATTTTACCATGGTGTATGGCTTTCCGGGGCGCACACAAGAGTATCTTTTTAGCGATGCTATTGATATGACAATGAATGAAAGTGACCCTACCAAAGTTGCCTTGCGCGAAAAAAAATTAGGCATCATGAACCAGTTTATGAAAGCAAATGATACAACAAGAATTGCTTATGCTTCTAACTATGCATCAATTGCTAATTACTGGAAAAAATGGATGGGCGAAATGCAAGGTTTAAAAAAGTTTGACGCAGTAAATAAAAAAAAAATTGAATTCGAAAAAAAATTTTTGGAACTGCTTTCGTCCGATCCGGCTGAGAAAGAAAAATTTAATAAAGTGTTTACCAATTTCCACGCGTTATATGCAAACTACCGTGTGTATCAAAAACAAATGGATTATTATAGCGAATGCTTGTTGGGCATTAATGCCATGGTAGCAGCCCGTTCAGCAGAAAAATTTGTAGCTTCCTTAAAAGGCAAAACAGATGAAGAAAAACAAAAAGAATTTACCAAAACCATTGATGCGATGGATAAATCGTATAAAACATACAATAAGGCTATGGATAAAACTATTTGCAAAGCTATGTTGGAGATGTATGTGCAAGGTGTAGAAAAAAAATTACGTGTGCCTGCACTCGATTCTTTACTTAGTGTTTATCAAAACAAATACGATGTTATTACCGATAAAATTTATAACGAGTGCATTTTTACTAATAAAGAAAAATATTTAAACGCGCTAAAAAATTCTTCGGTAACAGATATAGAAAATGATTTGGTTTACAAGCTATGGAAAAGTATAGCGGCCTACTATAACACAAATGTAATTCCGCAATATGTTGCTATTGATGCGCAGTTAAATACACTGTACAAACAATATATAGATAAGCTTACAAAAATTTATAAGGATAAAAAGTTTTATCCTGATGCAAACTCAACTTTGCGATTAACCTACGGAAAGGTAAAAAGTTATAAGCCTAGAGATGGTGTAGATTACACTTATTATACAACGTTGGATGGCATGATGGAAAAAGAAAACCCTAACGATGATGAGTTTATTGTCTTCCCTAAAATGAAAAATTTATACAACAAAAAAGATTATGGAAAATATGCTGATAAAGATGGTACATTACATATGTCGTTTATAGCCACAAATCATACAACGGGTGGTAATAGTGGCAGCCCGGTGCTAAATGCAAAGGGAGAGTTAATTGGCACTAATTACGATAGAGTGTGGGAAGGAACTATGAGTGACATTATGTACAACCCAAATATTTGTCGTAATATTACTTTAGATGTGCGCTACACTTTATTTGTAATTGATAAATATGCGGGTGCAGGTTACTTATTAAATGAAATGAAATTAGTGCAATGAGTTTGTTGCAAAAAATAACAACAACTGATAAAAGCATAAACCTTGCCAACATAGCTTTAATGTTATTAAGCACAGGTATAGCATTTGTTATCCCATTTAAGTTGTTTTTGTTTGTGTATGCTGTGTTAGGCCCTCTGCACTATCTAACGGAAATTTCCTGGCTTGACAAACGAAATTTTTTCATCAAGCAAAAAACACAAATATGGCCTTATGTAGTTATAGCCACATTACTTACCGTTGCTATATTTAATGAAAAATCGGTTTTAAGATACTATTCAGTAAGCTTAATTATTTGCGTGGTAGTTTATACATTGTGTTTGGTTTTCTCTGGTAAAAATGGTGTGTCATTACTTATTTCAACACTTGTTTTAATTTTGGCTTTAGTTATTAAGGCAGATAGAATTGTGTTTTTAATTTTAGCTTTTGGTATTTTTTTGCCAACTATAATACATGTGTTTTTATTTACGGGCTTATTTGTTTTACAAGGTGCGCTTAAAAATAAAAGCGTTACAGCTTTTATTTCATTAGCCGTATTTATAGCTTGTGCAGTAAGTTTTGCTTTTATTCATGTACCAAACACAGAGATACTTTCGGTAACAGAAAAGGGCTATGTGCATAAATATTTTAGTATTCTAAACCAATCATTAGCAGGTTTATTTAATATTAATTTTGATAGAAATGGTAACGACATTTTTGAAATGCCTGCACTTATTGCTGTCCAGCGTTTTATAGCATTTGCTTACACATACCATTACTTAAATTGGTTTTCTAAAACATCGGTTATTAAATGGCACGATGTTTCTACAACTAGGTTAGGGGTAATTGCAATTCTTTGGGTTGTATCCGTTATTTTTTATTATGTAGATTTCCGTTTAGGATTTATGGTGCTTTTTTTATTAAGCATGATGCATGTTTTTTTAGAACTACCACTTAATGTACACTCTATAAAAGGCATTATCGCTGGAATAAAAAGTCGTTGAATCTTATTTTCTTTCTTTAATTTTTTGGCGATGTTTTAATCCCCAATCGCGTAAAGCCATAATAACTTCATCTAACGTAGTGCCATAAGCAGTAAGCTCATACTCTACACTTACAGGAATAGTATCGTAAACCGTACGTGTAACCAAAGTGTTTACTTCTAACTCCTTTAATTCTTTAGAAAGCATTTTGGCTGTAATGCCTGTAATTTCGCGGTGCAGTTCTTTAAAGCGTTTGTTGCCATGTATTAAAGCAATTATAATCGGTATTTTCCATTTTCCGCTTAAAATATATAAAGCATCTTGTACAGGTAGCAAGCTTTTAGAGCACTCGGTGCTGCTTAGCTTACTTGGGTTTTCTAGGAAATTTTTAGCCATCTTTATAATTATTTAAGAATTAAATAATACACAAAGGTACTCTGTTTAACCTAATTTTAGTGTAGGTTTACAAAAGTATATCGGTATCCTTTAGTATATCGGTTACAAAAGTATAGTTAATGTACATACATTTGCCTTAAATAAAAACAAAATAATATGTCAACAACTAAATGGGCTTTAGATGCCACACACTCAGAAGTGCAATTTAAAGTAAAGCACTTAATGATATCAACTGTAACCGGGTCTTTCAAAAAATTTGATGCCTCGGTTGAAACCAATGGTGACGATTTTACAACGGCTAAAATTAATTTTTCTGCCGATATAGATTCTATCACCACAAATAACGAGCAAAGAGACGGACACCTGAAAACAGGCGATTTTTTTGATGCGGCTAATCATCCGCAAATAAAATTTGAAGGCTCGAAACTTGAAAAAGTAACTACTGAAAATTATAAATTGCACGGCAACTTTAGCATTAAAGGTGTTACTAAACCTGTTGTGTTAGATGTGGAGTTTGGTGGTATAGCTAAAGACCCATGGGGTAACACACGTGCAGGTTTTTCAATAAATGGAAAAATAAACCGTCAGGATTTTGGTATAAGCTTTGGTACAGTTACCGAAACGGGTGGTTTAGTAGTTAGTAATGATGTATCATTGCACAGTAATATAGAATTTGTAAAACAAGCATAAAAAATAGAACACAATTAATAATAACCAAAAAACCAAAAAACAATGAAAAAAATCACCATTCTTGCATCTGTAGCAGCAGCTCTTATGTTTTCATTTACGTCAGTAGCACAAGGCAATTACACTATGGATAAAGCTCACTCTTCAGTTGGGTTTACCATTACGCATTTATCTATTTCTGATATAGATGGATCTTTTAAAACATTCGATTCAAAATTTACATCTTCTAAAGAAGATTTTTCGGATGCTACTTTTGATTTCACTGCAGATGTAAACAGTATTAACACCGACAACGAAAAACGCGATGGACATTTAAAATCAGCTGACTTTTTTGATGTAGCTAAATTTTCTACACTTACTTTTAAAAGTAAAACTGTAAAAAAAGTTACTGGTAATAAATACACCATTATTGGTGATATGACTATGCATGGTGTAACCAAAACAGTTAGTTTTGAAGCTATGATTAGAAGTGGTGTTAACCCTATGAGCAAAAAAACGGTAGTAGGTGTTAAAGTAAACGGCACAGTAAATCGTTCTATGTTTGGTGTTGGTGCAAATATGCCTGGTACTATGTTAAGCGAAGATGTTGTTGTTAGAGGAAGTGCGGAGTTTTCTAAAGACTAAAACTAAACAAAGTTTAAATAAAAAAGCCGTTCTGAAAACAGAACGGCTTTTTTATTTAATAACTTTTTAATTATTTAGCTACTCCGGCATCTGCAGGAGGGTTTGCTGCATTTTGTGCTTTAAACGCAGAAAAATCAAACAACAAACTAAATCGTAATGTGTTTTGTAGTGGGTTACGTTGCGTAAGTGGTGTTAGGTAACTCATATCAATGCTAAACACACTATATTTTACACCTAAACCAAAAGTAATGTACTGACGATCGCCTTGATATTTATTTTCATAATAGTAACCTGTTCTAAAAGCAAGTAAATTATTATACCAATATTCTAAACCGGTCGATGCTCTAATTTCTTGCATCTCTCCCGTAAAACCAGTAGGTGAATCTGTAAAAGAGCCAAGCATGCCTGGTACTATAGGTCGGTATGGGTCTTTCCCTGCTGCAATTAAATAACTGCCATTACCATCAGGAATCCGATTGCCTTGAGCATCTAATTGCCAAACAGGGGGGGTTGGCACTAATAATTTAGTAACATCAGCTAAAAAGGTAATTGTATTATATTCATCTAAATGTAATTTAAAACCACCACCTATGCGTAGTTGAGTGGGTAAAAAACTTTGTGAAGAAGCGTCTGCATTATCGGTATAAGAAATTTTATTACCTATGTTTGATAGGTCTACTCCAAAACTTGCTTCGCCTTTTTTCTCTCCAACATCTAATTTTTTACTGTGGTAATAACAAGACATGTCAACCGCAAAAGCTCTTCCCGGGTGCGTGGTAGTAGAACTTCCAGGTAAAGGTATACTGTTTGTAAGGTTCGAATTGATATAACGACCCGCTATTCCTACCGAAAAATGCTGACTAAGTTTTTGGCTATACCCTACATCTATGGCAAACTCATTAGGTTTAAAAGTACCTATGGCATTTCCGCTATTATCAGTAAACTGTACGCTTCCTAAAGTAAAATATCTTAGAGAGCCTGCAATAGCAGCCATTTTGTTTAATTTTTTATAAGCACTAACCGAGGTTAAACTAATATCAGGTACCAAAGCCCTTAACCAAGGTGTATAAGACATTGACATACCAAAATCTTTATCGGCAAAGGCAAATTTCGAAGGATTCCAATACATAGAATTTGCATCAGGAGAAGATGCAACACCTACATCTCCCATGCCGCCTGCACGGGCATCGGGGGTTATTAATAAGAATGGAACAGCAGTAGTTATAGTACTTAAGCCACCTTTGTTATAATTAATGCCTTGAGAATATGATTGGAACATCAAAGCACATAAACCAACTGATGTAATTATTTTAGTGTTCATTTTTTTAATAAGCCTGCGAATTTAATTATTTAATTTAAGATTACCAGCTTCTCTATCTTATCAGCCTTACTACCTTCACTATTTTTAACAGTTACTTTGTAAATATAAACACCTCGGGCAAGTTTATCGCCATAATCATCTTTGCCATCCCAGCTAATTCCATCGGTTCTAAAACCTTGGTTTTCTACAGTCTGCAAAAGGGTTTTTACAAGTTTCCCTGTTATGGTAAATATTTGCACTTCTATATTTAAAAAATCGCAAGATTGATTGTGCTCTACATAAAATTTAGTAGATGAAGTGAATGGATTAGGGTAATTAAGTACATGTGTTAAAGCTACTTGGGCATTTTGGGCTACTACAAAGTCGGTTGAGGAAGTACTTGAATTATCCATAACATCCCATACTTTTAAACTTAATGTATGATTTCCGTTTGATAAACTGTGAAGTTGGTACAATATTTTTCCTGATTGATATTTGTTTAAATCTGCCTGATAGTAATCATTTAGAACAGTTTCGTGAGGTGTATTTGCATCTACAATAGCTGTAATATCATGCCCTAAACCATTGCCGGTTGTATTTACGCCTGACGAATCAGATAACATAGCATATATAAAAGGATTTTGATTGGTGGTACCACCCGATACAAATTTATCATCATTCATAAATAATTTTATTCCCGGACCTTGATTATCAACTATAGGTGTGTTGCTGGTTCCGCCAATTATTATTTGTTTATAATAACCTGATGCATCAATATTATTGCCAGCTTGTGCATAATAGCTAATTTTTCCATAACCAAAGTTGTACATAATGTCTTTTGGTACAATAAAACTGTAACTAAAATTACCATTGGTAACCGAAGCATCACCTTTATACAAAACACTTTTTTGCTGAGAGAAGTTAAAAATGTAAGATGAAGCAGGTGTGTTTTGCGAATTATTAAGTGTAGTTAGCACAGAGGGTTTATCAAACACGCTTACGTATATGTTTCCGTTAAATGTAGGTAGTTTATTTCCCACACTGTCAGATATAAATCCTGTAATAGTATATTTTCCTAAGGCGGATAATGTATCGTTAACATTTAGAGTATAGTTATGCGCGTTTATTTTTACCGGACTTGTATATTTTTTTGGATAAGATAATGTAACGGCAGGGTCGCCAAGCAAGGCAAAATGCAAATACGCCGCCCTTTTTGGTACAGATTTTGTAATACGAATGATATCGCCTAAGGTAGGGCGTCTTCCATTAACCAACGAATCTATTGCGGCGGAGTAAAAGTAAGGACCTAAAGTCGAACCATCCGGTATATAAGCAACCCGGGTAGTGGTAAATAAAGCTATGCCACCACCATTAGGGTTTAATAAAATGTCTTCTCCTGCCGATTCCAAAGTAGGGTCATCGTAGCGACTAAACTCGCAGGTAGCAGTAAAAAACAAGGGTAAATTATTAATATTATTCCATTGTTCTATTTGCCCAATAGTAATAATTTCTTCGTGCGATAACTCAAGCACATCTCCGTGTCCCGAGTACCCAATCATTAAAGCTCCTTTTGCTATACGATTATTAATAGCAGTATTTACATCCGGGTAACGTCTGCCCCCGGGCACAGTTTCTACCAAGTAGGCATCTTCATAAATTTTGTCAATATTATAACTGGGGTTGTATTTCTGTATTGAATCTGCATTTGCCTCTTGTTGCCCAAAAAAAGCTGTCTCCTCCGGGGCACCTGGGTTGGCATCATCGGCAATAAGCGAAATCCAATTACGCCAATCGGGGGTGTTTTGTGTAGCTTGGTCGCAGCAGCTGGAAGTTGGCTCAACTCTATTATAATATTGTATTATTTTATTGGTAACAGCGGTAGCCTCGCCACTGTTTTTTACGGTTAAGCGCCCAGGGCCTATATCTATAAGTCCGTCAGGGACTCCGTTGACATCTATTACACCTTCGTTGTCATCTAAAAAAGCATAAAAATCATCTCCTGTTTTAGAGTTAGTAAAACTCCAGGAGTTATACGTTTCAAACGTAGGAACCAGCACTGTATTAGAGGGGTCGTATCTATCTTTTTGCCTATAAGAGCCCGTGCCAAGTAATAACAAATATTGTGGTGGATGGGTAGTGTTATAATACATACGTACAAACTGGCGTATAGCCATTAAATCTTGCGCACCCGAAGAGAACTCGTTATAAATTTCATCGGGAGTAACAATTACGTACGATAAATTTTCATATGTTTTATGAAGCTCCGCAAGTTGCCCTGCTTGAACCGAAAAACTTTGAGGTGCTACAATAATATAATCTGCAGGTCCGCTAACCATAGCGTGTAAATTTTGATTTGGGACTTGTCCTACGAAAGCAGGTGTTTGGTACGATGTGCCATCAAAAGCAATAAACTGCTTTAGCGTATCTGTAGCAATGGCAAACGAATAATTATTAGATGCAAAGGTTGTTTGCTGTTCGCTAATATTAAACTGGTCAGTAACATTCCAAATACGCAGTGTAGAAGATGTGCTTTGTAAATTAAACTGAGAAACAGCATTTGCGCCACCAATACAACGGTAATCTCTAAAAGTCATTTGGTTGCCCGTCATAGCAAGTGCCCGACGAACAATTACCCAAATATAATTTAACCACCCTGTTTCGTCGGGATACGTACGACTTACATTTATATTAATAGTTGAACCTCCGTTATTATAAATAAAAAATTTTGAACCATTACCCCCTGGTTCAGCCACATCACTATCAAAACTAGAGCCGGTTGGCGAAAAAACCATAGTATAAGGGCTTCCGGTACCGGGGTATGTTACATCAAATTGACCATTCGTTGACCCCACGAGCCTGCCTACCAAATCGGTTTGTAACCAAACGGTATCGTTGTTTTGTAGGTTAGGAAACGAAAAAGGAAACGAATAATTTTGTACGTTATCAAAATTTTCGCCATAAAATTCTCTACCCGATGTTACTATATTAACAACATCGTTTTCATGCACCTGATAATCGTCAAAACTGTTAACTACATTGGTAATGGGTGCAGAAGTACTTGGTACAGAATCAATTCTTTTTCCAAAAGAAGAATTATCTATAGTTAAAAAATAAAAAACGGAATCAGAATAATAGTGTTTGTTTCTTGAGTATCTGGTACTAACATTTTTACCTGCATTGTATTTCCATTTGTGAGGCGATTGACCATAAAA
>Ga0206809_1128_pt1 | contig 12737 bp, 9 predicted proteins | sample Alteio_BWOrgCont_55_FD_152903 | JGI IMG/M metagenome (GOLD analysis project Ga0206809, IMG submission 152903) | Enriched cells from forest soil in Barre Woods Harvard Forest LTER site, Petersham, Massachusetts, United States -... | ecosystem: Environmental > Terrestrial > Soil > Temperate forest > O... | reverse complement strand
ATTTACTATCATTTGGAATAACTGTCTTATTGGGGATAAATGCATCTTCTAACGATTCATGGTTTTCATAATGATACCTAAAGAAAGCTATGAAATACAGCGTATCAATATCATTAAACGTACGGTGCTTAAAGTTGAGCAGTTTTTTGAGATCGGTATCTTGGTGATTGATGATGAAATCGTAAGGCGCGCCATCCATCAGATCGATCAACTCTTTGCATTTGTTGATGATGGTAACGCGTTGTCCCCAGGCTAAAGTTGCGGCCCAAAAACCCATGATCTCGATGTCCTGCTTTTTGGTGAACAGGTGCGGGATGGAAATAGGGTCATTGGTTATAAAGCCCGGCTGATTGTATTGGGCAACTTTGGAATCGAGGAAAAGCTTCAGCCCCCCACCCCCCTGAAGGGGGAGCTTTTGAAAATCAAGTTTGCTTTTCATGGTTTAAATTATTCCCCCTTCAGGGGGTTAGGGGGTTAGCTTAACGCTTGTTTCAAATCTTCTAATAAATCTTCAACATCTTCTACTCCTACGCTCAGGCGTAACAGGTTATCAACTACGCCGGCTTTGTCGCGTTCGGCTTTGGGGATGGAGCCGTGGGTCATGCTTACGGGGTGGTTAATCAGTGATTCTACGCCGCCTAATGATTCGGCAAGGGTGAATACTTTGAATGATGATGCTACGCGGAATGTTTCTTTTAGATCAGCACCCTTTAATACGATGGAGATCATACCACCAAAATCTTTCATTTGCTTTTTGGCAACATCGTGATTAGGGTGATCGGTAAAGCCCGGCCAATATATTTTTTCGACTTTTGGATGTGTTTTTAAGAACTCGGCTATGATTCGGCCATTCTCGCAATGCGCTTTCATACGCAGGTGTAGGGTTTTTATGCCGCGCAGTACCAGGAAGCTATCCATAGGGCCGGGAGTGGCTCCGCAGGCATTATAGATAAACCATAGTTTCTTATAGGTGTCGTCGTCGTTTAGCATTAAAGCGCCCATTACCACATCGGAGTGACCGCCGATGTATTTGGTAACCGAATGCATCACAATATCAGCACCCAAATCAATCGGGTTTTGCAGGTATGGGGAAGCAAAAGTGTTATCAACTACTAACTTCAAGTTTTTTGCTTTGGATATTTTAGCAACTGCCTCAATATCCACAATACGCATGGTTGGGTTGGTTGGCGTTTCTATCCAGATCAGCTTGGTATTTTCGTTTACGTACTGATTGATCAATTCAGGATCAGCCAGATCAATAAAATGAAATTTGATACCGTAGTTGGCATATATTTTTGTGAAGATACGGTATGAACCTCCATAAAGATCGTTACCAGTGATAACTTCATCACCCGGTGCCAATAGTTTCATAACAGCATCGGTAGCACCCATGCCGCTTGAAAAAGCCAGGCCGTATTTTGCATTTTCTAAGGCTGCCAAACAACTCTCTAATGCATGGCGGGTTGGGTTTGTACCACGGGAATATTCATAGCCCTGGTTGTCGCCCGGCGATTTTTGCCAGTAGGTAGATGTTTGGTATATCGGCGTCATTACCGCGCCGGTTGATGGATCGGGCTCCTGCCCTGCGTGTATTGCTTTAGTTGCGAATTTCATAACCCTCTCCGCCCCCTAAAGGGGGAACTTTTTGATTTGTGATGCTGTATAGCACCTTGTTTATATTTTATTTAACACCTGCCCTCTCCTTGCTTTTCAAAAGCTCCCCCCTCAGGGGGCTGGGGGGTTAATACGCCCTTGCGAACAGTACCCTTTGGGTTGATGGCTTACCGGTTAGGATACATTTGCCTTCTTCCAGTTTGTTGTTCAAAGGTATGCAACGGATTGTTGCTTTAGTTTCATCTTTTATCTTTTGTTCGGTCTCCGGCGTACCATCCCAGTGTGCTGAAAGGAATCCCGGTTTTTCATCTAACAGGCGTTTGAATTCCTCATAGGTATCAACTTCGGTAGTGTTTTCCGCACGAAAATTTGATGCTTTTTGGTAGATGTTGGTTTGAATATCCTCTAACAAAGCTTCAATGTGTGCCGCTAAGCCCTCTTGGTTAACAGTTTCTTTTGTTTTGTTATCGCGACGGGCCAGTTCAACTGTTCCATTTTGCATATCGCGGCTGCCAATGGCAACACGTACCGGTACACCTTTTAATTCATATTCGGCGAATTTAGCACCCGGGCGGTGAGTATCGCGTTTATCAAACTTAACAGAGATGTCTTTTGCTTTCAGCTCCTTGGTAAGGGCGTTAACAAAAGTTGTTATGTTTTCCAATTCTTCATCGTGCTTATAGATCGGCACAATTACTACCTGTATAGGCGCTAATTTTGGAGGTAATACCAAACCTGCATCATCAGAGTGCGCCATGATGAGCGCACCGATTAAACGGGTTGAAACACCCCATGAGGTTGCCCAAACATAATCCAGCTTGTTATCTTTTCCTGTGAATTTCACATCGAAAGCTTTGGCGAAATTCTGTCCTAAAAAGTGAGACGTACCTGCCTGCAGGGCTTTGCCATCTTGCATTAAAGCTTCGATGCAATACGTATCTAAAGCACCTGCAAAACGTTCGTTTGGTGTTTTACGGCCTTTTACAACGGGTAATGCCATCCAGTTTTCGGCAAATTCTGCGTATACTTCCAGCATTTGTTCTGTTTCGGCAATTGCTTCATCAGATGTTGCATGGGCGGTGTGGCCTTCCTGCCATAAAAATTCGCTGGTACGTAAGAACAAACGGGTACGCATTTCCCAGCGCATTACGTTGGCCCATTGGTTAACCAAAATAGGCAAATCGCGGTAGGATTGAATCCATCCACGGTAAGTATTCCAGATGATGGTTTCGGATGTCGGGCGGATGATTAGTTCTTCCTCTAATTTGGCATCTTCATCCACAATGATGTTGCCATTACCGTCATTTTTAAGGCGATAGTGGGTTACTACAGCACATTCCTTAGCAAAACCTTCTACGTGGCTTGCTTCTTTTGAGAAGAATGATTTTGGGATAAGCAGCGGGAAATATGCATTACTGTGACCGGTGTCTTTGAACATCTTATCCAAAACAGCCTGCATTTTTTCCCAGATAGAATAGCCGTAAGGCTTAATGATCATGCAACCACGAACAGGTGAATATTCGGCCATGTCGGCTTTTATCACCAAATCATTATACCATTGCGAGTAATCTTCCTCTTTACTTATAACCCCTTTGCTCATTATCTTAAAAAATAGAATTGTGAAAACGTATGAACGCCAAATTTAGAAATTTAAACTTATTTAAGCGGATGTTTTAGCATTGATTGTGAAATGCATCTCGTAGTTACTCACCCGGTCTTTGCTTCGCTCGCCCCCCCTCTCTCCGCCGGTGGCGCACAGATGGGCAGGAAATGCTTTTTGCCCTCTTTGTCGCACAGCGAAAGAGAGGGCAGGTTGAGCGGCTGAGCGAAAACCGGGTGAGTCAAGACGTAAACGCATGACGAACTATTGACTCACCCGACTACGCTACGCTGGTCGACCTCTCTTTCGCTGCGCGACAAAGAGGTGAAAAAGAAACTTTATCTTATTTCAAATTCATAAGTACCGGAAGTGATTTTATATTGACCTGAAATATTCAGTAATTTACCATCTTCATAAACTTTCTTACCACCATCCTGTGGGAATGTGATTGATGCAGTAGAATTAGCCGGGATAACTACATCGTATACAACAGACTTGCCTTCTCTTTTCCACGAAGAAACTATTTCGCCGTACGGACCAATATGTTTAGCTTCGAAATGATTAAGACCATCCACAAAGTTTGGCGACAGTATTACATTTTTAAAGCTGGGATAGTTTTCATCAATCTTGATACCTGCCAGGCCTTTGTACATCCATGCTCCTATTTCGCCGAACATGATATGGTTTAATGAAATGTCCCTTGGAGCGTTGATGTTCCAGTTCTCGTACAAAGTGGTGGCACCATTTACGATCCACCAACCCCATGATGGCGCGGTATTCTGCGAAGCTAACCTGTAAGCGGTTTGCGCTTGTCCGTTATCACTTAAAGCGCCTAGAATTGCTTTTGCACCCAGTATTCCCATATCCAGATGGAAATTATTGGCGGCAACCGAATCGGCAAGATTAGCGGCTACTTTGTTTTTTAAATTATCGGGCACTATTCCCCAATATAGCGGAACTGCTTGTTCTGTTTGGTGACCGTCGGCGTAAATACCTGTTTGGGTATTGAGGTATTTAGCGTTTATAGCATCCTTGATTTTTTTAGCCAGGGCGATATAAGTTAAGTAATCATCGTTTTCACCTAATAGTTTAGCCGTTTTTGCCAGGATGTTTACATCGGTAAAATAATAAACCGATGAAGTTAGCTCGACAGGTGTGGTTGATTTTACGGGAGCCCAATCACCCAATCCCCAGCTGGTTAGGCCGGTTGGGTATAGGTAATTGATATGATCTACATAGCGTTTGATGTTGTTGTAGTTATCGCTCAATATTTTGGTATCGCCATAAAATAAATAAACATTCCATGGGATGATAGCGATGGTGCTCGTCCAGTCGGGGCCGTTGGCCCACTCGTAACCCCAGCCATCGGTAGGGATTATGGCAGGTAATACACCGTTTGGCTGTTGCTCATCACGGTGATCGGCAAGCCATTTTTCGTAGAGGGTGATGCTATCGAAATTGTACATGCCGGTTTCGCTGGCTATCTGGGCATCGCCTGTCCAGCCATTTTTTTCGCGTTGCGGGCAATCGGTTGGGTAACCCTGTAGGTTTGATAAATAAGAGGCATTTGTAGCCGCCCATATTTTGTTGATCAGATCGCTTGATGAGTTAATGCTGCCCACCGGGGCAACATCGCTATGCATAAAATAGCCAACCAGGCTTTCTTTGGTTAGGGTGATGGGCTTGTTACTGCTTACCTCGACATACTGAAACCCTTTGTAATTAAAATGCGGCATAAAGGTTTCTTCGCCTTTACCATTTAGTTTATAAATATCTGTACCATAAGGATCACGCCCCCAGGTTAAAGAATCAAGGAAGTAATCGATATTTGATTGATCGGGATAACCATTTTTATAAAGGCGTTCGGCATGAATAAGTTTTACTACGGTATTTGAATCGCCATTTAGCGTGATCTGGCTTACGCCTGCAATATTTCTGCCTAAATCAAATACATAGGTTGAATCATTGATCTTGTTCATGCTTTTCGCGGCGATCTTTTCGACATTGCGGATGGGCTGCATGGCTTGTGATACAATATTTGCTGATGGCGCTTGACGATTGGTTATACCGCCCCATTTACTATCATCATAATCAGGCATATCCCAACCTGCTTTTTCTAAACGGGCATCATAATGTTCGCCGGTGTAAATACTGTTGAAGATGATGGGGCCTGTGGTTGTTTTCCAGCTTTTATCAGAGCTAATAGTTTCCACAGAACCATCGGTATAAGTAACGCGAATATCCATGCAAAACGTTGGCCTTGCGCGCCAGGGGGCACGTTCGTAATCCCAAACACCCTTGGATTGGAAGTTATACCAGCCATTCCCTAAGATTACCCCGATTGCATTTTTCCCATTTTGCAGTTGGTTGGTAATATCATAGCTTACATACAGGTTACGGCGATCAAAACGGGTGTACATGGGATCAAGGCGATGATCGCCTATTTTTTTGCCGTTGATGTCTAGTTCATACAATCCGGCTACAGCTATGTAAGCTCTTGCCGATTTGATTTGTTTTTTGGGTTGAAAGGTCTTCCGATAATATGCCGCTGGTTTGATGTGGATGTCATTGTCGTCACTTATCCAGGTGCCTTTCCAGTTTTGGATGCCCATCATGCCGGTTTCAAAGCTGGCTATGGATGAATTTATTGTTTTACCATCTTTATCCCAAAGGCGTACCCTCCAATAGTATTTGGTGAAAGGTTGCAATGCCTTGCCTTGATACGTGAGCAAATTGATTGGTGAATTTATTTTTGCGGTTTGCCATGCGTTGCCTTTTCCGCTTTTTACCTCGAGTAAATCTGTCCCGACAAAAATTTGATAAGCTGATTGAATAGCTCCAGCCCTGTCATCTTTCAATTGCCAAATAAATCGCGGACTCGTGGCATCGATACCAATAGGATTTGTGAGGTACTCGCATTTTAAGTTTGTAGCCTGGGTAGACTGAGCAAAAGTATTAAACGATAATAGTGCTAAAACGGATAGGTAGAACAGAGATAATTTCATAGTATAATTGGTAGTTTGCTAAATCCTTTGACCAAGCTGAGCATCAAAGACTAAACGCTGCTACCAAATATGAGAAATAAAAATAAAAAAAGTGCTGACATTGTTTTGTCAGTAATAGAATTGACTCATCCGACCACGCTGCGCGACAAAGAGGTGAAAGATTTTTTTTCCCTCTTTCCCGCTTGCGGAAGAGAGGGATGGTTAAGCGGCTGAGCGAAAACCGGGTGAGTCGGGGCGCAAATGCAAATCGACGATTGACTCACCCGGTCTTTGCTTCGCTCGACCACCCTCTCTTCGCCTGCGGCGGAAAGAGGGTTTGGGGAAAATATTATTTAGTATTCCACTTAAAGTTTTTGATACCGATAACAGCAAATACAATAGTATAACCCACAGTTACCAATAGCGCGTTGGTGGTATCCATCGTCCATGAACCGGGAACCATGCCCGCTGCCATAATGGTTTTAACTGTGCCGTATGGCGACCATTGCGTTATTTGTTCAACCTGTTTACCAAGCATCCCCATACCACCGAACATGCCCACTATTACAAATGTGAAATAGACCAATCTTGATGTGGAGTTTACCGTTTCCGGGTTTTTTATCAGTCCAACAATTACTTGTCCGAGTGCCAGGTAAACCGCACCGCCCACAATCGCGGTAAGATAGGTAAGTGCATAGCCTGCTGGTGTTAAGGTTATCTTGTCGTAATCATATCCAACAACAAAAATGGCTGTAGTTACCAAGGCTATCATACTTAGCTGCACAAATATGCGGCTCATCATGATTGTCCAATTAGGTGCAGGAGCAACACGGAGGCGTTGAAAAATGCCTTTATCCCTGTCGCGGGCAATGGAATTGGTGTAGCCCATCAGGCCTATGGCTATTAGTCCGTAAGTTAAGCTGTTTGATAAGGCGAATGCTGCTCCCATCTTTGCGACCAGGTCTTTCCATGATACTAATATCACTATCGGCACAAGAAAAACCATTACTACTGCCCGGCGGTTACGCCATAGCGTTGTAAAATCAGCCTTTAGTAAAGCTGCGAGTACGGTGGATGTTTTGGGTATGATAGTTTCTTCCATGTTGTTTAATTTTTATGCGCGTACTTCTTTACCGGTTAATGCGATGAATACATCTTCGAGCGTTACCCGGCCTTTGCGGGATACTGCTATTACTTCGGGATCATTTTTATGTTTTTCGATGAGTGCCTGTGGGGTATCTATAGTAATTACTTTGCCATGATCGATGATGCCGATACGGTCGCATACGGATTCTGCTTCTTCCATGGAGTGAGTGGTTAATACAACGGCATGCCCGCGTTCGCGAATGGCTTCGATACGTTCCCAAAGCTGGCGGCGGGATTGTGGGTCGAGGCCGGTTGTTGGCTCATCCAGCAAAACTAATCTTGGGTTGTGTATGGTTGAAATTACCAGGGATACCCGCTGCTGCTGACCGCCCGAAAGCTGCCCGAAACGTTTGCCCGCGGCATCTTCCAAACTGATGTCTTTTAGGATGGCTGTTAACTTTTCATTAGTTAGTTTAACACCGTATATCCCCGCAAATAGCTGTAAGATTTCACTAACTTTTAATTCCGACTGAAAGCTGGTTGATTGCAGCTGTACACCCATTGCCGCACGGGCGTATAATGGCTTTTCTTTGGCATTATGGCCATCAACAATAACGGTACCCGATTGGTATTTTATCAAACCCTCGATTGCGCTGAGTGTACTGGTTTTACCGGCGCCATTCGGGCCAAGCAGCCCAAATATTTCGCCTTTACGAACATCAAAGGACACTTCTTTAACCGCTTTGAATGTACCGTATTGTACACACAGGTCAGTCACCTTTAAAATACTTTCTGATTGATTATTATCCATTTAGAATGCTTTTGTGTTTAGATACCGTGATAACCATAATATTACAGTCCAATAATAATTAAAATTTAAATGATTTAACGGGCTCATAAATCTTCATTATTTACCTATTTTGGCAGCCACAAATTTTTTAGATAGAGCATGACGTATTGTTTAGGCATAAAGGTTAAAGAAGGTTTGTTGGCACTGGCCGATACCCGCATTACCTCCGGAACGGATACCACCGTAAAAAAGAAAATATCGATAGAGCAAAAAGATGGCTTTTCTCTTTTCATCATGACCAGTGGGTTAAGATCAACAAGAGATAAAGCAATAGTATACTTTAAGGAATTGCTTGAAACTACCGAATATAACAAGTTATATAAAGCGGTAAACGCTTTTGGTGAGCAAGTTAAACGTGTAGCATCAGAAGACAAAGCATCGCTTGAAAAGGCTGGTTTTAATTTTGATTTGAACACTATAATTGGCGGGCAGCTGAAGGATGATGATGAGCACAAGCTTTTCCTGTTATATCCCGAAGGAAACTGGGTTGAATTGGGACAAGGCGCTCCATACGTGATCATTGGAAACTCAGGCCATGGTAAAGCGATATTAAACCGTACGTTGAACGAAGACTCGAGTTTGAAGCTGGCTTTAAAGACCGGTTTTTTATCTTTTGACTCGACCCGGGTGAGTTCAAACAATGTAGACTTCCCAATTGATATTGTGTTGTACAAAAAGGATAGCTTTCATATTGTGGAGCAACGTTATGAGAAGAAGGACCTGGAAAATATATCGGTACAATGGGCCGAGGAATTAAAAGCCGCGCTGGAACATATATCCGAGGATTGGATGGACGTGGCGTTTAATAAATTGGCTAAAGAAACTACTTAAAAGGAAAATATACGATGAAATTTGATGTGTTCACCGAAATGCAATATACTGCCAATTCACCGGGCACATTAATTTTAAATATACATGCTTTACGCACCCCAAATCAAACGGTGGTAAAGGAAACACTCAGTATTGAGCCTTATATTAAGGTTGAAGAGTTGATTTTGGGCAATACTGAGAACCGACTGGTTCGTTTTGAGATATTGGAGCCGGGGAACATTAAACTAACCTACAACGCTACGGTTGATAATAGCTATACCGTTACCGATCATTCGCAAAAAGAAGAAATATTGGTTGCGCATATGGATAGTAATGTACTTTCCTATTTGTATCCCAGCCGTTACTGCCAGTCGGATAAATTATATCGTTTAGCGAATAACCTGTTTGGGCATATTAACCACCAATTTGACCAGGTGATAGCACTTACCGGCTGGATCAATAAAAATGTGCAATACATGAGCGGATTTTCCAACGCGCAAACATCCGCTTATGATACTGTTACCCAACAAGCCGGTGTATGCCGGGATTTCGCGCATTTGGGGATAGCGCTTTGCAGGGCCCTAACTATACCTGCACGCTATTTTACGGGGTATGCATATCATTTAAAACCTGCTGATTTTCATGCTTGTTTTGAGGCTTATTTAGGCGGCGAATGGGTTTTGTTTGATTCTACTCACCTTGTACCGCTTAACGGACTGGTTAAAATTGCAACTGGGCGTGATGCTGCGGATACGGCCATTGCCAATATATTCGGTGATATTATTTTTACTACGATGCAGGTGACCTGCGAGCTGACTAAAAATGAGGATTTTGTGCCGTTCTTTTATGAGGAAGGGGCTTATCAGGGGTTGTCGTATAAATAGCATATTTTACTCACCCGACTACGCTTCGCTGGTCTGCCCTCTCTTCGCCTGCGGCGGAAAGAGGGCGGGGAACATCTTTGCCATTCTTCGCGATGCTCAGAATTACAAAGTGTTGAATGTGTAGTGATTCAATATAAAACTTAAGTTTATAAATTTGGTTGATAGTGTGTTGGGGCTTAATATTTATTTACTTAACCGCTAACAAAAAATTGTACTTTTATTGAGCATATCACAACCAAAATATAAATGAAGAAACTGATTTTACTTTTCTGCCTAATTGTATCTGCAAGCACTTTTACGTTTGCCGATACCTCTACCGTTAGCATTAAACACTTTAACATAACGGAAAACCCATACGAGCAAAACCAGGTATCATTGGTTGCAACCGATTCGCTTAACAATACACAGGATAACGTTAACGGCGACTTTGTATTTACCATAAACGGTTTTGAAGACACCCTGAAATTTACCAGCGGAGTTGCCTTTTACAAGCACAAGATTGATCGTTCAACTTTTTTATATGCCCGCCATGTGGATGAAAATGGTGGCCCTACCCTATCATCACTTTATTATGTTTACAAAAGCGAAAGCAAGTTAGTACCCATACATATTAGTTGGATGTGGTTACTGATAATACCTTTAACGCTAGTTTTACTGGCCTATATGTTCAAAAGGTTTATCATTATCGCGATAGTTATTTTTTGCATATTCGTTTACTTTAACTATCACAATAACCTGAGCATCCCAATATTTTTTCAAAGTATTTTTGATGGGTTGAAACGCATTTTCTAAAAAACTTTTCCTCCTTTATTGGTGAGGACATCAACAAAGGAGGAAACTTTCCAAAAACTAATCTCTAACCTTCAACCTCTAATATCTAACTAAAAAGGCATCCCTATGCCAAAATTCAGCTGTAAAAAGCTGTAGGTATTGGGAAAATTGGTGACTTCGTAGTTATTTTTAAAGCTGCCACTGTGAAACAGTTCATTAAAATGCTTAATTAGCACCCACTGGTCTGAACCATTAAATTCCGGGTCTTTAAATTTAAGAGCGGCATCGAGCCTGAAAACAAAAAAGCCAAGGTCAAACCGCAACCCTGTACCAAAATCTATCGCGGTGGATTGTAACAGCGTATTAAATTTAAATTGCCCGTTTGGATTTTCAACAGTTGTGCTTAACGGATTGCCGGGATCTTCAGCAATGTTATGAAGCGTCCATACGTTTCCGGCATCCATAAATAATGCACCTCTTAATATACAACCGAAAAAATCATCAGATAATTTATACCGGTATTCTAAATTAGAAACGATTTTTATTTCGCCAAATTGATCTAAATATTGCAGCTTTTCCCTTGTACTGTCGGCGCTGGCACCTACGCCATAGCTTGCCCTATTAAATTGACCAGGGCCAAGGGTACGCGGCAGCCAGGCCCGCATATCGTTTGATCCGCCTGCGTAAAAGTTTTTCTCGAATATCAGTTGGTTGCTGTTGCCATAAGGCAAGCCAAGCCCGGCATCAACCCTAAATATCAATTGCCTTTCGCCACCTAAACTTTTGTAAAACCGCAAATCAACTTCGGCCTTGCTGTATTGGGCAAAAGTATAGCCAAATAAGGTGCGTTCGCCTAATGTATCTTTAGGTGTATTTAATAACTTGCTTACAAGCGCCAGTGTGTTACCACCAACATCAATATTACCCCTGAAATAAACAAAATCCCGGTAGGTATTAAGTTTATTAGCGTTTAATACATAGCTGTATTGGCTGCCCGTAGTAAAAATGGTACGACCAATAAGAAAGACATACGATTCCCTGTTTTGCTTTAATAGTAAAGAATCAGCTTTAGGATCAATAGTACCTTTTGAAAACTCAACATCAATTGGTGTTATAATATGTTCTTTGTCCGGTGTTTCAAAAAAGTCGTAAGTAATAGAGTTTATAAAACTCTGTCGCTTAACCAATTGACTTTGGTAGAACAATGAATAATTAGTTGAAAAGGTAGTATGCGGCACACCATATTTGCCTGGTTTGGCAAAATTAAAGGGTGATATAATACCGGGGAAGATAAGACTTACACCTGAGCTAAAATCCTGATTTTCGATTGCGCCGTTAGCCGCAGCATTAGCACCGGTATTAAATAATATACTTTCGTTAAGCTTTATCTGTAATATGGCCGCGCTTTTAAAAATATTTCTGCTGGTGAAAGTATTGCCAATATTGTAACCGTATTGCCCGGCATTGAATAAGAACTCACCTTCCACACGGTCCGACATCTTTTTCAGCGGCACAATGTCTATTTTGGTATCCATCCTATTACTGCTATCTGCTAGTTTGAAATAAGTTGGATTGGGCACATTCTTAAAAACGTTTAACTCCGATAGCCGTGTAGTAGTTAGCGTTTGATTATCGATGTTATATAACTGGCCTTTTTTCTGAAAAATATAATCGGTAACAACATGCGGTTTAAACCTATGAGAAAAATCAACAAACCTGAATTGGGAATCAACCTGTATGGTATCGGCCTTGCCTATGGTTTTACCATTAGTTGCCGCGATAGTGATCAATGTATTATTGATCTTATAAATAGGATGTGCCGCTTTACCCGCCGGGTTATCTATAATCATAGTTAGATCTACCACGCCTTTATTGTATGTAGAGTCATAATTAAAGCTCATATACTGGCGGTAAAAATCATAATAACCATTACGTTTCATCACGAGATAAAACGCGTCCCTGTCGGCAGATAAGCTATCAGTATCAAAACGCTTACCCGGAGCTACATTGCCAAATATTTCGGGTGACCTTTTAACCAGGTCGGCCACTTTAGGGTCGGCAACACTATCCTTAAAATTTCTGATCCGGAACATCGGCCCTTCAACAGCAGTGAAAATCAACTCGGCCTTTTTCTTTTT
>Ga0206809_1127_pt1 | contig 12822 bp, 10 predicted proteins | sample Alteio_BWOrgCont_55_FD_152903 | JGI IMG/M metagenome (GOLD analysis project Ga0206809, IMG submission 152903) | Enriched cells from forest soil in Barre Woods Harvard Forest LTER site, Petersham, Massachusetts, United States -... | ecosystem: Environmental > Terrestrial > Soil > Temperate forest >... | reverse complement strand
ACAAATGATAGTTCTGTCTTTGTACTCCTATTTCCTGCGTTATGTCATTTACCGGATTTTGTGTTTCATCATATATATGAACGGTTAATGCGTAAGTTGAGTTAGCATGTAAACGTGCTATGGGTTTAAGGGTATCTAAATACGGTTTACTTAAAACTGTACTATCTCTCCATACAGCCCAGCATGTATCATGTGGGTTAGCTGTATTTTGGAAACGCCATTTGATGGTAGTTAAAAATTCATTCCCCGGTAAAGGCGGAGAAACGGCTTGTTCTGTTTTTTTACAAGAACTAAATATTAGTGCGCTCAATAAGAATGCACCAAATAATATTTGGTTTAATTTTGTGTTCATTTTAGTTTTATTTTTTTAGTAATATGATTTTTTTAATTTTAATGTAATAGGTATATCCGACATACGGTGGCCCTCTTGATTGTAAGAGTTTCTTTAAAGTATTTCGTGTTTCACAGAAATAAAAAATGAGATTACGTGTAACAGTAAAGTAAATTACCGGAACATAAACCCCGCTTACTAATAACTTCTTGTTTGTAATAACCTCGCATAACAGACAGTTTTGTATATCCGGTTTATGTGCATGGAAACCGCTTTTTGAATAATGCCTTAGTGATACTTCGCCACAACATTTACTTATTTCATGTTGATGCGTAAATAAAACAACTTGCCCTACCACAAAAATTGTCAGCAACAGCTTTGCATACAGGATATGTTTTTTACGTCTATACATCCTGCTTTTTGCTAAATACGGAGAAAGGTATCTTTAAACGTAGAGTGAAATTTCGTCCTAAGGCATTATTGAAATAACGGAATCGGTCTAAGTAATCTCTGTAAACAGTATTCAGAATATTGTTTGCCATAAAATTAATGTTGATTAATTGCTGCTTTATTGGAATTGAAAAACCTATATCGGCATTCAACAACCAATATCCTGCGGGTGGCGGAATATAATCTTCATTAGGCGGTACATGGGTTTGCTTGCTTACTACCAAAGCAGAAGTGCTAAAATAAAGCTGCTTTAGTTTACCAAGCGAAGCTTTTGAAAGTGTAAATCCGTTTTCATATCGGTTGGCAGGTGCATAAATCAAATAATTATGAATGCTTCTGTTATAGGCATACAGATAAGTAGTCTTTGAATTAATAGTTAGCCAGTTAAAAAGTTTATAGTTGATATTGGCATCAACTCCGGTTAAATAAACATTCGCTGCGGTATATTGGAACAGAGGGAATGTTCCTACTCCGGTAGTTATTACTTTTGGGTATTCGGGTTTTAAATAAATGTAATTATTAATGAGATTGTAATAACCACCTATTTCTACCGCTAACTTTTTTGAATTAAAATTGAAATACGTTTGTGCGTTATAAGAGCGTTCTGCTTTTAAAGTAGTATCTCCCTTTTCATAGGATGCGGCACTTTGATGTATTCCGTTTGCAAATAATTCTATGGGTGCAGGTGGTCTCCATCCTATACCAACAGAGGAGTTTAGGGATAGAAATTCACTAAATCTATATACAGCGCCTAAGGTAGCACTGTAATTTGCCCAGCTATATTCGGATGAATGTTTGGTTAATGTGGAAAAATCTTCCGTGTAAGTTTGCATCCACAAATAATCATAACGTGCTCCGGCTTCAATAGTCAATTTTCTTTTATTCCATTTTTCAAGAATAAATGCGCCTCCGCCATAATTGCGATAATTGGGTATCAAAGCACGGTAGTCAAGTCCCTGATAAATATTTCCCTGACTAATAAAATTAGTCCCTATGCTTCCCGAAATATTTTTTACAGATGGATGCTCCCAAATAAGTTCATGGGTTGTAGAGGTGAGCTGAAAATAAGCATCGGGCGTATTTGGCGGTAAATTACCAAGGGGTTGTTCATCTCCAAACTCTGAACGTCTGTTTTGCTGCCAAGCATATGTATATTCTAATTTACCTGCTTTATTAAATTTATAAAAACCTTTTCCTTTTGCTGTTTTATGATCAACCTGCTGATAACCTCTTGTTATATTATATGAAAACACAGAAGGCCACAATGGTGCTGGTCTTGTTGCTGCCGCCTCCAAATCTTGTAAGTTTCCGATAATAGAAGTCCATGAAATGCCAATGGTAGTATTAAAATCACTAAAGAATCCATCTATGCCAAAGTTCTTTTTTCTATATGAAAGTGCTCCCGAGTAATTTTTTTCCTGTATACCACTATTAGGTAAATAATAAGTAGGTGTACTAAAATTGCCTGCTTTTCTAAAAGTCCCTTGAGCTCTCCAACTTAAGCCGGATAATTTCTTTCCAAAAACTCCCTCCAAAAATCCTGAGCCTGTTCCTGACCTACCATTTGTTGCACCAACTAAATTTATTTCTCCGTTTAAACATTTGGTATGCGGCATTTCTTTAGGGTCAACTAACACTACACCTGCAATGGCATTCATTCCATAACGTATGCTGGCAGCACCTTTTATAACACTTAGTTTGGTTGCAATAAAAGGGTCTATTTCAGGGGCGTGGTCAGCTCCCCAGTTTTGTCCTTCTAAGCGTACACCATTATTTAATAATAATACACGGTTACCGTATAAACCATGTATCATGGGTTTAGAAATGCCCGGGCCAGTTTGCAAACTATTTACACCTACAATAGCTTTTAATGCTTCTCCCAAAGACAAACCTCTTGTTTTTTCTATAGTAACGCCGCTAATCTCATCTTTTTGTAAGGTTTCTACTTCTTGCTTTTTTATCTGATGGTCTTCAATGGTAACATCTTTTAAGGTGTTTAAGGGAAGTAAATTAAATACAACCGAAGTGTTGTTCATAATAGTAACAACCGTATCTAAATCAGCATGACCAACATAAGCTACTCGTATGTTATATTTGCCTTTACATAAACCATCTAAATAAAAATGGCTGTTATCATTAGCAGAAATTCCTTTGTTTAATTCTTTGATGTAAACGGTTGCAAAACCAAGTTCTTCATTTAGCTTGGTACAAATAATTTTACCCGATAGCGAATATTTGCACGTATCGTTTTGTGCAACAATTTTTGTGCATAGCAGAAATGTAAAAAGTATGTAGATACAGTTACGCATATTAAAAGCCCAACAGATTGGTTTAATTGAAAAAATTAATGTTAGTACAGAATGATAGATACCATTAATTGTCCGACAAATAGATTGCCGAAAGCTGTTTCAAACAGGCGTATGCTCTTGTAAACTTGGTTACACGAACAATACAGAAACTACACTAAAAAATTTAAAGGTTTGAAACAGGCACTAACAAGCGGGAGGCCCACGAGATGAAACACTAAGGCTGGTTTCAATTATATAAGGAGAAATTTTTGGCGATTGATAAACAGAAATAATAACACGAAAAGCGGTAACGCTATTAGTAATTGCTAACGCATCATATAAAGGAGTTTGTGCATTGAAAACATCGCAATGGGTTTGCTCATTTTCAACGTGAGTACCCATATCTTTGTGGTAATAATCACAATAGTTTTCAGCTGTGTCTGTATGCCCTGCAAATAGCTTGTGAAATAAGGCGTGTGGTAATGAAGAATAAGAAAAAACAAGAAGCAGTAAACAAGAAATATATTTTCTAAGCTTCATATTCATAATAGGCAAATGTAATGCAAAATAAAATACATTTCCAAAAACTTAATGTTTTAACACTTTTAAAAGAAAAGTTATATATAATAGCATCTTTGATAAAGAAAGGTATCCTCCTTCTTTAACCTAAGCAGTTACAATAATATAAATGCTTTCGGAGCATTGTTTAAAAACATACGGGAATATCACTAATCGTTTATCGTAAAGAATACAACGCATAGTTTTAAATTTGTCAGAATTTTTTTTATTCTAATACTTCACAATAATAACCGTGAAATTTTACCAGTTGAACAACTTGGCTTACAGGGATATTTTCCCCTTCCGTCCGAAGTATTTTATCGCAATCTTTCAGGTCAAAATTTATTTGCACGTCAGGAAACTCTTTAAATATAATTTCTTTTAGTTTAATGGAATCAAAGTGGCTTTGCACATTGGTTTTAAAAACTTCAACCATTTATTCTAATTTATTAATTTTATTTTGAATTGCCTTTTTATCATTTACCGTTTTTGCAAGTGATAAGGCTTTGTCGAAATTCAGTTTAGCTTTTTCTTTATCAATCGTTGAATATAGTTCGCCCAATAGCATAAAGTAAAAATGATTCATATTTAGATTCAATTTCTCTGCCTCCTGTATGGCTTCTTCTTTACAATTAGCTTTTGATAAGGCAAAGGTGCGGTTAAGTGCCGCAATGGGCGAGTATTCTAATTGCAGTAATTGATTATATAATTGCAATATACTTTCCCATTTCTCTCTGGTATCCTCTTTTTGCGTGTTCCAATAAGCAATTGCCGCTTCCAAATGATATTTTGATATTTTATTACCTATCGCGGCTATGTTTAAAAAATAAGCGCCTTTACTTATTAAATCCGAATCCCACAAATTGGTATCTTGTTCATCATATAAAACAGGTTCACCGTTTTTATCAATTCGCGCATCAAAACGCGATGCATGAAAATACATTAAGGAAAGGAGTGCGTTCACTTCCGGTTTATTGGTTGTTTGATTTTCCACCAGCATATTACATAACCTGATGGACTCAAAACAAAAGTCTTTCCGTATTGTTGAATTTTGGCTTACAGAATAATAACCCTCACTAAAAAGCAAATAAATAGTAGTTAATACAGTTTCAAGTCTTTTATTTATTTCTACTTCTTGTGGAAATTCTATTTTTATTTTTTCTTCACGTAATTTCTCTTTAGCTCTAAACAAACGTTTATTGATGGTTTCTTTATTGCTTAAAAAAGCATCAGCTATTTCCTCAATCCCAAACCCACATAATATACGAAGCGATAATCCGATTTGAGCTTCAACCGGAATAGAGGGATAACAAATGGCAAACATCATTTGCAACTGACTATCATTAATGTTTTTTGGTGAAAGATCAATTTCCATATCAGTTTTGATAGTAGAATCGTTTCTTAATTCAGGGACTATTTTTGAATTAAACATATTAGCACGCTGCAAATGATTTTTTGCTTTGTTTTTCGCTACGTTATATAACCATGCATGGAGCAATACATGTGTGTATGATTCTCTACCTAAAATATCTTAACCTTAGACAAATTTGTCTAAGGTTAGTATTTTGCTAAAATTCTTTACAGATAAAAAATATTGCACCCCATTATTGCACCCCAGCCAAAAATTAAAGGAAATAAAAAAAGCCTTTCGGTTATGAAAGGCTTGATTTTGCTGGTACCCGGGACGGGACTTGAACCCGTACGACTGTTAAGGTCACAGGATTTTAAGCACTTTGTTTACCTTGCAAAATCATGCAAAACACGACAAAATCAAACAAAACTTGACAAAATCAAACAAAATCGCGCATAAATATTGCACCCTGACCCTTACTAAAATTACTATACAGTTTTGGGTTTATTACTAAAGTAGTTATACACTGTTTTTGATGTTACTGAAATAGCTATACAGGATAAAAAACTGCACTAAAATAGCTATACATTTTAATTAAACAATTATTTTGTTTTTATCAGATAAAGAAGAAAGCCTGATCCGATAACATAATCCTACTGATACAGCTTCATTACGGGGGCCGGTATTTTTGTATTACGCATTCGGTAATAATATGTCTTACAAAACATTTCATATTGCCGGTTGTAGTTTTTTTGGATATGATTTTGGTTTCCACTTCTTTTCGAGTAACCCACTCATTTTATGTGCTTCTATGGGTGTCAGATAATTGCAGCTCATGTGAGGCCTTAGACTATTGTAAGCTTTAATACTCCTACTTACCGCATCAGTAGCATCTTGCCTGAGATTGAACATCTGATTTAACTCAAACTCGTATTTCAGTATTCCGTTTACTCTTTCTGCTATTGCATTCTCATAAGGATCACCTTTTTCCGTCATGCTTATTCCCATGTTTGCATCTTTCAACAACTTAACGTAATCGCCACTACAATACTGAATACCCCTGTCAGAGTGATGTGTAAGCTCGCTACCGACTTTGGTTCGTTTTCCCAATGCCATTCTTAACGCATTTAAAGAGCCTTCCGCACCAAGTGTTGGATGTGACCCTTACTAAAATCACTATACAGTTTTGGGTTTATTACTAAAGTAGAAGACAACTCAATAGAACATAATAATTCAGAATCTACAAAGTTCGTTGATAAGTCTATTAATCAACCCAAAAGACAGAAAGTTAATCTGAAGACAAAAAATAGTCCTGCCGCGGAAAAGTTAATGAAGAACCTAAGTTAATTATAGCAAATCGAAACGGTCAAGGTTCATAACCTTACTCCATGCTTTTGCAAAATCGTTTACAAACTTTGCTTCACTATCAGCACAAGCATAAACTTCGGCAAGGGCTCTAAGCTCTGAGTTTGACCCAAAAATTAAATCTACACGTGTGCCTGTCCATTTAACCGAGCCCGTTTTACGGTCACGCCCTTCAAAAACTTCTTGTGCATCGGTAGTAGCTTTCCATGTAGTACTTAAATCAAGTAGGTTTACAAAAAAGTCGTTGGTAAGTGCTTCGGCACGTTTTGTAAATACACCGTGCTTAGATTCATCAAAGTTTGTATTAAGCACACGCAAGCCACCCACAAGCGCAGTCATTTCAGGTGCAGTAAGTTTCATTAGTTGTGCTTTGTCAACCAACATTTCTTCTGCCGATACAGTATGTTCATTTTTAAAATAATTTCTAAATCCATCCGCAGCAGGCTCAAGCACTGCAAACGATTCAACATCCGTTTGTTCTTGTGTAACATCTACCCTACCCGGGGTAAAAGCAACTATAATATTGTGCCCACCATTTTGTGCTGCTTTCTCCACAGCAGCAGATCCTGCTAATACAATTAAATCAGCAAGCGAAACATGTTTATCACCCATGTTAAACTCTTTTTGTATGCCTTCAAGTACTTGTAAAACTTTTGTAAGTTGAGTTGGATTATTTACCTGCCAATCTTTTTGAGGTGCTAATCGAATTCGTGCACCATTAGCACCGCCACGCTTATCAGACCCACGAAAAGTTGATGCCGAAGCCCATGCGGTTGAAACCAATTGCGATATAGTTAAACCTGATGCCAATATTTTTTCTTTAAGTGTAGCAATGTCTCTATCATCAATTGGTTTATGAGTAATAGCTGGTAAAGGGTCTTGCCAAATGAGTGTTTCTTTTGGCACCTCTTTACCTAAATAACATGCAATAGGCCCCATATCACGATGTGTTAGTTTAAACCACGCACGTGCAAATGCATCAGCAAAGAGAACAGGGTTTTCATAAAAGTGTCTTGAAACTTTTTCATAAATAGGATCTAGTCGCAAAGCAATATCCGTGGTAAGCATAGTTGGGGCATGATGTTTTGTTCCATCATGTGCATCGGGCACTAAACCAAAACCAGCACCATCTTTTGGTTTCCACTGATGAGCACCCGCCGGACTTTTAGTTAACTCCCACTCGTAACCAAAAAGATTTTCAAAAAAATTATTACTCCATTTGGTTGGCGTTGTAGTCCAGGCTCCTTCTAGTCCGCTTGAAATAGTGTTAGCTCCATTACCACTGCCAAATGTATTTTTCCAACCAAGGCCTTGTTGTTCAATGCCAGCAGCCGCAGGCTCTACACCAACATATTTGCTTGGGTCGGCAGCGCCATGCGTTTTACCAAAAGTGTGTCCGCCTGCAATTAATGCAACGGTTTCTTCATCATTCATGGCCATGCGCTTAAAAGTTTCTCTAATATCAATAGCTGCTGCAAGCGGGTCGGGTTTTCCGTTAGGGCCTTCAGGGTTTACATAAATAAGTCCCATTTGTACCGCGCCCAGCGGGTTTTCTAATTCGCGATTACCGGTATAACGTTTATCATCTAACCACTTTGTTTCACTACCCCAATAAACATCTTGTTCGGGTTCCCAAACATCTTCACGTCCGCCACCAAAACCAAATGTTTTAAGCCCCATCGATTCCAAGGCACAGTTACCAGTAAGTATCATTAAATCGGCCCACGAAATTTTTCTGCCATACTTTTGTTTTATGGGCCAAAGCAATAAACGTGCTTTATCTAAGTTTACATTATCGGGCCAACTGTTTAGCGGTGCAAAGCGTTGTGTGCCTGAACCTGCTCCTCCGCGCCCATCTGCTATACGATAGGTGCCTGCGCTGTGCCAAGCCATGCGAATAAAAAACGGACCATAATGTCCATAATCTGCCGGCCACCAATCTTGTGAAGTGGTCATTAGAGTAACAATGTCTTTTTTTACCGCATCTAAATCTAAACTCTTAAACTCCTCAGCATAATTAAACTTTTCATCCATTGGGTTTGACAATGAAGAGTTTTGACGAAGTATATTTAATTTTAGTTGGTTTGGCCACCAATCGTTATTAGTTGGGCCTCCACCTGCAGTTTGTTTTATAGCTCCATGATTAAAGGGGCACTTACCCCCTGCATCTGAATTATTTTTATTTTCCATGATACAATTTTATGAATTATTTGCGATGCTAAATTTAAAATAAACTCGGTTATGTTCACAAAGGAGACCAAAATCGTGCATAATTATTGCGTATCAACTCTTAATATGGTTATAATTGGTAGACTCAAGAGGCAAAATCCGTAGAATCCAAGTTAAAAACTCAGCTCCTTGACCATCATAATTCCGCTATGGTCTTGTATCACCTCGTTGCACTTTATACATAAATACTCTCCGGTATGAAAACCATTTTTATTACGTGTTGCTTGCAACAAAGGATGTTTGCATCCTTGCTTACAAGTATGCTCATTTCTAAAACAACTTGTTTCTGTTTTCATATATGCTTTATTTAGATGATTCGTTAGTTGCCTTTTGCAAGTCGCGTTTCTTTGATAGAAAGATTTTCAATAATCTCCGTTCCTACTCCTTTAACGTTAAGGTTTTTTGTTTTATTGCCTATCTCTTTGATAGTATACACCTCTTTAACTTCAATTAACATAGAATTAAGATTATTTTTCAATTTATAATGTTCTCGCGCAAATAAGACAAACATTATACCAAGCAAAACAATTGTGCCAAGAAATACTATAGCAAGATCTTCTTGGTTTATTATAGAGGTTGTATTAACCACGCTATAACTGAATATGGAAGTAAGTGCAAAAAGCCCTCCACCTGTAAGGCCGCTGACAATGCCTGCATTAGAAGTGAATCTGCCTAAGCAATAGGCAAAGATGTTATTGAATACAAAACCTGATACAAGATGTATGCTTAATGTAAAAGCAATAAATGTAAACGTGTTTTCTGTATATAAACTACTCATAGCCATAGCAGTAGCCAGTATGATTTGTATGCCTAATGCAACTGTCATTTTTTTGGCAAGAGGTTTATTTATTACAGATTTAGAGATTATTCCTCCAAGCATCAAGGCTGCTCCTGATAATAAAGAACTATAGCCGGTTAGCATAGCCGAATGATGGTAAACGTGTTCTATAATAAAGGGGCTAACCATACCATATATCACAACCAAGGAGTAGCTTAGAGTGATTAACGTCAAGCCAAATACATAATCTTTTGTTTTTAAAATTTCTGAATACGTACTAAGAATAGCTTTCGCTTGAAATGGTTTGAAATTCTTCAATGACTCACCACTGAACACAAGCTCAAGAACAAATATTACCAAGGTAAGCGCACCGAGAAAATAGAAATTTGATTGCCAGCCAAACCAAACTTGCAGAAAACCACCAATGAAAGGAGCAAGTATAGGAGCTGTTGCCCACACAATAGAAAAAAGGCTGATATAGTTTTTAAGTTTATCACCAGTGTACATGTCCATAAAAAATGCTCTCTTGCTAACTACGATAATTGAGACGGTTATGCCTTGTATGATTCGCAGGAAATAGACCATTTCAATTTTCTCGGCAAAGCCAATAGCAAAGCTTGAAATAGAAAAGATAAGTATAGCTGCAAGAGACAACCTGTATCGGCCAAAACTGTCAAGCAAACTTCCTATAAAGAGCTGACTAATACCGCCGCTTATCATAAACAGAGCAATGGTCAGTTGAATCGCTGAACCATTGATATGAAAATGATTTCCCATTGAAGGCAGCGACGGAATATAAATATCAGTTGCAAAACCGGATAAGGGGATTAAAGCAAAGGCAAGAATGGTACTTATTCCTACATTATTTTCTTTGATGGTTTTCATAAATCTATAATTTAATAATTAATGAGATACTTTTCTACTATTAAACATACGGCGTACAGCCTCGTTTGGCGAAGCAAAAAACATTTTATGAAAATCTGCTGTTTGGCCAACGTGTATTTCCAACTCATCATTTTCAATCCCTTTAACAAGCTCTTCTGCTACAATAGAAGGATGTATGCCAGTGGCACCATTGATATCTTTAGATAGTTCCGTATTTACCAAAGGAGGCATTAGCTCAAACACTTTAATATTACTTTCTTCTTCTAATGACATACGTAAAGCCTGGGTATAGGAATGCAAAGCAGCTTTTGATGCTGAATAGGTTACTATGCGACCAGGTGCAAGAGCCAACACAGATGAAACATTGATAATAGCCGGATTTATTTGTTTTTTAAGTAAGGGCAAAAGTTTATCTACTAATCTTATTACCGAAAAGTAATTGGTTTGCATTTCGTCTTTAGCAATGTCATATACTTTAGAATTGCTATTAAGTAAAGAATACACAACTGCTCTGCCAGCGTTATTAATTAGAATGTTCAAATCAGGATGCTCTGCATTTATTTTAGCAACCAGTACATCCATTTCTTTTTCATCACTTACATCACTCTTAACGGTAATAACACCTTTCAGCTTAGCGGCGGCATCATTCAGTTTTTTCTCATCGCGGCCGGTGATAATAACTTTGTTGCCTTTTGCCAACATAAGTTTAGCCATTTCAAAACCTATTCCGGCACTCCCACCGGTAATAAGTACTGTGTTTTTGCTTGTTTTCATTTTTTTGCTTTTTGATTGTTTATTTTTTATACCGTTCGGTATATTTTTGTTTATAAAAATTTACTGTTATTCATTATTAAATACAATAAAACATTACTTTTCTATGATCATGGTTACACCCTGGCCTCTTGCGGCACATACCGAAATAAAGCCTTTACCTGAACCTTTTTCGTTCAATAATTTAGCCATAGTCGCAATGATGCGCGCTCCGCTGGCAGCAAATGGATGACCTGCAGGGATACTACTTCCGCTAACATTTAATTTTGTTCTGTCTATGGAACCTAAATTATGTTCAAGGCCTAAGCCCTTTGTTAATTCAGGGCTTTCCCAAATTTTTAATGTAGTGAGAACCTGTGCGGCAAAAGCTTCATGTATTTCATAAAAATCAAAATCCTGTAATTTCATTTCCGCTTTTTCAAGCATACGGGTTGCTGCATAAACAGGAGCCATTAAAAGGTTTTGTTTATTCTCTACATATTCTATGGCAGCGGCTTCTGCAAATGTAATGTAAGCCAATATGGGCAAATTATGTTCTTTAGCCCATTCTTCGCTTGCCAATAACACACAAGCAGCTCCATCAGTAAGCGGAGAAGAGTTACCGGCGGTAAGTGTTCCGTGTTCTTTATCAAATGCAGGTTTTAGTCTTGCCAGTTTTTCAAGGCTTGTATCCGCTCTTAGGTTATTATCTTTTGTTAAACCTAAATAAGGCGTAATCATATCATTGAAAAATCCACGCTCGTACGCTTTAACCATTTTTTGATGGCTTTCTAATACATATTCATCCTGCTTTTTACGGGAAATATTATAATATTTTGCAGAAATTTCTGTATGACCGCCCATTGATAACCCCGTTTTAGGTTCATCAATACGCGCATCATCAGGTTTTAAATCACGAAATCGTAGTTTTGAAAAAAGCTTCAATTTCTCTGTAAATGTTTTGCTGCGATCAACGCCCAGTAAAATATTTTTTAAATTTTCACTTACAGAAAGAGGCACGTTACTGGATGAATCGACACCTCCTGCAATACCTGAATCAATTTGCCCCAACGCAATTTTGTTAGCTATATATATAGCCGCTTCAACACCTGTTGCACAAGCTTGTTGAATATCAACAGCAGGTGTTCGCGGATCAAGGGACGTATCCATAACGCTTTCGCGGATAAGGTTTGATTCGCGACTACCTTTTACTACGGCACCTCCAGCAACCTCACCTAATAATTGGCCTTGTAAATGATAACGCTCAATAAGTCCATTGAGTGTAGCCACAAACATATCCTGATTACTTGCATGAACATAAGCCGTGTTTCTCCTGGCAAAGGGGATACGGTTATAACCTACAATGGCTACTTTCCGTATTTCTTTAGTTGTTTTCATTTTATTTGTTCTTTTTAAAAATATACCAATCGGTATATTATATTTCAAAAAAATTATTTTTTCCTCAATTCTTCGTTCATTATAATAACTATTCTGTCTACTGCATTAAATAAATGTTGCTGGTTATTGGTGATTTTTGCCAGCATAATCCCCCCCTCAATCAAAGTAATAAAGGTGTAAGCATACTCCATCGCTTCTATGCTCTTTTTAAATTCCTTGCTTTCTTTGCCTTGTTCAATAATAGAAGCAATACTTTCCGCCCATTTTTTTATACTGTTTTGAATGGGTGTTTTTAAGAATGGTAAATTATCATCCGCCTCAATGGAAGCATTTAAAACAGGACAACCGCCACGTTCAAAAACCTTTTTCCAATTATCATGATAATATTCTGCAATGGCTGTTACTTTTTCAGTAGCGGTTTTTTTAGCATTGATATATT
>Ga0206809_1126_pt1 | contig 12824 bp, 7 predicted proteins | sample Alteio_BWOrgCont_55_FD_152903 | JGI IMG/M metagenome (GOLD analysis project Ga0206809, IMG submission 152903) | Enriched cells from forest soil in Barre Woods Harvard Forest LTER site, Petersham, Massachusetts, United States -... | ecosystem: Environmental > Terrestrial > Soil > Temperate forest > O... | reverse complement strand
TCCATCAGCGGAGCAGGTTGCCAAAGATGGACTTAACCTGGGTGATATGAACAAAATAACAATGCAGAAAGTTGAGGAATTGACTTTGTATTTAATTGAAAAGGACAAACAATTGAATGATGAAAGGCAAATAAATAATCACCAGCAACAAGAGATCGATAATCAAAAGTCTATTGTCAGTCAACAATCTAAAGAATTACAGATGCTACAAGAGCAAATGGATCAATTAATGAAACTTACTGCAACGAAAAACGCTTCCAGGAGTAATTAGTACAAATTTAAATACGCTTAGTCCTTTAATAGAATAAATTTCATAAACGCCTGATACATTCTCAAAATGCACCATAATAAATCTATACAACTTTTTCAAAAAGTTGCCACCCTGGTAAAACTAGAAAAAGCTTTCAATTTCAAGCTGGTTATATTTAAATGTTTATTGTTATCACTTATCTGCCTTGGGCTACTAACAACTCCCAATATTGCAATTGCACAGCATATTACGCCACTTGTGACCCAACCTATTAATCCGCCAGGGGCTCCAGGCCAGGTCACGGGCCCCAGTTCGGTAATGGTAGGAAGTTCATATAGTTATACGGTTACCGCAGCCAGCGGGGCAACCAGTTATATATGGTCTTTATCACCTACCAATGCTGGTACAATCACAGGCACAACCACTAGCGCCATTGTCGAGTGGGGTTCAATAGCCGGTACTGCTTATGTGATTTGTACCGCTAAAAATAGTGTTGGAACCACTCAGGGTCAAGTATTAAATGTGCAGGTAACCCTGCCTGTAACTACATTAATCTCTGGAAAAGTTAGTCCTGTCTTGCAAAGTAATAGCACTTCACTTACAACATTAACCAGCACTTCTCCAAGTGGCGGAAATGGAATATATGGTTATCAGTGGCAAAGTTCATTAAATAATAGCACGTGGACGCCAATTGCAAATGCATATGCTTCTAGTTATAGTCCACAAAATCAAACAGCGTCGACTTATTACAGATTGATTACTACAAGTGGAAGCGCCAGCGTGACCAGTAATACCGCTTTTGTAAATACGATGATTTCAAGCAGTTATAGTCCCAGTAATAATATTGTAAGTGTAAACAAATCGACAGGTACGGCAAACGTTATAATTCCTATTTACACTATTAAAGCCGCGGGGGTTGATTTTCCTATAAATTTGGTTTACAGCGCTACAGGTATTAAAGGAACCGACATGGAAGGCAATGCCGGCATGGGCTGGAATGTATCGCTTGGCGGGGCTGTGACCAGGCAGTTGAGGGGGCTGCCTGATGATATTACTAAAGATAACACCGGGGTCGCTGCACCAGGGTGGCTTTATGAAAACAATAGTGTAAATATTGGCACTATGTCCTTTACTAATGATAATAATACTTCTACATGTGCTGATGAGGGTAGTGATATTTCACTATTAAACGCAACTTTTCCTGGTAATACAGATTCTGAACCGGACATATTCCAGGTTAATGCCCCCGGCTTATCTTGTCAGTTAGTTTTTGACCAAGCGGGTCAAATTCATATATCGCCGTATCAGGATTTAAAAATTAGTTATACAACCGGCCCAACAGGCAATACCGATCAGGGACAGATCGAATCTTTTACGATTACTAATGATCAGGGAATAACATATTTATTTTCGACAGCTTCGACCACTACACAAAAAGCCACTACTACTTTAAGCAGCGTCAATTATTTACAATCAAATTATAATCATTATAAAAATGGCATTACCTATTACGGTGCATGGGCGCTTACATCTATAACAGACACGCATGGTAATGGGATCTCTATAAAATATGCGGGCAGTGTTCCCAAAACCTTCTCTAATCCCGTTCAACTGAGTGTTGGTGGTGGGGTACTGACTACCGAGTATACCATGAGCGGCTCCACGATCTTACAAAGTGTTGTTTCTATTTTTGCCAGTTCCAGTGTTATTGGTGAAGCTGCTTATCAGGTAACTTACCAGACAGCACCAAATTCCAACCAGCCGGTTATTAATAATATCACGGGTATGGGCCATAATTTTGTACTTACGTATAACAATGTAACGTCAACCAATGGTAATGGGAATTTTACGCGCCTTTTTTTGAATAGCGTAAGCGATTTAGATTGTTCTACCCAAACTATAAATGGCCAAACTGTCGGGATCAGTGGTTACGCGCCGGTGAATTTTACTTTTAATTATTTAAATACAGGAAACACACTTAATACAACCAGTAGTCTGGCAACGCCCAACAGCAACAATATGGATTATTGGGGCTATACAAATTCAGCCACAAGCAATACCTCTTTGCTGCCCTCTATCGATATTAATCCGGCTACATCCGGTTATGAAAGATATAGGAATAAACAGATATCACCTTCCCCATCAGCTGTATATACCTATTCTATTACCGGCGCCAATCGAGAAGCAGACCAGAATTGTACCATCGGAACGCTGTCGCAGATAAACTATTCTGGAGGTGGGTATACGGCTCTTTCCTATGTGCCCAACGACTATTATGATAATACAGCCCAGACAACTATTCAAGGCGGGGGTATCCGCGTAACGCAGGTACTTGATCATGATGGCATTAGTACCGACAATGATTTTATCAAAACCTACACTTATCGGGATGCCTCAGGCAATTCGACAGGGAAAGCCTTATCGTTGCCGATTTTCGCCTTTACTACACCGTATTCCGGCACTAATACTGGGGCGGCATTATGGACATCATCAACCATGGTCTCCCCGGTTGATCTTTCAGTAGAAGATCATTCCATTTTGTACACGACAGTTACTGAAACAATAAACAACACAGGCAGTACGGTCTATCAATACGCAGTACCCGCAACTAATTGGGATAGCAGCGCCCCGGTAGGATTGCCTGCCTGGAGCCAAACGATGGTAGACGTTGGCCGCGCACCGGGTACGGGGGGGGAGTTGTCAAAGCATAGGCGTATTAAAGAATGATGTAAATACGTATCCTTTTCCGCCAAATGTGAATTACGATTTTGAACGGGGTTTACTCACTAGTGTTTCTAAGTATAATAATACTGGCACTGAGGTAAGTGAAACGGATTATTCCTATCAAACGCCGGAAAGCCCATTGGATATTACCGCCATAAAATACGATGTGAATAATTACGCGACAAATTATGCAAAATATACTATTCATACTGCTGCCGGTCCGCTCGTAACCCAAATTATGAATAAGGTATTTGACCTGACCAATGTATCGGCGGGCAGCCAGCCAGCCGCTGCCGCTGCACAAATAGTTACAACAAATAATACTTATAATACCGCGCAGCATAAATTAAGCCAGCAAATTGTTCACAACAGTGAGGGAAGTAATACGACTACCAATATTAAGTATCTGAAAGACTATGCTCTTACTACCTCAGGCGATAGCTATACCAGCGCTCTTTTAGCACTGCAAAATAATAATTTGAATATACCAGTGGAGACTTATACCCAATTTACACCGGTGAACAGTTCTACGCCAATAACTACACATGCAGACTTAATTTTATTCGGTACATTTCCAAATCAGGGCGTACCTGCCCCACTTCAGCACTTATCTTTTAATTCTCCGTATGGGCTCGGGGTTACTGATTTTATACCTTCATCAATATCCAGCTCAACAAGCTTTCAGTATGACAAGCGTTATTATATTATCACTGAAAATGATTTAGGGTATGATTATACCGGTGCCCTGGTATCAAGTGATGATGGATTTCATCATGTTAAAACAACCCTTTTCGATAATACGAACACATTTCGGGTGCGGGCTAAGATTAAAAATGCAAGTTACGACCAGGTTGGTATAGATCTTCCGTTTAGTTATAGTATACCTGGCGTGCCCGGTCAACCATGGATCACAATTACTACACCTAATATGTACAATTTCGTGACGCCGCCAAACACTACTGTGACGATGTACGTCGGTTATCCAGCAAGGAATGGAGAGCCATCGTTAACTTTGCCTGCTAATGAACCGTTAATAAAGGTATTAAACAAAAATCCAAATGCACAAAATTACATCTTTTCTATATGGATCAATTCTTCAAGCGGGGGGAGCTTCACCGTTAGTCTGACTGATGGAACCAACAGCTCATCCAAGTCGTTTACTTTTGATGCCACTACAGGTAGCTCTAAATATTCGACTGGCTTTGAATACTGCCAGGTATCAATCCCTGTCAGCAGCCTTAGTCCTAATGGATCTTCGCCGTTAACGCTTAATTTTTCAAGCAATACTGCTATCAATTTCACAGATATAATGACTTACCCGGACGTTGCCGATGTGGTTTCATATTCATATGACAGCAATCAGAACCAGATCTCATCTACGGATGGTAATGGCGTAAGCACTTATTATAGTTATGACGCGTTGGGACGTGTGACTTATGTTTATGACCAGGATAATAATATTATTGAGCGGAAAACCTATACCAACAATAACCCAGCAGTAACTTCACCCGGTATTATTTTAAGTTGGAGCGAAGCCCCGTTAGGTACACAATATGGCAGTCAGGAAGTTAATTTAAACGCCCGGGCTATCGTCGCGCCCTGTTCATTAAATAATTATAGTAGCGCTGTTTATACATGGGATTTCGGAGACGGGCAAACAGCGAGCGGAACCGGGTTGACTCAAACAAGTCATGGTTATATAATTAATATAAATAAAAATTTAACCGGGACTGCTACATATACCTGTACCGTGACAATCTCATCTCCACAGAATTCATTCACGCCATTCAGCCAATCTGTTATAGTATCATTAGCCCAAACCTGGACCGTAGCTCCATAAAAGACATTACTGCCATTATCACAATCTAAACTTATTCCTTTATGAAAGTCCGTCATTTATACCTGTCCATCATTTTATTGCTAGTAAAAAATATTGTATTTGCCCAAAATGCCTATATACAAACCGATATTATAAAAGTAGCCGGTGTAACCACTGATGGACAAATAAACGCACTTTCTGTTTCGGGTAAACAAACAACCTATACTTACCTTAATGGTTTAGGCACCTCTGCGCAAAAAGTAGCATACCAAGAAGCTACCAATTCGCAGGATATAGTACAGGTATATCAATATGATCAGTTCGGGCAAAAATCCGTCAGTTATCTTCCCTATGTTGATGATAATACCGCCAATACAAACGGCAGTTACCGCACTACTGCCTTAACAGATCAGCAAAACTACTACATTAACAATAACACCCCCGGAAACCTTAACAAAGTAGCGAACGACCCGCTGCCATTCAGCCAGGAACTCTTTGAAAACAGCCCGCTTCACCGGTTATTAGCCATAGGAAGTACCGGCCTTAGTTTTCAACCCGATGTGCAGGATAACAGCCAACATTATACCATTATCAATTACCGCAATAATACCCAGGCAGATAATGTAATGATATCCCCCATCACGAGCAATACGTCTTTTTACCCTGCGAACGCCTTGTCGGTTACTGATGCTAAAGATGCCGATGGCGTGGAAACTCTTATATTTAAAAATTCCGCAGGGCAAACCTTTTTAAAAAGGCAAATCTCCGGGCAGACCCTTGAAAAATATTACGATACTTATTATGTTTACAATGTTGATGGCAGCATCGCCTACATTATTCCGCCCAAGGCTTCCAATCTTATAGCTACAGGCGCCAATACCAATATAGCTATAGCGCCGCTATGTAACCTTATATACGCGTACACCTATGATCAGTTGGGCAGGGTCGCTACCAGGAAAGTTCCTAATGCTGGTATAATGAACATTGTATATGACCCAATGAACCGCCCCATACTCATGCAGGATGGTAATAAGGCTGCAACCAATGTTAACCAATGGTATTATATTAAATATGATGGTGAAAATAGAGCGATAAGCCAGGGGATTTATACAGATGCTGTAAACATAGGCCAGGCCAATATGCAAACCTATGTGAATAATAATTATGGCCCGAATTTCTACGAAATACGTTCTCCCAGTGCGTCGACCGAATATTACTCAAATCAAGTATTTCCAATTAATGGAAATCCGCTGGCGTTTGCCTATTATGATACCTACGATATATTGCCAAATGGTTTACCTTTGTATACAACTCAGGGACTTGTTGATGCCAATGGGAATAGTATTGAAACAGCAGCCACTTCTTTTACACACGGCATGCTTACTATGATCGCAACACATACAGTTACCTCAGGTACGACAAATATGTGGTTAAACAAGGTTTTCTTTTATGATAAGCATCGTAACCTTATACAGGTACAAAGCAATAACCAGCTCAATTATCAGCAAGGCGTGCTAACAGACACCCGGACTGTAGCGCCCGATTTTATGGGGAAACCCTTGCAAACAAAAGTGATTAAAGTTACCGGCAGTGGAACAGCCAACACCAATACTGTGCTTACTGCTTATTCTTATGACAGCCATAACGAAAGGATACAATCGATAACACAGACGTATAATAGTCAGACCCCAGTAACTACAGCAACTTATTCCTATAATGAAATAGGGCAGCTGGTTACCAAACAGCTTGGGTTTGTAGTAAGCGGCTCTATACCGGCAACGCAAAATCTGAGTACAGTATTTAGTGGTATAAATACTGTTGCCGCAAGCAGCAGCATTACCTTATCGCCAGGATTTAGCGTTCCGTCCGGTTCTACGTTTACAGCCGAAATTACCGCTAATAATTATCTTCAAACTTTGGATTATCGATACAATATCCGTGGCCAGTTGTTAACGATCAATAACAGTACGCTTGCTAATGACGGGATAACCAATAGTGATAATACAGACCTGTTTGGGATGACGTACCTGTACGATGGAACAGACCCGAACCTTGCTCATGACTTGCCATCATATACCGGCAGGATTTCGGCTGTAAAATGGTCATACAAGTATAATAACGGCGCAAGCACAAGCCCTTCTAATGAACGAAGTTATGTTTACGCTTACGACAAGTTGGGTCAGTTAAATAGTGCTTTATATGCCGAAAGGGCATCGGGCAGCCTTCCTACAGTGCCATTTAATGCAAATATGGATGGCTTTGACGAAACCGGCATAACCTATGATGATGATGGCAATATTAAAACACTTCAGAGGAATGCCTCCACTACTAATGGCACCGGGGGGACACCACTGGATAACCTTACCTATACATATGACCCCAATAACCCAGACAGGTTAGACCAGGTTGCGGACCAAGTGCCCACGACCCCAACGAGTACATACGGCTTTAACAATATAGGCAACCCTCAACAACAACTGCATTATCAGTATGATGCCGATGGAAATCTTATGCAAGACCCATATAAAAATATATCTATCGCATATAATCCAATTAACAAGATTGACGTTATAACAGCGCCGGGCATCAGCAATTCCACCATTAATTATACGTATGATGCTTCGGGTACCGTTCTGAAAAAGCAGGTTTATCAAAATGGTGTACTGCAAACCGCAAGCGCGACAGATTATATCGACGAATTTGTGTATATAAACGGCGCGCTTAGTTATTTTGCAATGCCGGAAGGGCGTGTGGTAAGTTCAGGCGGAACGTTTAAGCCCGAATATATCATTGCCGACCAGCAGGGAAATGCCCGTTTTAGTTTCCAGGATAATGGCTCAGGCAGCCCGCTTATTATACAGGAAAACAGCTATTACGGCTTTGGCGAGGTGATGCCGGGCAGCCTTGTAATTACTCAGCAGCCCTTACCAACCGCTAATAATAATATTTACAACGGTGGTTCGGAATGGCAAAACGTATTTGGCAACCTGCCGGATTATTACCAGGCAGGCAGCCGGGATTATGACCCTGAACTTGGGCGTTTTATTAGCGTAGACCCTATGGCCGAAATGACCGAATCGCTTACTAACTATCATTATGCGAGTAACAATCCCATAACGCATAATGATCCTACAGGTAATTGTGATCCCGGGGATGAAGGTTGTGACATAACACCATTTATTACCCAAACTGACTCGAACGGTGTCGACATAGATACCGGCGGAGGTGGTGGCGGCAATCCAGGAACTAATTATTCCGGAGATAACGTGCCTGCAACTTCAACTAGTGAGGGTGGGGTGTATAATAGTGGGAACCAACTGGGAAATAGCGCAATAGATCAAGGCTCTATATTTTCCATTTCTCCGTCTCCAGGCAATGGATTTGGTTCAATTACTCCCATTGGTGCAATAAACGACGATCCAATTCCGAATCTTCCCCCACCTGATAATGGGCTTTCTCAAATTCAAACTACTATGAGCAATCAACTAATTCCGGATTTTAATGGGGTTATGAGCCAAGCTCCTACCACTATTGCGCCAGATGCAAGTCAGGGGGGAGGCGGAGTAGTGGATTGGGTAGAAAATCACTTTTATTGGAGTGCTGGGATTAGTGTAACCCAAGGAGCTATAGGAGGCGACTTATCTAAATTTGAGGGATTAGAAATATATAACAACAAGCATAGTATTTGGTCTATAAGTGCAGATAGTGAACACGATGTGCATACCCAAGGAAATGATGGGAAAAGCTTATATGGAGGTAAGGGAGTAATTCCGGCAGACTTGCCAATAGGCATAGAAATCGCAAAAGATGTAAACAACAATACTTGGAACGGCAGTTTAGGGGTAGGTATGTTTGGATATGAACGTGAAGGGAATGAAAATTTTGTAGGCTTTGATCCAAGTAAAGCGATTGGCCTTTATTTCATTGGCCTCGAAATTAATTTAAAAGTTGGTTTTAAATGGTAAACGTTAATTAAATTATTTATTTTATGAATGAGCTATCGTCTAATTTCTTATTTTATAGAACCGTCATCACGTGGATTCTTTTTCCTTTTATAATGGTTGTATTTATAAATGTTTTTTGGGTAAATAACTTTTCCAATCTTGCCGTGATAATAAGCTATATCGTAGTAGGTTTATTAACAATTAGACAAGTTTTTAAACTTAATAAATATAGGATGGTGTTTTATGATGAGAGGAATATGCTGTTAAGGAATTATTTTTCAAAGCGTTCAACTGAAGTTCCAATCACAAACATAATTAATATTAAAAAAGCTTTTAGCTTGGCGAGAAAATCTATGAGAATGACATACAAGATAACCTACACTGATGAAAATGGTATGCATTCAATATATTTTTATAAGACACCGAGATTATATAGCACCGATGATCTAAATTCTATTATCCGTAAAAATATAATTAGTACCTAATTAATTGACAAGGCTGACGCGCGAGTAGTGATGCATGTTAGCGGCTTTTAACATAGGAATACATTGATCATATAAGTTAGCTATTCACAGTTTTAGCGATGTTGAAGATGCAGCAAGTCAGGGGGGGAATTGGTTTACGAACGCCCTTGTTGGAAGTACTGCTACGGTTCAAAACGGAACTGAGGGTGAAGTTGAAAGTGAGTTTGGAGATAAATATCGCCTTGCAGCTTATCGCTCTACAACAACAGGCGATGAAAAGTTATTTAACGTAAATACAACAACATTTATTAATCAACGAGGGATACCCACAAGTACTACTGTTAATTACAGTCTAAACTTATATTTCTACAAATTAAAATACAATGTAACTGATATTGGTATTGAACAAGAAATAGGTATTGGGCCATATCTGCAAACATCTTTTGGCACTTCTTTAGCTAATGGTTATTCATACAGTGGAAGTTTTGGTCGCTTTGGAGTAGATGGTTCGGCCAGACCAGGGGGCTATACTTTGGGGGGTGTAGGGGTTGCACTTGGGTTAATTTTCTTTCCCCAATTTACAATCCCGGCATTAGCAACAGCAACTCAAATCCAATAAATAATAAGATTAATGAAAAAAACAACTTCTAAAAGATTAATAATCGTAACCGCTTTATTTAGCATATTCCTATTTGCTGTATTTTCAAAAATTATCTATACGATAATAGATGATTCTGAAACATCTTCAAAGGTTCTTTTAATGGAGCATTATAATTTATTCACTAAAGACGCACAGAAAAAATTGAAACTTCTTTCAACCACAACGAGCAGAAACCGAGAGACTACATCAAATTATGTGTATGATTCAGTATTTAATGTGTTTGTAACGAAAATAATTCTTGCGAATAAGAATGGCTTGAAAAATATAATAAGCTACCAAAACGAATCTTCACATATAACTATGAATGCAGTTTATTCTGGTTTGTCAAATTACAACATGGAAATGAAACTTAAATCGGGGACATCTGTCGCTGCTTCATTTGTTCATTTCAAATTCAGCGGCGATTCAATTAAATCTGTAGTAAGTAATGATAGTTTATTTTGTTATTATTATAAGTTTAATACATTCTCTATTAGTTATAATGATGAGCCATACGATATTATTGCTAAAGCTCGACTATCAAACCTTCCAGCCAGTATTATATTTAAGAAAAAAGGTAAGTTTATATATGTTATAATAATGACCGTAATGGTAGGAAAAGAAGAAATGCAGCCCGACCAACTATATAATATTATAAGTAAATAATTGCAGGGCGGAGTTCATTTTTGACTGACTATCATTTATGCGAGCAACACCCCCGTCATGCATAATTGCCCCTTCACTGGTCGAGGTTTATAGCTTCGACCTAAATGCAATTAGCTTTCAGCTAAAGTATTTCGGAGATGATTATGTAATTCGTTTTGGCCTAGTTATTATAAGATTTTAACTTTTATAAACTCAATCAGAATAGCAACTTATTCAATCCAAACAATTAACTCCCTGTATAAATGTAAGTTTTTGCTTTTTCTTGGATTGATAATTTGCTACAGGGGGGTATAGAACCCATTTCTCACTAAAAGTGTAGCAGATTAACATGATTCAAATCTGAAACTTTAAAGCTAAGGGTTACTTTCTATCCAAGTGGGTATTAATGGTATGGATGAAAGAAAATGGACTGGTGTCATAATCTGCATTTTAATATTGGGAGGATTGCTTATTTATTGCGGAAGCTATTGGAATAAGAAAAGATACCACACACTTGCCTATAAAGATTGTAAAGTCCGGTTTCATTATTACTATAGCGTTGATACAACGGATATGGCATACCCAATAGCAAATAATAGGCTAGCTCTTTGCCTGTGTAAGACTTATCTTAAAACGAAGGATAAAGGCACGGCAAATCGCATAATGCAAATTTATAGAGCTTACGATGTTCCTTTGGGAATTGATAGCAATAAGTATGGAATCCATCCTGGAATAGATGCAATTGTGAAATACCGAACCAAAGTATTTGATACGGTTATATTGTTAGACTAACAGTTCCGTTGTGAGCTCGTCATACTGTTTATAAGGGAACATTTTTAAATCAATGGGTATATACTATACACCTTATAAAAAATAAATGTGCGGTATCTTAATAGCTAGTACAGCTATGTAGGCTTATAAGAAATGAAGCTGCAAACTTGAAACAGAATACTGAATTGGAGGGATTGACAGATGTTAATCAGAAAGTTTAGGCTTATAAGAAGTTAGGTCAAAGGGCAAATCCATCTTTCCCAATCAATTCATTTTGCTACAGTTGCAAAAAGGGGTGCTAAGAACCCGTTTTATTAAAGAAGTGTAGCAAGTTAATCATATCCAAAAAAGTGCTCACCCTGTTATATAAGGTTTTCTGAATCATTTTTGGATATTCAATTCAAGATTTGAACAGCCTCTTAAAATAGTGAAATTTCAATATCTTTGAATTGGAACAGAACCTTATATGAGATATTTTATCACTTCTTTGCTACTATCCAGCGCCATAATTTGTAACGCACAACGTCACGTTTTAAAGTTTAGAACAATCATTGGTATAGTGACAGACAAGAACAACCAGCCTCTTACAAATTGCACAGTTATGTTCGCGGGTAATGGTATGGGGAGTGCAACCGATAGTAAAGGGCGTTTCAAGTTCAACTTCCCAGACGAAACGATGATGCTTATTATCAACAATTGGTCGGACAATGATCAAAAATATTATATAAAGGTTACCTCTGATCAACAGACGCTTGATATTAAGCTCGATAAATCTACCGAAGATGCATCTGAAAGGAATTTTAAAGACTGGAAACAAAATGAGGCTATCTATACTAACCGCATCTTGCAAGCAATCCAAAGCGAAGAACTCCATGAATATGTTCACAACGGTCAGAAAAGAACTAATGATGAGTTTACAGGAAGTAATATAGATGTAATATCACCACCAGATAGCAACTGGGTTTTTAGCTATGTTGAACAAGAACCAATGTTTGGTAAAGGATCTGCAGATTGGCTCAAATATATACAGGTTAACCTTCGATATCCCACCAAAGCCAGGCAAGACAGCGTTCAAGGCAAAGTTTATGTAATATTTATAGTTGAAAGAGATGGTTCCGTAACTAACATACAGATATTACGATCACTCAGCCCAGAATGTGACAAGGAAGCCATTCGCCTTATTCAAAACTCTCCAAAATGGAAATCTGGGATTCAGGCAGGTAAGATTGTCCGGTGTCAGTATACCTATCCTATCAAATTTAAACTGTGAGATAATCCTACACGTAAAGAAATTCATATAACGGTAATTTTATACGTTCATCCAAGGCTCTGTAAAGTGTATAATTTTCTTATTCCCTGAATTGAATTTTTGACACTTCCCAAGCTCACTATTTATAAGCCCAGACTTTCTAAAGAAGCATCGAATATGCTCACTACGAACATTTTTCTAAATGAATGATATTGTATATACCTATTGAAATAAAAATGTCCGAGGCTGGACAACAACGTCATTTAGCCGTTTAGGCTTATAAGAAATAAGGATAGATGCCCCATTGCAATTCTATAA
>Ga0206809_1124_pt1 | contig 13191 bp, 16 predicted proteins | sample Alteio_BWOrgCont_55_FD_152903 | JGI IMG/M metagenome (GOLD analysis project Ga0206809, IMG submission 152903) | Enriched cells from forest soil in Barre Woods Harvard Forest LTER site, Petersham, Massachusetts, United States -... | ecosystem: Environmental > Terrestrial > Soil > Temperate forest >... | reverse complement strand
GTATTAGAAGGACTGCGTGGAGAAGAAAGCGTTGCTAATCTATGCCGTAAATATGGCATTAATGATAGCATCTACTACAAGTGGAGTAAAGACTTCTTAGAAGCAGGCAAGAAACGATTAAGTGGAGATACAGAGAGAAACGCTAATGCCAGCGAAGTACAAGATCTAAAGAAAGAAAACGATAATTTAAAGAAAGCTCTTGCTGATTTATATCTGCATAACGACTTGCTTAAAAAAAGTTTAACAGGCTTGGATTAAGCCCTAAAATGGAAAAGTATATGCGTTTAAATCAAAGCGAGAAATATGAAATTATCAGTTTGGTTGAGAAATCAGAACTGGGCGTTAAAGCAACGCTAAAGGAGTTCGGCATTCATAGCAGCACGTTTTACCAATGGTACAATGCTTATCTTGAAAAGGGATATGACGGGTTAGCCAATAAACCATGTGTGCGTAAACAATACTGGAATCAGATACCTGAGGAAGAAAAGCAACTTATTCTTGAAACAGCATTAGATTATCCTGAACGTTCATCCAGAGAAGTAGCCTGCTTATTTACAGATATATATAAGCGTTATGTATCTGAAAGTTCCGTGTATCGTATCTTAAAACAACAAGGGCTTATCACAACACCAGCATTTATGCTCATGAAAGCATCAGATGAGTATAAAGACAAAACACATCGGGTAAATGAAATGTGGCAAACCGATTTTACTTACTTTAAGATACCTGGTTGGGGTTGGTACTATTTAAGCACGGTGCTTGATGATTACTCAAGGTTTATCGTTCACTGGAGGTTGTATAAATCCATGAAAGCAGAAGATGTAATGGATACGATTGATGAAGCTATGCTAAAGTCAAGCCTCAAGCCCAATGAAAAGCCAAAGCTCTTGAGTGATAATGGCTCCTGTTACATAGCAAATGATTTTAAAGCCTATGCAAAGTTAAGAGAAATAAAACACATCAGAGGAAGTGTAAGACATCCGCAAACACAAGGTAAGATAGAACGCTATCATCGCAGCATGAAGAACGTTATTAAGTTGGATGTGTATTGTAGTCCAATGGAGCTTGAACGTGCTTTAAAGAAATTTGTTCACTATTATAATTACGAGCGTTATCACGAATCATTAAACAATGTAACACCTGCTGATATGTACTACGGTCAGGCAGTTAAAAAAATAGAAAGGAGAAAAAAAATAAAACAAAAAACCTTAAGAGAAAGAAGACAGAATTATGTTCAGAGCAGGATAGTAAATAATTTTATGACTATGCCGCAAAACAAAAATGTGAATCAAAAAAATAACTAATTTTAAAATCAGAAAGTGTCCAAATATTTTTAACTATAAAAGTTCGCATTGGTTTGAAGACATACAATTTAAATACTGTGCAAAATGGTGTATATTTGTTAGAGGTTATAACAGGTGCCACATCTGAGAAATTTAAAATTATGATTGTTAAATGATGAATAGTAAAAAAATAATTGCTTTGTTATTTGTTGTAGTTGTAGTTTTTTTAGGTGCCTGTAAAAAAGATAGCGATACTATAACAAGCCAAACTATACATGGGCAAGTGTATAACCTCTGTAATGATAGCGGCATGGCTAACATTACTGTGTATCTACAACAAAATGGCAACAACATTGCACAACTAAATAGTGATGCCAATGGCAATTTTAGTTTTAGCAATGTGCAGGTACACAGTAGCAATGATTACACGTATGGGTTTTATATACCAAGCAAGAGTGGTATTGCAGGTGTTGGTGTGGGTTTTGACGGAGTAAGTGTAGATATAGTTAAAAGTTCTATTAATTCTCCTTTTATATTGAGTGTAGTTCCTCATACAAAAGATTGGTATTTATATTTTCCTGCATCTATAAGCCCTTCTATATACAATGACACTTTTACTTTAGTTATACAGCAAAACACATATCATAAAAACATGCCTAATGGCGTTTATAGTTTAACATTAGCTATAGCCCCCTGCCCCAATTAATTTAATAGATATTACTAGTGGTTATTGTATGGGATGGTGGCATACAATGTTGGATAAAACAGTAAATGGTTCACACATTTTGCAAAAAGATAGTTTTTATATAGGTTATGGTGGGACTGTAACAGATACTATACCGTGGTAGTATAAATGAAAAAATTTTCTGCTTTATTATTTATAGTTATTGTTTTTTTAGGCTCGTGTAAAAAAGATAAAGATGAAGTAAGCAGTCAAACCATACACGGACAGGTTTATAACCTGTGTACCGATAGCGGCATGGCTAACATAACTGTTTACTTACAACAAAATGGTAGTAACATAGCACAAACCAACAGTGGTGCAAATGGCAATTTTAGTTTTAGTAATGTACAAATACATAGTAGGTAAGAACAGAGAACGTAACCAATGCTTATGTTTTAAATCATGGAAATTATAAACTTCAAAGTTCAATAGCTACAGCTACTCAGGCATCTCAACCTTCCTTTTCTAGGGAAACAGATTATGCTTATGATAGTGATGGACACTTAACAACAATTACTAACGACCCTACCCTTGGTAATCAAACATTAACTACATCTTTAAGTGATTGGGATGATTACGGACATGCTCTTACAAAGACTATTTCTGCCGGAGATGTACCTGCTAGAACAAGTTCGATACTTTACGATACTTATGGAAGATTTGTAACAAAGCAGGTTAATGCACTTGGAGATGCTCAATTGTATATATATGAACCCAAATTTGGAAAACAAACACAAGTTACAGACATAAGCGGCCTTGTTACAAATTACGAATATGATGGTTTAGGCCGTATAGTAAAAACAACTTTACCAAATAATGCAATTAACACTGTTACATATAGTTGGGATAACGTATCATCGAATTATTTATATGCAGGGAATAATGACCAGAATATAGGTGTTTATTCTGTTACAAGTATAAATGAAGGACAACCATTTAAAAAAAGTATTTTTAATACAGATGGGAAAGTCGTAGAGACTGAAACCCAGGATTTAAATGGAAATCCTGTTTTTGTAGATTATAAATATGCTACAAAAGGAAATACAACCAACTCTAATCTACCTGAAGGAATGTTGATAGAAGTAACTGAGGCTCATTCTGCTGGACAAGTTTCGTTTTTAGCTACTAAATATGAGTATGACACTTATCTAAGAAAAACATCAGAAAAAACATATAAGTTTATGGGTGGGGCATACACTTATGAGAATGTTTTTAATAGTTTATCATATGCTGGAGCAACAACTACAACATCTAATCAGCTTAATATACCTGTGACGAAAACATTTAATGATGCGGGTCAAATTACTAGCGTAATAAACACAAATGGCAGTTCTACTCAAACCTCTACTTATACGTATCATAGTGTAGGTAAACCCAATAATATAGTTATTACAAATAATCAAGGAGGGCAATCGGCTACAATAACAATGGATTATGATGCATTAGGGTATCAAAAACAAATAGTGGATCCAAGCGCGGGTACAATTAATTATACCAATAGTACGGTAGGAGATTTATTATACCAAAGTGATGCTACTGGGAACTATACTTACGTATATGATAATATTGGTAGGGTTACGTCTAAAACAGGTTCGTTAAGTGGAGTTACAACCTATAACTACGTTACTGTGGCAAATGGTAGAGAGCTGATAGATAATATAGTGGGACCAAATAGTACAACTCAATTTACATATGATAACCTAAGTCGTAAGATAAAACAAGTAGAAACTCTTAGCGCACCTGACGGCACTATTTTAGAAACCGATTTTGGTTTGGATAAATATGGAAGGGTATCTAGTTATACATATCCTGGCGGTTTTGGTGTAAATAATACATATAATAATTATGGTTATCTAACGACTATAAAAACAATTGATGATGAATTAATTTGGCAAGTAGGGCAAGAAGACGCTTTAGGGCAAATTAACCAATATTCGTATGGAAATGGTATTACAACTACAATAACAAGAGATGACTTACATTATCTGCAAAAAATTGTTAGTGGAAATATATACGAGCAAGATTATGTTTTTACTGGCACAACGGGCAATCCGCAAAAAAGAGAGTATAAGAATGGTATTAGTAATACAGATTTACTAGAAGGTTTTACGTTTGACAATTTAGATCGTTTAACGAATAGCAAACAACAAGACCCTATTTCTCAAAACATATTACGTCAAAACAATACTAGCTTTGATATTATGGCTAACATAACCCATAAAGATGATGATTTTTCGACTGGCGGGACTTTTAATGCAGATTATGCTTACAATAATACAAGTCAACCATATACCCTTACGAACTTAAATAATGTTACGGGGTATGCGAATTATAACACCCTTAGTGTTATATACAATGATTTTGGAAAAGTTAGTCAATTAAGTGAAATGGGTACGAACAAAGAAATGGATTTTGTTTATGGAAATGATAATCAACGTATAAAAATGAGTTATTTAGTTAATGGTCAAAATCAATATAATCGTTATTATACTCCAAATTATGATATGCAAAAAAGAGGAAATAATAAAATAGAATGAAATTATATTTATTCGCCCACTGGTTTAGCCGCTGTTTATTATAATAATAACGGCAGTGCGAAATTATTGTATGCAATAACGGACCATTTGGGGAGCCCAATAATGTTAATTGATCAAGCACAAAATATTGTTGAGGAATATAGTTTTGATAGCTGGGGTAGAAGAAGAAACCCAGTGGATTGGAGTTATGACAATGTAACTGTGCCCCAGTATTTGAATAGGGGATTTACTTTCCATGAACATATTGATGAGTTTGCGTTGATTAATATGAATGGTCGTGTTTATGATCCACAATTAGGCCGATTTATACAAGCCGATATAGATGTTCAACAACCCGATGACATACAAAATTTTAATCGATATGCTTATTGCTTAAATAATCCTTTAAAATATACTGACCCAAGTGGGCATTGGTTTGGGTATGATGATTTAGTAGAATTTGTAGTTGGTTTTGCGGTAGGCTACGTATCATATGGCTTAGAAACAGGTGATTGGGGGGATAAAGCTTTAGTAGCTGGAGCAATTGACGGAGCTTTATTTTGGGTAGGCGCAAATACTTTTGGATTAGCGCTTGCAGCAGCTCCAGCGCTTAATGCTGCTGTTGATGGTGCTGCTTTATCGACAGAGGACTTCCTTGCTCTAGCAGCAATTAATACATATATTGCAACAGGAGCTAATTCTGATCAGTTGCAACAAGCTGATCAACAAGGCTGGAATGGAGTTGCTTTATTTGCAGGTTATTCTGCATTGGCTGTTGGGAATACGATAATGAATACAGACCCATTAACAAATGCAACAAAAACTGGTGAAGGTGTTGGAGCGAGTTTAGGTGATTTTGGCGCAACGGGTGTCCATGTTGCACCTGTTGTTTCGGCTGCAGCAACTGGTTTTGGAAACACAATACTTGCTGAAGGTTATGACGCAAACACAAATCACTGGGATATAGATGGATTTGTATTAACAGATGCAACAATTAATTCTTTATATTCGGCTGTAGGAAATGCTGTTGGGCAGGTTGCGGGCAATTTTGTACAGGACAAGTTAGATGATAGTAAGCTTTTAAATGCACAAAAACCTAGTGTAGCACATAATGTAAATCATCAAATAAATGGTGTAATATCAACATATATAGGAGATGCTTTTCAACACATGGGGAATGATTTTATTAATAACAATTATGATTTTGATGGGCAGACAGGAGCTTTATTTTTCTTTAATAAAGGAGATCATCCTGATTATAATACTGGCTACGGCTATGATTTTCTTAATTCCGCTGTTATTAATTGGTATAACAAAAATTAGATGATCTGATTGGGTATAATTTCATTTGTAAATGATTTTTAAACGAAATATATGTTGCATAAAAAAACACTTTTAATTGCTGTACTTTACATAATAAGCTTTTATGCAAATGCTCAAAAATCGAAAAAAAATGTTGTTTACAATAAAAGTAATCCGTTAAAAAAAAGTGATACGCTTGTAATTGTCCCCCCATTTGTTTTTATGGGTAAATCCGAGGATTACTTAAAAGTAGCAACAAATTACCCTAAAGTTTATGAAGATAGTGCCTATTTAATTGATGATAAAAAGAGTTCAGAAAAAGAAACCTATTACAGAAACTGTTTTTATATGGCGTATCGTTATTATTTTAGCTATGCCCGTAATTATTATATAAAAAACCCCTTGCGTTTACAAACATATCTTGATAGTCAGTTAATTCTTCCGGTGGCTACAAAATATACAGCAACATCAAAAAATTATGTTGTGTTAGTTAGCCCTGAAGATTATAGTATAATACATGATGAATTAAAAATAGTTGAGAAACAATTAAACGACACTTTGACTATGAATTTAGAAATAAGTGCCTTGATGTATAATACGCTATTTAAATATTGTTCTACATATTGTTTGTTAACTGATTTTAAAGAATACGAGTATACAGGTAAAAAAAATAAACCATACAACTCGACTTATTTTTGGAGAACAATTATAATAGATATGAAACAACAACGAGTTTATTTTTATGATTATCAAAGCTTAGCCAACAAATACCACACCATATATGGAACACAATTTAGTCACGAAAATGATAAGTACGGTCTTTTAGGGATACCTATACATTTGAGTATAGAAAAATAATACGAAAAATATTGCCCAATTAATATAAAAGAAATCATTTAATTAAAGTAATAAAACCCTTTAAATTTTTGTTTTGTGTTTCGGTACCGCAATTAATTTGATAATTGGCGCTATAAAAATAAGTTCCGTCTTCGTCGGTGGATTTCCAAATACAACTTGGGTCTTCACTTTCAAAAACTTTATGTCCCCAGCGGTTGTATATTTCTAACTGCAATTTAGAAAATTCATATTTTCCAAAATCAATAAAATCGTTTATACCATCATTATTAGGTGTGATAATATTGGGTAAAGTAAAATCAAATGAGCTATAAGTGGGATATACAGTTAAAGAATCATACGTTTTACAACCCATGTAGTTAACTGCTACCCAATATACTTGTGCGTTTGTAGCAGTTATGGATGGACTAGTTTCGCCTGTGTTCCAAAAATAGGTGCAATTAGGTGTATAAGCGTTTAATTGTTTTTTACCCAAGCAAAAAGCGGTATCATCTCCTAAACTAATATGTTTTGGCGAGGCATATTCTCCATCTAACTCACCAAAAGGTATAAAAAAACAAAGACAGAGCCCACCATTTTTGGACTAACCCACATATAACTACAATTACACATTATTAATGTGTTACTTATTTTGAGTTTTCTGCTTATTTTGGTAAGAAACTGCACACGCAACTCCAACTGCTATAAGAAGAACTCCTAAAACTAATGCTCCTTGATTTTTCATAAGAATAAAGGTAGTAAAAAATGGATTAAAGACATAAAATAGATTTTAACATTTAATAGTTGATTTATCCAAAAAGACATACATTTGAAAGTAAACGGTAAATATGGACGAAAAAGTTGAATTGAATTTTGAAACTATTGCAAAAACAGTTCCTTTAATCATTGGTTTTTTGATAATCTGTGGCTCCCTCTATTTAGATACATACTATAGTTGTTTTCATATTAATATCTTCAACTATTTGGATACTACAGAAATCTTAACCACGTTTCTTTATATCATAAAAGATATAATTTTCATTTCGGCTTGTGCAGTTGGGTATATACTTTTTTTAAAATGTATTCAATTTGCACAAGAAGCATATCAAAAACATAAAATTAAAAAAAATTCTCTTGAGGAAATAAAATCTAAAAATATAAAAGAGATTTTTTATCAGTTTGATAAAATCTCTTTTGCAATAATTGGTTTTTCAATAGCATTTTGTATTACTTATATTGTAAAATCCTATACTATAGAGATTAATTCAAATTACATTATCAAAAATAGAGATTGGATGGGCGAAGTTTTAATGTACTATGCTATTATTGGTTCAATATGGATAACAGCTCAATTTGAAGCAGGTACTAAAAGAGGATTGAAAAACATGATAATTTTTTTTGCTTTATTCTTTATATCTTTTTCAGTAAGTAAAGCGGTTGAAAAAATAGAGGTTGCTGTAAATAATGTAGATTTAAGCTCCATGGTAATTTTAGAAAACGATACTATTAAAACCACACCAAAATACATTTATTTAGGCCGAACGAATAAATATGTTTTCTTTTTTAATCTTGAAAAGAAAGTAGCAGATGTTATCCCACAAGAAGGAATAAAGAAGATTTCATTTAGTTATCAAAAACCGTAAGCTATAGAGTATTGAAACATAGGGACTAACCCGATATAACCACGTACGGCCATCTAATCTGCATCTAATACTGGATTATACCTTTGGGAAGTTTTTGCTTATCCATTTGCCCCATAAGTCTACATAAAAATATGATAAAATTACATATGTAAGATTTACAAAAAATGAGTTAAAATAATGGAGAGAAAAAGGATTACTATTGCATAGTAGTAATAATTAAATAATCTTAAAATCCATGAGCATACAAAAATCTATTAATGAAGTTTTAGAGCATCTTTTTGAAGGTTACCAGAGCAATCCTACGGCAATTTTTGATATTACGGAAGTAATAAAAGAACAAAACCCTACACAAGACCCAAATGAATTTGGCACCTTATTACTAAATCATGGATATATTAAAAATCAGCAGTATAGACCAACAGGTTTTGTATGTCAAATATCTATAAATGGTATCGAAAAAATAGCCCCATCATATTTAAATGATAAAATAGAAAAAGTAGTATCAACATTAGGTATTTCAGGTGGACAAGGTTCAATTATGGAGATATTGGAATTTGAAGATAAAAACTTTCAAGCAGCTTTTGATATAGTTAAATATATGGAAAACAGGGGTTTTATTAAACAGGGAATTTATCATCATAACGATATAATAATTGAACTAAGTTTAAGTGGTAAAGAGTATTTTGACAAAAATAAAGCAAGTTTTAACTAACACTTATTAATATGAATAATATAGAAGCATTGATTAAACAGGCCTTTAAGGTCGACAACTCTAAACCTAATCACGCGTTTGATGAAAGATGGCTAAAAAGAGAAATCCTTGAAAAACTTAACCCTAAGGAACAAGAATTGGTTAATCCAGCTATTGACAATTTAGTGAAAGAAGGTTTTATTACAATAGAGGACAGACGTGGCAATTGTATGGTTCTTACGCAAAAAGGTTATGAAGAACTTTATCCGATAGATAGAGAAAAAGTAATAAATAAAATTGGAGTTGCTATTTTAACAAGATTTGCAGAACAAAAATCCAGAGTGGGTCATATAATTGATGAAAGATGGATAAATCATAATCTTATAAAAAAATTAAACCCAAGAGAGATTGAATTAATTAACGACGCTATAAACAATATTGTTAATGAAGGATTTGCAACTGCTAACAATAATCCATTTAGCTTGGCTCTTACTAAGAAGGGGTTTGAACATATTTATTAAAGTAGGATAAATACACATTAATTCTGCAAGAATTAAGAAAGTTTCGACAAGAGCTTTCATACAATGTTTAATTATTTTATCTTCGTTATCAAATATATTCTTCAGATAGTAACTTGAGACCACTTCACAATAAATTTTTTAGTTTATCTTGGCTTGGAATTAGTTGGACTTTACGACGGCTATTTTGGATGCTATTTTTATTGAATTTGGGTCTTTCATTTGGGTTTTTAATTGGAATAATTAAACCTTACCAAGATATGAAGACCGAGGAAAAACAACTTTCTATCATCGTCTATTGCCTTATTTCACTAAGTGGTATATTATGGTTAGTTTTCTATTTTGCAAACAAAAAACAAAGCCGTAAAGAAGAAAAATATTCTAAACTAGAATATCTTGAAGAACTTAAAGAAAGAAATACCCTTTCTGAAGAAGATTTTATAAAAGAGAAATTGAAAATTTTAGAAAATTAATGGATGTCCATTCTAAGGAACAAAGGAGCCGGAATATGCGTGCAATCCGTGGTAAGAATTGGGGCCAATTTTATATTTTTTTTCATGTCAGTTTTAGGTTAAAAAACTGTATAGCTATTTCAGTAAAGGACATAATGTCTTTTAGTGTTTTTTGTATGCGGTAAATTCCTCTTACGGCTTTTTGCAATCGTTGGTCTTCTGAGACTGCTTTCATTAACTGATACAGTTCTTCTATGTTTGTATTCAGTTCATGGCCGATATACTTTTCTACCGGTTCTTGTTTCCATTTGCAGATCAGGCTTCTATGAATGTTTTTTCGGTATGTTTCCGGCAGCAGTCCTTCTCGTGCCAGGTATTTTATTCTGGTGTCGTAGCTTCTTCTGTTTGCCATACAATTAAACTATCTTACAATGACTATTCTTTTATTCGCTACTACACCCTCGTGTGTTGTAAAAACAATAATAAAGCTAAATATATACAAATAAAAAAGCCCCCGATTTATCGGAGGCTTTAAAAAATTGCACTAAAAAACTAAGCTGCTTTACGGTGCTTTTTCTTTGCCGCTTGCTTACGTTTATAATTCTCTATAAAATCGCTAAACTCTTTTTTTTCTTTTTCAGTAAGCTTTTTATTCACAACGAATAAATCGGGCTCGGTTGATTGTCTCTTTTTCATATTATTTGTTTTTAAAATATTTATCAATAAGAACTTCAGCTGCATCGTCAATAATTACCATTCTTTGTCCGATAGTTCTTACGGCACCTAATTTTCTATTATAATAATCTATTAGTGATGTCTTTGCAATAAAACCCACAAAACCACCAAATCCTAAATCTTTTGAAGTTTTACAAGCAAAAGCAAATAAATTACCTCCAACACCTTCGTACAATTTTTCTTTACCACGATTAAATTTTGCATTTTCAACCAAATTGATAAAAATAAATTTATTATCAATTTCATAAGAAATTAACCCTTGAATAATATTTGTATTTTCAACGGTAGTCATTTTATATATCACTTTAGTTTTATCCTTTAGCTCTTTATGCCAGTCGAAAAGCCAATCTTTCTTTTTTATTTCCTTGCTGGTTACTCTGCTAAATTCTGTTTCAAAAACTTCGCCAGAAATAACATTTACAATTGAGTTAGTCAGCTTATCAATTTCAATATCTACATGCTTTTTATGTACCATAATACTACTTACAAATATACATAAAAAATGGCAAAAATTCTTCAGATAATGGACGAAGAACGCGGATATTTAACTAAAGTTTATGCCCTTATTTATCCTGCGCACCTACCAAAATTTAAAGGAAACAAAAAAAGCCTTTCGGTTATGAAAGGCTTGATTTTGATGGTACTCGGACGGAACTTGAACCCGTACGACTGTTAAGGTTACATCTCGCTAAAACAGAAGTTCACTTTAGGAATTGTCAAAAAACTAATTCACCAAATCACTTTTCTGATGAAATAGTCATAGCACATAAATTATGTTACTTTTGAATAACGAAATTTTAACGCTACTATACCCTCGAATACTGTAAAATACAATAAAAATGGCCCGAATATTCGGGCCATTTTTTAAAATTTATCTTTTATCAACAACAGTACAATCAATTAAACCAACGACCGGGTTGTTCTTCACCCCGATTAGCCTATCGACCGTGCCGACAACGTCAATGGTCTGCGTGAACACCGCAGTGTGCTTAATTTTATCGCCGTCCGTGAATTTCGTGTAGGTCGGCAGTTTCAGACCCGTGAAATCGTTGGCGTCTGAAAGCATAAATGTCATGGTTATTCTGTTTTCAAGTATAAGCGGTGTCCCAAAATCAGAATCTTTATCCACCTTATCATACATTTTTTCAAGCCTTGCGTCATTGTAGAAATACTGTGTCTTGCCGAGTGCTTTATCCGTCTCTTCCTCGGGATTCCAAAAACCGATACAATTCATTCCATTCACGCCCGCAGTTTCATCTGCCGAACGCAGATACCCTATCGTGTTATTTTGGCTATTGAAAGGCACACATATCAGGCATCGTTTCCCGAGTGTATCGATATAACTATCAAACACTAATAGATTTTTTACTTTGATTTTTTGATTTAGTAAGTTTTGTGCTGCGACGGCAATATCGCCTTTCAAATCTTTGAATAGTTCAGCAGATTCAATTGTTTTTATGTTTTCATCTACCTTGTCATTGCTGACATTGGTTTCTTCAACTCTGCTATTGCATGACGCTAATAGGCTAATTGATAGTAGTGTTACAAATACTTTTTTCATAATTACTTTAGTTTTTAATTGGTTTGTACGAACAAATACATCAGCGATAGCCATTAAAGTGATTGTTTTTTTCATGTTATTTGGTTTTTAAATTATTACTGTATTTTTTTATTTCTGTTACACCGGTTATCTTCCCTAAGATGGTTTCTGAATGTATTATGTCATTTCGTATGATTTTTCTTATTAGTAATGGAACATGTGTTTCCACTTTTGTTATTTCAAGTACATCATTTACCATTAAAGGCGTTCGGTTTTGCAGAAGCAACTTAAAACGGTTGTTGTTTATGTATTCAATGGCTATGTAGGATTGTGGACTAAAATAGATTAAGAATTTCGCCCCCCTGCTAAGCTCTTTAGAAATAAGTGTTTGAAGCGGTTGGGGTTTATTTTTATTTGCGTTGGTAATATCTCTGAGCATATCTTCCCATGTATGGTAGCCAATGTAATTAGCAATTACATCAAGCGTAAATACTCTGGGTGATCCTATACCACACTTGTTAATGCCAAACAATCTTTTTAAGGTTGATGAACTAACCTTACAATTACATTTAGTTGCAATAGCACTCGCGAGCGCATCACAGTCCTTCGCATACTTGATTGAGCCTTTACCAAACTCTTTCTCAATTTTTTCTTTGATTCTAATTGACAGCATTTTTATTGGATAATGCCCGAATGTAGCAGTTCCGTTGATGCGGAATGCGTATTGAGCAACAAGAGCAACGTGGACTTAGTGGGCGTTTTGAACGTTTTGGACAAGTTGCTAACGAGTGAACAAAATGAACAAGGCAGAAGCCTTGCAAACGCTAATAAATTTATTTCTAAATAATTTTGGGATGAAAATATTTGCGTTTTATTTGAGCTATAAATCACAAAAAAATATTTCACATAATACAAATAGGTAATATCATTTTATGCTTTTTAAGCAACTTATA